>Ga0070665_100000947_pt1 | contig 37012 bp, 31 predicted proteins | sample KBSS13metaG_FD_65862 | JGI IMG/M metagenome (GOLD analysis project Ga0070665, IMG submission 65862) | Switchgrass rhizosphere microbial communities from Kellogg Biological Station, Michigan, USA - KBS S1-3 metaG | ecosystem: Host-associated > Plants > Roots > Rhizosphere > Soil ... | reverse complement strand
GGGCAGGGCTTCAGCCGCCTAATGTGGCGCAGGGCTTCCGCCTTCGCTAGAGCTACGGCGGACCGCCGAAGCCTTGGCGGAGGCCGTCAGCCCTGCGTGACACCGTCCGCCAGGTCGCTATTTGAGCGAGATGCCGGCCGCGATGATCAGGAGACTCGTGTGGGGCGTCCCCGGAAGTGTCGTGAACGGCGGCACCGTAAGGGTGTACGCAAAACCGGGGCTGATCGAATAGAAGCGAACGTCGAAGCTGAAGGCGAGATGCGGCTTGACGAACCATCGCGCGCCGCCGCCGTAGTTGAACGTCTTCAGCCGGTCGCTGTTGCCTGGATAGTCACCCAGAGCTTCGGTCGACAGCGACAACGTCGACGCTCCGAGGCCGGCGCTCAAGTAGCTCCACCCCGACCCATTCCCGAAGTTCAGCGACAGCTGAGGCGAGAGCGATGTCAGATGTTCTTCCGATTGGAGGAGTGGTCTGCCTAGCGTGGCGGAGACGGCTTCCGGCAAAGGGGTCTTGCTGGAGTGCCCTATTGCGAGCTCGCCTCCGATGCCGATCGTGATGACACGCGTATGCACGGGATAGATGTGCAAGCCGAATTGCGCGCCAAGGCCGGTGCCCGGCAGCTCGGCGACGTCCATATTGCGGCTGTTCGCGAGCCCCGTATCGTCCGAAGGAAACCGCGGAAAGGACCCGTGCACGTCGACGACCACCCACGGAATCGGCGGCGCAGGATCCTGTGCAAGAGCCGGATGCGACAACGAAGCGAAAACCAGGACGAGATACGTGACGGCCGAGCGCATGTGCATGCGCATTGTACTCATTGCAACGGAACCGCTGTGAGACGCGTCCTGAGCAGCTGTTGTAGATCGTCAATCACGATGAGTCGCGACAGGTCGCGAGCGCGCCGCGCACGCGCGTCTTCGACGGCGCATTCCGCCGGCGTGGAGATCGTACGGCTCGCGAGATCGTAACAAGAGGTATCGGCGTTGCCGGCGCGGAACAGGTGCTTCGCGTCGAGCCAGTCGCCGTACGGGCGCGGCACCGGCCGATCGCCGGCGGCGCCGAGCAGGTTCCGCCCGAGGTACGGCAGCGACGACGGATCGATCCCGAGCAGCGCGAGGATTGTCGGCGCAAAATCAGTCTGCCCAGCCGGCATGCTGCGGTTCCCGATCAGATCCTGTCCCGCCTCTCCTGCCTGTCCTGCCTGTCCCGCCTCTCCTGCCTGTCCTGCCTGTCCTGCCTCTCCTGCCTGCCCTGCCCCTCCCGCCTCTCCAGCCATTCCTGCCCGTGCCGTCCCTCCTGCCCGTATGAAGAGAGGAATCCGATCGTTGAGCGCCCACGCCGCGTCGTCGGTACCGATCCCGATCGTTCGAGCGAGCGAAGGATCCCGGGTGAACCCGGCATCGTGATCGCCGAACACGACAATCAAACTGCTGTCGAGCAATCCATCGCGCGCCAGCGCGTCCTTGAAGTCGGCGAGAGCCTGATCGAAGAAGTGCATCGTGTGCAGATAGTTGCCAAACGAGGTCCCTTCCAGCGCCCCGAGCTTGAGGACCTTGTGCGGGCTGGGAAACGACTCGAACGGGTGATGCAGGGACAGCGTGATCAGCCATGCGCCGAACGGATGCGGCAGCTGCTCGAGGCGAGGCACCATCTGCTGGAGAAAGTCGTGATCGTTCAGACCCCATCCGATCTGCTCGGTCATCTGGAAATCGGGCTCGAAGAGGCTCCGCTGAAATCCGTAGGCCGGGTGCATCACCTGCCGGTTCCAGAATCCCCCCTCGAATGGCACGGCAGACAGCGTGGTGTAGCCGTGTTCGGTGAGGATGCCCGGCAGCGCCGTGTAGTGATTTCCCGGCATGCGGAAGGCGACCGCTCCATGATCGAGCGGCAGAAGCGACGTCATCGTCGTGAATTCCGCGTCCGATGTGCGGCCCTCGCTCGTCTGATCGGTGACGTTGGTAAAGCGCAGGCTGTCGCTCGTCCACCGTTTCAGGTGCGGCATCACGTCCTGGCCGCCGACGGCGTAGTCGACCACGAAATCCTGCAGCGATTCCACCTGGACGACGATCAGGTTCCTGCCGCGAGCGGCTCCGAACGTCTCGCCGCCCGCACGCAGGGGCGCTCGTTCCTGGAACCACGCGACGGATTCGTCGATTTCCGCAGGCGTCGCCGGACGACGCAACCAGCGGCTGCGCGCGTAGTTCCACGCGTCGTACGCGTGGTAGCCGAAGGGACCGAGCTGTTCGACGACGGCGCGTGCGCGAAACATTTGATCCAGCGGCGTGGACGCCAGCACGCGCGGGACAGATAGGAAAGTGGCGCTGACAAGCAGGAAACCCACGACCGCGGCCACGACAAACGATTCACGCGCGCGGGAAGTTGTCAGCGGTGGCACCGGCTCGCGCGACAGGCGCGCGGCGAGCCAGATAGCGATCGGCCAGTCGGCGACCAGCCACACCAGGCCCGGTGTGAACAGGCTGCCAATCGATCCCCACACGTGGCCGGTTTGATGCGCGGCCAGCATCGCCGGTGTCGACAGCACGTCGCCGAAGAACCGGTAGTAGATGACGTCGGCAAGAATCAGCAGCGAACAGAAAATGCCGATACCGACGAGCACCCATGGCCGGATGTACCGGGGAAGAAGGAGAAGGCCCCCCAGCGGCACAACGACCGCAACCGCGACGACCAGCCAGTAGGCGACGGCGGTCGGCTCCAGCAGGGCGGCATGCGCAAGTATCAGCGGTTTGGCCGCCAACGTAGCGACGCACCAGAAGACGTCGGCGAAACGCCGTCGCGGCGAGCCGGACGCGATTCCCCACCATGCGATCAGGAACGGCAGCGGCGCGAAAATCCAGGCCGCGGGAGGGACGATGACGACGAGACGGCGTGACTGGCGCGGCGACACCTGCGCGAACCAGGTGACGCCCTCCTCCACCATGTCCCACTGAAGCCAGTAGACGCCCGGTACGGATGGCGCCAGGATGCGACCCTGCAGCGCGATGCGGGCGCCCGGCGGGACCCGGGCTTGGCTTCCCAGATCGGTACGGATGCCGTCTTGATACGGCACCGTTCGCGATCGATGTGCAAGCTCGCGAGGGACGAGCCACAGCCAGTGATAGGACAGGTGAATGTGTCCGGGATCCCAGGCGCCGGCGCCGCTATTGGCCAGGGTGACGGGGACGGCGATTTCCTGCGAGGTCTCGAGCAGCCGCGGCGAGGCAGCCTCGATCGCGAACGCGAGCCGGTACGGCGGCGGAGGCACGGCGCGGCATGCGGTCGCGAGCGCCAGCGCCGCGAGCACCGCCAGGCCGGCCGGCCAGCGGGTCCGCGGCGTTGACGTACTCATTATGTCGTCAGCCATCATAGCAGCGGGATAATCCCTGCCATGCAAATGCAGATGTGGCACAACATGTTCGTGATGGCGCTGCCGATCGGGGAAAAGATCCTGCGTCCCATTCTCGTATACGCGTTTCTCATCGTCGGCCTCAGGCTGGCCGGCAAGCGTGAGCTGGCGCAGCTGAATCCATTCGACCTCGTCGTCCTGCTGACGCTGTCGAATACGGTGCAGAACGCGATCATCGGCGACGACAACACGGTCACGGGCGGCGTCATTGGCGCCTCGACGCTGTTGGTCGTCAACTACGTACTCGTGCGATTCATCTCTCGGCATGAGAAACTGGAGCGGTTCATCGAGGGCGACGCTGACGTACTGATCGAGAACGGACGCATCACGGACGATTGCCTCAACAAAGAGGCGATCAGCCAGCTCGAGCTCGAGGCGGCGGCGCACAAACAAGGGTTTGCGTCGCTTGAAGAAGTGGATCGCGCCGTCCTCGACCCGAACGGCACCATTGCCTTCTTCGCGAAGAAGCCGAATCCGGACACCATGCGGCATGAGGCGATCATGAACCGGCTGGACGAGATCACATCACGACTGGCAGCGCTGAAGGCATGAGTCTTCGCGCACGATCGCGTCGCCCGTTCCGAGCCGCTCTGATGTCATGCATAGTTGCCATCGCGGCGTACTCCGGCGCACACCTGATCGGGCAATCGCGCCCGCGCGCACGGGACCTCGGCATCGTCGTCGGGATCTACCCGACCGGTGCGCGCAATGCGATTACCGACGTCGAAGGCGTCCGCGTAGGACACACGACGATCGTCGAAGGCGACCGGATACGGACCGGCGTGACGGCCATCCTGCCGCATGGCGGCAACCTGTTTCAGGACAAGGTGGCCGGCGCCGTGTTCGTCGGCAACGCCTTTGGCAAGCTCGCGGGCTCGACGCAGGTGAACGAGCTCGGCACGATTGAGACGCCGATCGTCCTCACCAACACGCTGAGCGTCGGCACGGCGATGGACGCCGTCGTCCGGTACACGCTCGCGCAACCCGGCAACGAGCAGGTGCGGTCGGTCAACGCGCTCGTCGGCGAGACCAACGACGGCGGGCTGAACGACATCCGCGGCCTGCACGTGACCCGCGAACATGTGCTCGCGGCGATCACCGGAGCCACAGCCGGCCCGGTGGCGGAGGGGTCGGTCGGCGCCGGAACCGGGACGATCAACTACGGGTGGAAAGGCGGCATCGGTACTTCCTCGAGAAAGCTGCCGGCCGATCGCGGGAGCCATACCGTCGGCGTCCTGGCCCAGACCAACTTCGGCGGCAACCTGACCGTCGCCGGCGTGCCGATCTTCCGCCAGCTCCAGCCGCCCCGTGCGCGCTCCGGGGCCGCCAACGACAACGGCGACGGCTCCTGCATGCTGGTCGTCGCGACCGATGCGCCGCTCGACGCGCGCGATCTCCGGCGCCTCGCCGCGCGCGCCATCTTCGGCCTGGCACGGACGGGATCCTCGTACAGCAACGGCAGCGGCGACTTCGCGATCGCGTTCTCGACGTCGCCGCAGATGCGCAGCCGGTTCAACGAGATTGACGCACGGACGCATACCATCCTGCCGACCGAGGCCACGTCGCCGCTGTTCGAAGCCGCACTGGAAGCGACGGAGGAGGCGGTCTACAACTCGCTGTTCCAGGCGACGACCGTCCGTTCAGCAATCGGGACGGCTGAAGCGATCCCGATCGATCGCGTGCGCGAGCTGATCAAACGTTGATACTGAGTGGGACTGGGACTAGCGGCTGGGGACTGGAACGACGAACGACGACACAAAACGAACGACGAATCCCGAACGCCGAACGACAAACGTCATGATTGTGTACCTAGCCTGCACCGTTCGCGGTGATCGGGGCGGCGTTCTCGCGGGCCGCGCGATCTGCGAGCGGCTCGAGCACCATGGACATCAGGTCCTGACCAAACATCTGCTGGCCGATGAGGTCGAAGCCGCCGAGTCGCGGATCACAGAACAGGAAGTCTTTCGTCGCGACATGGAGTGGCTGAGCGCCTGCGACGTCCTCGTCGCCGAAGCGTCGGGATCGAGCTACGGCGTCGGCTTCGAGGTCGGGTATGTGCTCGGCCGCGCGCGCACGAGCGGACAGCGGGTCGTGCTGCTCTACGATGCCGCGCGCCGCGGCAAGGTGTCGCGCCTCATTACCGGCAACGACGACCCCGCATGCACGACGTTCGGTTACCAATCGATCGAGGAGCTGACGGAGTTCGTCGACAAGACGCTCGGCGCCGAAAACATCAGAGAAACGCAGGGCTGAAGCCCTGCGCCACAACAATCAAGCCCTGCGCCACGACATCGAGACAACCTGTGGCGCAGCCCTTCACGCCACAACATCGAGACAACCTGTGGCGCAGCCCTTCAGGGCTGCGAAATACCGATCGGCGTTCCCTCGAGCAACGCGTCACACACGCGAAGCTCCGCGCCGTTCTCGGTGCAGACGGCGTACTGAACCGCGTCTCCCCCGTAGAGCGCGACGCCCGCGCACTCCCCTGCTGCGTTCACGACGTAGAACTTGACGTTGAAGTTTGGTGCGCCGCGTTCGTTGAGAAGATGCGGATCGATCGTGTCGTCGACGATCTGACGCAATGCATCCATCCCCGCATCCCTGGGATGTGCTCCGCGACGCAAGGCCTCGACGATCGTGAACGACGACAGGTTGTAGAGCGTTGATTCACCGCGGCCGGTGGATCCGGCGGCGCCGACATCCTGACGGACGTAAAGCCCGGCGCCCAGAATCGGCGAGTCGCCTACCCGGCCGGGCATCTTCCACGCCAGCCCGCTCGTCGTCGTCACCCCGCAGATTTCCCCGCGCGGACCGACCGCATTACAGTTGATGGTCCCCCACAGATGGTTCGCATCCACCAGTCCTTCGTGCGACATCTCGAGGCCGATCGCATAGCCCGCGTCGCGAATCGTCGCGGCATCCGATCCGGAATCGGCTCGCGCATCCAGTCGCCGGCGCCATTCAATCCAGAGGCCGCGCGCCTTCGGCGTCAGCAGATCCTCTTCGCGGAAGCCGCACGCGAACGCGAATTCCTGCGCACCCGCGCCGGCAAGCAGATGGTGCGGCGTCTCGCGCATCACCCGGTACGCGACGCGGGCCGCCGTCGCAACCCGTTCGAGCGCGGCCACACCGCCGGCGCGGCGGCTCGGACCGTCCATGCAGCACGCATCGAGCTGCACCACGCCGTCCGCATTCGGCAGGCTGCCCCGGCCGACGCTCGTCTCGCCGGGATCCAGTTCGACGATGGTGACGCCTTCCACGAGCGCGTCGAGGGGATCGCGTGGAGCCTTCGCGTCCGTCATCAATCGAAATGCGTGCTCGACGCACGTCTCGACGCCGCCGTTCGTGAACTGATGGCCGTTTGCGGATGAGACGATCGCCGGTCGCACGGCCCAATTATGGACGAGGCGGAGAAATCGAGATACGATCCCTCCCTTGACCAGCAACGTTTCCACGCGACTCATCCCGCTTTCTGCCATTCAAGATGCCGCCGGCGCGGTCTACAACGCCGCGATCCGCACGCCGCTGATTCGCGTCGATCTCTCGACCGGCTCGACCGTCAACGCGGAGATCTATCTCAAGCTCGAAACCTTGCAGCCGATTGGGTCGTTCAAGATACGCGGCGCCTACAACGCGATCCGCCAGCTGACGCCCGCGCAATTGAAGGACGGTGTCTGGACCGTCAGCGCCGGCAACGCCGCACAAGGCGTCGCCTTCGCGGCACGCAAAGCGGGTGCACGCTGCTCTGTGATGGTGATGGACACCGCGCCCGACACCAAGATCCGCGCGATCGAACGGCTCGGCGCATCCATTGTCCGCGCGACCTACGACGAGTGCTGGAAAACGGTCGAGGCACACGGATCGGACCGGATGAGCGGACACTTCGTGCATCCGTTCGACGACGACCAGTTCATCGCGGGGAACGCGACCGCCGGGCTGGAGATTCTGGAAGACCTTCCCGACGTCGACGCGATCGTCGCACCGCTCGGGGGCGGCGGCCTGCTCTCTGGAATCTCGGCCGCGATCCGGGCGCTGAAGCCCGAGACGCGCGTCTACGCGGCGGAACCGGACACGGCCGCGCCGCTGGCCGCATCGCTGGCCGCCGGCCGCCCCGTGTATTTCGAAGGCTGGAAAGCCTCGTTCGTCGACGGCGCCGGCGGCAAGTCGGTGCTGACGACGATGTGGCCGCTGCTCTCGGGCCTCACGGGCTCGATCGTCGTCTCGCTTGACCAGGTCGCCGGCGCGATGAAGCTTACGGCGGAGCGGGCCCGCGTGATTGCCGAAGGCGCCGCCGGCTGCGCGATCGCCGCCGCGATGAGCGGCCGGGCCGGTTCCGGGAAAATCGTCGCCGTCGTCTCTGGCGGAAACATCGATCTCGCGAAATTTGCCGCGCTCGTCGGCGCATGTGACCAATGATTCCAGACAGCTCCGTCGTTCCGTCCCGCATTAACCGTCTCGAAGAGCTCGCCAGCGATCTCTGGTGGAGCTGGCATCCAGAAGCGCGCTCGGTGTTCCGGCGCCTCGACTACGGGCTGTGGCGATCGACCGCCCACAATCCGCTGCGGATGGTCCGCCTGATCTCCCGAGAGAAACTCGACGCCGCCGTCGCCGATCCGGCGTTTCTCGACGTCTACGATCGCGCCATGGCGTCGCTCGATGCCGCGAGAGCCGCTCACAACACCTGGTGGACGAACACGATGCCGAACGTCGGCGGCCAGCCGATCGCGTACTTCTCGGCGGAGTTCGCGCTGCACCAGTCGCTGCCCATCTACGCCGGCGGCCTCGGCGTGCTGGCCGGCGATCACTGCAAGGAAGCCAGCGATCTGGGTGTGCCGCTCATCGGCGTCGGGTTCATGTATCCGCAGGGCTACTTCCACCAGCACGTGTCCGCGGAGGGCTGGCAGGAGGAAGGCTACGAGATGCTGACGTGGGCCGACGCGCCGATCGAGCAGGCGCTCGCGCCCGACGGGAAGCCGTGCATCACGGCCGTCCCCCTCGGCGATCGATCGGTGCTCGTGGCCGTCTGGCGGGTGCGCCTGGGACGTGTGACGCTCTATCTACTGGACACCAGCCTCGAAGAGAACGCGCCGTGGGATCGCGAACTGACCGCGCGGCTGTACGGCGGCGATCGTGAAACGCGCATCCAGCAGGAGATCATCCTCGGCATCGGCGGCGTTCGCGCGCTGAAGGCGCTCGGGCTCACCCCAGGCGGATTCCACCTGAACGAAGGCCACGCGGGCTTCGTGGTCCTCCAGCGCATCCGCGATCTCATCGAGCAGGGCGCCACGTTCGACGCGGCGCTGACTGAAATCCGGAACACGACGGTGTTCACCACGCACACGCCCGTCCCCGCCGGACATGACGCGTTTCCGTTCAGCATGGTCGAAAAGCATCTGGCCAGCTGCTGGGGAACACTCGGCGCCAACCGCGATCGGTTTCTCGCGCTCGGATCGTACGACAACGGCAGCGGCGAGCAGTTCAACATGACGGCGCTGGCGATCCGCTCCGCGGGATCGACCAACGCGGTCAGTCAGCTCCACGGCACCGTCACGCGCGAGATGTTCGCGCCGATGTGGCCCGGCACCTCGGAGTCCGAGCGCCCGGTCTCGTCGGTCACCAACGGCGTGCACGTGCCGACGTGGATCGCTCCCGATCTGGCCAACCTGTTCGCGAAGCACCTGGGTGGGGACTGGATCGAGCGGCACGACGACCCCGCGATGTGGGAGGGCGTGCTCGCGATTCCCGACGAGGAGCTGTGGGCCGTTCGGCAGGGATTGCGCCGGTATCTCTTTGCGTTCATTCGCGAGCGGGCGCGGCAGCGGTGGGTCGAAGAGCACGTCGGGCCGACGCGCGTCGTCGCGGCCGGCACGCTTCTCGAGCCCGAAGCGCTGACGCTCGGCTTCGCCCGCCGCTTCGCCGGCTACAAGCGCTCGGAGCTGGTCTTCCGCGATCCCGAGCGGCTCTCCCGCATCCTCAACGCCGCCGGACGGCCGGTCCAGATCATCTTCGCGGGTAAGGCGCATCCGGCCGACGACATCGGCAAGCACAATCTCCAGCACGTCTACAAACGCGCGCTCGATCCGCTGTTTGGCGGGCGTATCGCATTCGTCGACGACTACGATCTTCACGTGGCACACTTCCTGGTCCAGGGGTGCGACGTGTGGCTCAACAACCCGCGCAAGCCGCTCGAAGCGAGCGGCACCAGCGGGATGAAGGCGGCCATGAACGGCGTGCCGCACTTGAGCATCGGGGACGGCTGGTGGGCCGAGGGGTTCACGGGCGCCAACGGCTGGGTGATCGACGGCCTCGCGCCGGCCGACAACCCGGACGCTGTCGACGCCGCGGACGCGGACGCGTTGTATCGTCTGCTCGAGGAAGAAGTGGTCCCGGCCTTCTACGATCGTGACCGTTCCGACGTGCCGCATCGCTGGATCAAGACCGTCAAGGAAGCCATCCGCACCGTGACGCCGCAATTCTCGGCCCGGCGCATGGTCAAGGAATACGCACGGCGCATGTATGCGCCAGCCCTGGAGAAAAGGGCCCATCTCAAGTCAGAGGTTTGAAGTTAGAAGTTAGAGGTTAGAAGTTAGAAGTCGAAGGTCGGAACTCGGAAGTCTGCACTACAATTGGGAATGCCTCGCAAGTCGGTTGCCAAGTCGCGCTGCGCTCTCTGCGGCGCCAAAGAGGTCTCGGAGCCTCGCGGCGAGGAGAAGTACTGCCGCGACTGCTGGGACAAGAAGATCGCCGTCGAGGAAATCGTCGCGCGCGAGTTCGCGATTAAACGCTATATCCGCGCCCAGAGCGCGGAAAAGTACCTGATTTACCACTCCACCCAGAAGCGCCCCTGCGGGCAGCTCATCGTCGTGGACGACGGCTACGACCTGTTCCTGACGCTGATGCTGTATCCCACGTTTGGCTGGGACGAGCGGGCCTACCATCTCGAAGGCGATCCCGAAGGGCGCCTCTTCTCGGAAATCCTGGTCGATGTCATCGCCGCGGAGGTCATCGAACCCTGGGGCGGCGGCAAGTGGCACATGGAGATCTTCCGCTCGGTCGCGCCCGAGCCCGAAGACTGGAACGGGGAGATGTAATATAATTCCGCCGTTTTTGTCCTGTTTTCTGATAGTCCTTTTCCGGGAGGAATCTATGACTCGCGCGCGCCTTATCGTTGCCGCGACGCTAGTGGGCGCCAGCATGGTCGCCGCTCACGCTCAAACACCGCAGGCTCCGCCGATGACATCGGTGCTCGCGGGCAAGAAGTTCACGCCGCCGTTCAAGGGCACTGCCGAAGTCGACTTCACCAAGCCCGTGTCGAAGAACGACAAGGGCATGGTCGTCACGACCATCATGGTGAAGAACAACGCGCCGGGACCGATCCTGCGGTTGACGGTCGACGAGACCTGGTACGACGCGGGCGGCGGCCTTGTCACCGGCGGCAAGGGCGTCATCAACCGCCTGGAGTCGGGCGAAGTCGGTACGATCAAGATCGAGACGCCGTATAACCCGAAGATGAAGGCGAACAACTACAACTTCTCGCACGCCAACGGCCAGGTGAAACCGCACGTGGTGCCGAAGCTCGCCGCGGCCACCGACAAGGATGCGGCACCCGCAAAGCCGGCAGCGGCTGCTACGAAGAAAAAGTAAGAAGTTAGAAGTTAGAACGTAGAAGCGGAAGTTAGAAAGTAGACGTTGAAGGGGCGCGCTCCTGGTTGGGACGCGCCCTTTTTATTTGAGGACCTTTTCGAATTTCACGTCGGTGACCGAGGCCTTGGGGATCGCGACCAGGTCGTAGGGAAACGTGAGGACCTGCGCGGAGACTCGTCCCGGAGCGGGGAAGGTTTCCGAGTAGCGCACCATCAGGACGCCGTTTCCCGCCGTCGCGCTGATCACGGCCGTGCTGAAGCCGGCGGTCGGCCGGCTGCCCATGAACAGCCCGACGACCATCTCCTTCGAAAAATCAATCGCGGGGCGAGGCCGATCCGGGGCGTGCTGCTGCCACAACGCGGTCCACTCCGCGTCGTTCCGCACCAGTACCCTCTTCCCTTCGTCGATGTGACTTTGATCGCCCTTGTCGATCGTTCGCGAGTTGGGCGCTTCCAGGACCATATCGTGCAAATCTCGTGCGGCGGGCGGCTGCTGGGCGAGCATCCCTGCACCGCCGGCCGCGACGACCAGCGCGGCGATCGCGAACGCATGCAGCCGCCGTCGGGACGTCCGCGCGCCCCGGTTTCCGGTGTCGCGGGCCAGGTGGGCGATCATCGCACCGGCGCCTGGCGAGGCGGCCCCACGGTGAACTGGAGCTCGCGCGCCACGGGCGGCGTCTGCCCCAGCCGGGACTTCGCTTCCACTTTCAGGACGTAGCTCCCCGTCGCGAGATCCTTGAGCGGCACGCGCGTGGCGTACCCATAGCCGCCGCGCTTCCCGCCCAGATCCGAGGAGTCGCGCGTTTCGTCCGTCTTGTACAGGACCTTTCCCTCGTCGGTGGTCACCGTCGTGACGATGTCCACCTTGTGCGGCGTGGTGCTCGCACTGTCGTAGACCTCGGCGAACAGCGCGATCTCGTCGTTCTGCGGGAACGCACGCATCGCAATCGGCGGGCCGGGCAGCATCGGCTTGAGCTGCTCGTCGGCCTTGACGGTGGGAAACACCGCCCCGGCCGCCGACGTCAGCACGAGGCCGCTCATCGCGAACGGCGCCTTCGCGTAGTCCGGCACTTCGAGATCGTACTGGACCGAGCCGACGTTTCCGCCGGCCGAATCGTGCGCGGCGATGCGCAGCTGATATTTGCCTGGCGGGAGATCGAGGCGATTGAGCATCCGGAGCCCGCTCTGCTCGATGCGCGTCTTGGATTCCGGCTTCAAATTGGTCAGCGTGAGCGAATCGGTGTTGCCGCCCCTGACCTTCCCGTTCGCGTCGATCGCGATATACGAAAGGAGAATCTTCGAATTCGCATCGACTTTCATGTCGCGGCCGCGGAGCTCAACGCCGAACAGCACCGACGCGTTCGGCGCGGCGCCCTTGAACGGCGCGGCGAACACATGCATGGTCAGGCCGCTGACCGGCAGCGGGCTGTCGAGCGCCTCGCGCAATTCCGGCGTGGCGGGGCTGTTGCTCGTCGTCTTCGGCGGATCGACTTTCTTCGGCGTCAGGTACGCCTTGCGCGCGCGAACGGTCAACCCGGGCCGCGTGAGACGAACGTCGATCTTGTGGATCCGGCCCGGCCGCGGATCGGGCGGATAGTACGCGAGCACGTAGTACGAACTGTTGTCTTCGACGATGCGCTGGAAGGCCGTCGAGAAATCGTTTCGATTGACGACGGCGAAGCCGCCCGTCTCTTCGGAAAGGGTGCGGAGGCTGTCCTGCGAGAGGCGCAGCTCGTTCTGGAGCGAGCCCTGACCGATACCGAGCGACGTGTCGTCGGGGAACGAGCCGATCTCGATCGACTCATCGCCCAGGTCCGTGAGCCCCCGCGGATCGATGCCGTAGATGGCGACGTTCGATCGGGTCGCCGCGCCGATGGCCTCTCGCGTCGCGTCGAGGACGGTCGACGCGCTCTGATGGTTCGAGCCGTTCGACGCGATGATGTCGTAGATGTCGTAGTCGATCCCCTCGCTGACGAAGAGGATCGCCTTTCGCCGCCCGCGCACCGAGCCGAACCACTCGGCGACGTTGCGCAGCGTATCGAGCGTGGTGCGCGCGTTGAAGCCGCGCTCCATGTCGTCGGGATCGTTCAGCGGATCCCCCGGCTGCCGGATGCCGCGCGTGTTGTTGTACTCGGTGGTTTTGTTCGCCGTGGCCGAATCGAGCTTGCGTCCGTGCGTCTTGTCGACGGCGGCCAGGAGCAGTTTCTTGTTGCTCGTGAATTCCTGGTTGGAGTCACTCGAGCCGGAGGTGTGGACGACGGCCATCAGATCGTTCGCGCCGAGACGACGCTCGATGAACTGTTTCGCCGCGGTCTTCACACGAACGGTCCGCCCGAAGCGCGTGTGCAGGTCGTCCACGACCATCACGTACACGCGCCCGTCGAACGGCTTCTCGTTCGTCTTCACGTCAGGCTCGATCGGCGTGGGCGAGAACAGCGGACGATTCTCCTTGTCGATCGGAATGTCCACGAGCGTGAAGTTCGTGATCGCCTGCGACTTTCCGTCCTCGAGCACCTGAAAGTCTTCCTTCTTCAGATCGCGGACGAGGCGTCCCTCTTTGTCGGTCACGACCGCGTCCACCTCGACGAAGTCGACGCGCACCTTGAAGGTTGGCGGCTGTTGAGCCGCGGACGGCGTTTGCGGCGGCTGCGCCGGCGGCGCGGGCGCCTGGCCGGCGGTCAACGCGGCGCCCGTCAACAGGACGAGCAGCCCCATCAGTCGAAGTCGTGCATTCATGGTCACTTCTCTCGATTGCGTCGCCGCGGATCGCAGCCGGGCGGCGTTTCAACGCGCAGGCAAACAGGCGTGGCTCGATTATACGTCCCGGCCAGCCCGCCCACCTCAGAGGTTCTGTCTCAGAGGTTCTGTCTCAGAGGCTATACTGGACGGGATGTCTCCTTCGCAGGCAGCAGCCGGGCTCGACGTCGGCGCCGTCCAGGCAGCCTTGACGGCCGACGGGCTCGACGGCTGGTTGTTGTACGACTTTCGCGGCTTGAATCCGATCGCCGCCGACGTGACCGCGGTCGGCCGGCAGGGCGGTCACCTCGCGACGCGCCGCTGGTACTACCTGATTCCCGCCACCGGCGAACCTCGCGGCCTCGTGCACAAGATCGAGAAGAACTCGCTCTCGCACCTGCCGGGCTCGACGAAACAATACGCCGGCCGCGATCAGCTCGAGGCGGGCCTCAAGACGCTCCTCACCGGCATCCGCCGCGTCGCGATGGAGTATTCGCCAGGCTGCGCGATCCCTTACGTTTCCCGTATCGACGCTGGAACCGTCGAGCTCGTCCGGCAGGCCGGGCCCGAAGTCGTGTCGTCCGGTGATTTGATCCAGCGCTTCTCCGCGGTCTGGGACGCCGACGCGATTGCCACCCATCGTCAGGCGTCGGAAAAGTTGTATCGGGTCAAGGACCGCGCGTACGAGGCGGTGGCGCGCCGTCTGCGCGACAACGTGGCGACGACCGAGTACGACATCCAGCAGCTGATGGCCGGCTGGTTCCGCGACGAAGGGCTGATCAGCGACTCCGATCCCAACGTCTCGGCCGCCGAGAACTCGGGCAACCCGCACTATTTGCCGACGGCAGCCGTGCATCGGCCGATCCGGAAGGACGAAATCGTCCTGCTCGATCTCTGGGGCAAGCTCGATCGGCCGGGCGCGGTGTACGCCGACATCACGTGGGTGGGCTATACCGGCGCCCGCGTGCCCGAGCGCTTCGCGAAGGCGTTCAGCGCCATCCGCGACGCACGCGATGCGGGCATCGCGATCGTGCAGGACGCCGTTCGCGGTGGGCGCGAGGTGCGCGGATTCGAAGTCGACCGGGCCGCGTCAGCCGTGCTGCGCGGCGCGGGTTACGCCGATAACATCCTGCACCGGACCGGCCACAGCCTCGGGGAAACCGTGCACGGGAACGGCGTGAACATGGACGACTACGAGACCCACGACGACCGCCGGCTGCTCGCCGGCACCGGCTTTACGATCGAGCCTGGCGTCTATTTCGACGACTTCGGCGTCCGGACGGAAATCAACATGGTCGTCGCCCCGCGCGACGCGGCGGTGACCGGACCGCTGCAGACGGAGATTCTCAGTCTTCTGTAAGGTTCTGGTAAGGCGACTCCTTGTGGATTCGCAGGGCGGGTTCAACTCCCGCGGAGGTTCGTTACGATGTCAACCCGCAAGACCACCGCTTTCTACGCCGTGCTCCTCGTCGTCGCGTCGCTCTTTGTCGGGATGGTGATCGCATCGCGGTTCGATCTCACGCCCGCATCCTCGGCGCAGACGATTGCCGTTCCGCCGATGAACAGCACGCCGCTGACGGGCCCGCTCGACGCGTCGACCTTCCGCAACATCGCGAAGGCGCAGACGCCGATGGTCGTCAACATCCGGACGGAGATGAAGGCCAAGGCCCAGGATCTCTCCGACTTCTTCGGGACGGGCGGACAGCCCGACGACCTGTTCCACCGGTTCTTCGGCGGACCGGGAGGCGGCGGCGGGGCTGACCAGGACGATCAGGCGCCTCAGGGCCGCGGCAACAACGGACGCCGCCGTCAGAAGGAGCAGACGACGAGGGCCGCCGGCACGGGGTTCATCATCAGCAAGGACGGCTACATCCTTACGAACAACCACGTGGTCGAGGACGCGACGAAGATTGAAGTGTCGCTCTACGCCGACGAAGCGGACGTCAGCTACAAGGCCAAGGTCATCGGACGCGATGCGCTCACCGACAGCGCGCTGATTCAGCTGATCGACAAGCCCAATCACCCGCTGCCGGAAGCGAAGTTCGGCGACTCCTCGCAGGTCGAAGCCGGCGACTGGGTGATGGCGATCGGCAACCCGTTCGGGTACGAGCACACCGTCACCGTCGGCGTGATCAGCGCGACGTCGCGTGCGTTCCGCGTGACCAACGGCCGGTCGAACGACATGCTGCAGACCGATGCCGCCATCAACCCGGGCAACTCGGGCGGACCGCTCCTCAACGTGCGCGGCGAAGTCATCGGGATGAACACCGCGATCATCACCAACGCGCGGAGCGAAGGAAACATCGGCATCGGCTTCGCGGTGCCCAGCAACACCGTCCGCGAGCTGCTGCCGCAGCTGCACACCGGGAAGGTCGTCCGCGGGCGCATCGGCGTGTCGGTCCTGGCCGTCCCGCGTGAAGGGTTCGAGGACTTCGGCCTGACCAAGCGCATGGGCGCGATTGTCGCGGAGGTCACGCAAGGCGGCGCCGCGCTCAAGGCCGGCATGGAGCCGGGCGACGTCATCGTGCAGTACAACGGGCGTCCGGTCGGGAACAACGACGAGCTCGTGAAGATGGTCGTGGCGACCAAGCCGGGAACGAGCGTGCAGGTGAAGGTCCTCCGCAACAAGGTCGAGAAGACGCTGAACGTCGTCGTCGACGAGCTGGACCTCGAGGCGGAACAGAACGCCGGACGCCGCACCCCGCAAAACGATCAACCGGCGCCGGAGGAACAGGGAGCCGGCAGCTTCGGGTTGACCCTCGAGCCGGTCACGCCGCAGATCGCCCGCCGGCTTCGGCTGCCTTCGGGACGCACGGGCGCGGTCGTGACGGATGTCGATCAGGATGGACCATCGGCTGGCGCGCTGGGCCAGGGCGACGTGATCCTGAGCGTCAACGGCACACCGGTGTCCAACGCGGTGGAAGCCGCGCGGGAACTGCAGAAGGTCCAGTCGGGACGGCTCGCGCAGCTGCGCGTGTGGCGCGGAGAGAAAGAGATTTTCGTACCGATCAAGAAAGATTGATCAGCGCAGATTGCCGATCTCTGATGTGATTCGCGAACGCGGTCCCCTGACGGTGGCCGCGTTCATGGACCTCGCCCTCTACGATCCCGGCTTCGGTTACTACGCCCGCTCGGCCCAGCGTTCCGGCCGCGCGGGCGATTTTTTTACCAGCGTCGACGTCGGATCGCTCTTCGCCGAGCTGCTGGAAGTTCAGCTCGCCGAGATGTCACGAATCCTGAATTCAGAATTCGGAATTCAGAATTCTGATGTTGTGGAAGCCGGCGCCGGAAACGGGCGCCTCTCTGCCGACATCCTGCGCACCGCCCGCCAGCGGCATCCCGACTTCTACGATTCAATCCGCCTTCATCTGGTCGAAGCGAGCGAAGAAGCGAGAAAGGCTCAGCGGCCTGCGCTCGGTGATGTCGTCGAGCGCCTGGCCTCGTCAGGGCCCACGCTCCCGGAGTCGTTCGAAGGCGTCCTGATCGCGAACGAGCTGCTCGACGCGTTGCCGGTGCACCAGGTCGTCATGCGAGAGGACGGACTGCGCGAGGTCTACGTCACGACGAACGACGATCGATTGACGACGCGCGAAGACCTGCCGTCAACGCCGGCGCTCGAAGACTACCTGGCTCGTCTCGGCGTGAGTCTCGAGCCCGGATGGCGCGTGGAGATCAACCTGCGCGCCGTCGAATGGATCCGGGACGCCGCACGGCGCCTGCGGAGAGGATTCATGATCCTGATCGACTACGGTCACGAGGCGCGCGAGCTGTATTCCCCGACTCACTCGGCCGGCACGTTGACGTCGTTCCACAAACATCGCAGCAGCGGACCGGAGGAAACAGCGTTCGACCGGCCGCAGTGGCTGCAGCACCCGGGCGAGCAGGACCTCACCGCACACGTGGATTTCACCAGCGTGCGCGCGGCGGCTGAAGCCGAAGGCATGACGACGCTCGGCTTTCTCGATCAGACCTACCTCCTGATGGGCCTGCTCGACGGCCTTCCCGATCCGGAATCGGCAATCCGCAATCCGCAATTCAAAACGCTTATGCTGCCTGGCGGGATCGGCAGCACGCACAAGGTGCTGCTGCTGGGCAAAGGCGTCGGCACTCCGCCCCTCCGCGGATGCTCGTTCCGGGTACGGGTTACGTAGCGCTCCTTCACCACGATGGACTCCACTGACGCGAAGACCACGACTGGCCGCGTGTCGCCCATCCGGCAGGCGCTGATCCTGACGGCTGGTCTCGGCACGCGCTTGCGTCCGCTGACGGACGTCCGCGCAAAGCCGGCGATTCCCGTCGCAGGCACGCCGATGGTCCGGCGAATTGCGTCGTGGCTCGTGGCCGGCGGCGTCGACGATCTCGTCCTGAACCTGCACCATCGACCCGAGAGCCTCACGGCCTGCCTTGGCGACGGCCGGGATCTGGGTGCGCGCGTGCGCTACTCGTGGGAGCAGCCGCGTATTCTCGGCAGCGCCGGCGGGCCGCGGCTGGCGCGGGAGATCGTCGGCGCCGAAACATTCTTCATCATCAACGGCGACACGCTGACCGACGTCGACCTGTCGGCGCTCGCTGACACGCATCGCGCATCCGGCGCGCTCGTCACGCTGGCGCTCGTTCCCAACCGCGAGTTCCTGCGGTACGGCGGCGTGCAGGTCGACGCCGCGGGACGCGTCACCGGGTTCGTGCGCCGCGGCCCGGCCGCCGAGGGCTCGTGCCACTACATCGGCGTACAGATCGCGGCGGCACGGGTGTTCGATGGCATCGCACCCGGAGACTCAGCCAGCTCGATCGGCGGCATCTACGATGCGTTGATCGCCGCTCAGCCGGGCGCTGTACGCGGCGTCGTTTCCGAAGCGGCATTCAGCGACGTCGGCACACCGGCCGACTACTGGCGGACCTCACTGGCGTGGGCAGCTGCCGAAAACAACCCGGGCGCCATCGTCGAGCCGACGGCGCACGTCGACTCGGCCGCGCGCGTAACCCGGTCGATTCTGTGGGACGATGTGCAAGTGCAGCGCGGCGCGCAGCTGGACGAATGCATCGTCACCGATGGCGTCGTCGTGCCGGAGGGGGCCGAGTACCGCAGAGCCATTCTTCTGCGAGGCGATGCCGGGCCGATCGCGTCGCCGCTGGATCTGGATTCCGCTTCTTGAGATCTGAGAGACCTTGACCACTGAATCGACGCCGCACGAGAAAATCGAACGCTATCTGCTCGACAGCGGAGTGGCCGGCCCCGGGGCGCGTGTCGTTCCGCTGACCGGCGATGCTTCGGATCGCAAGTACTTCCGGATCATCCCCGCCAATGGACCTTCGATCGTGCTGGCGCTGCACGCCGACGCGATCGATTTCTCGACGCTGCCGTTTGCGAACGTCGGCCGGCTGCTCGAGCAGATCCCTCTGCCGGTGCCGCGGATCCTCGGACATCACGACGTGCTCGGGATCGTGGCGCTCCAGGATCTGGGCGATGTCACGCTGCAGGCGCACCTGGGCGCCGCGACGCCTTCCGAGCATGCGGCGCTCTACCGACAGGCCGTGGCGCTCATCGAGCAACTGCAGCGGCGGGGACACGAGCTTCGGTCCGACGGCTTCCTGCCGTATCGCATCGCGTTCGACGTCGAGAAACTGACGTGGGAGCTCGAGTTCTTCACGAAGCATTTCGTGGAGGGCTACCGGGGATCGCCCTTCACGCCGGCTGAGCGGACGGCGCTTTCAGCTGAATGGAAAGCCATCGTCGACGAGCTCGCGGCCGAGCCGCGCGTGCTCTGTCATCGCGACTATCACAGCCGCAACCTGATGGTCAGCGACAGAGGCCTGTACATCATCGACTTCCAGGACGCCCGCATGGGCCCGGACACATACGATCTGGCGTCGCTGCTGCGCGATTCGTACGTCGACATCACGGATCGCGAGCTCGACGAGCTCATTGCCTACTTCCTGGCCTTGAAGCAGCGCGACGGCGAGGGCGTCTCAGGCGAGGAATACCGGCGCCGATTCGATCTGATGGCCCTCCAGCGCAATCTCAAGGCGCTCGGCACGTTCGGCTATCAGACCATCACGCGCCGAAACACCGTGTACATCCAGTACATTCCGCGCACGCTCCGATACGCGCGGGCGAACCTTCACAAGTATCCGCGCTTCGCACATCTTCGCGAGTTGCTCGCCGCTCACATCGAAGAGCTGGCGTAGGCTGGAATGACCGAGACCGGCCAGCGAACGCGACAAGAAGGCGCTGGAGTAAGATAGAGAATTCGGCTTGTGGCCAGACGCCAGTTCGGGATCTCCACGCACCTCTTTCACGCTCAACGGCTTTCCCGGGATCACCTGCTGGAGATCGCGGCGCACGGCTTTGAGTGTGTCGAGGTGTATGCGACCCGGACGCATTTCGACTACCACAATCCGGCAGCGGTGGCGGATCTTCAGCAGTGGCTCGCCGACGCAGGCGTGGAGTTGAGGAGCATTCACGCGCCGACCGCGGACAGTTATATCGGCGGACGCTGGAGCGGCGCGCTGTCGTTGGCGAGCGCCGATCCGGAGACGCGGGCGTACACCATCAGCGAATGCGAGCACGCTCTCCACATCGCACGGCGGATTCCGACTGCGGTGTTCGTCGCGCACCTCGGCGTTCCCCGCACGCAGCGGTCGCCGAACGGCGACTCGCGGGCGGCGGCACGGCGCAGCGTCGAAGAACTGGTTCGCATCGCGGAACCGCTCGGCGTGAAGATCGCGCTGGAAGTGATCCCGAACGAGCTGTCGAGGGCCGCGTCGATCGTGCATTTCATCGAGGAAGACTTCGACGGGGTGGGCATCTGCCTGGACATCGGTCACGCCCACCTCGACGGTGATGTGATTGACGCGGTCGAAACGGTGTCCGAGCATTTGATCGCGACGCATCTGCACGACAACGCCGGGCGAAACGACGATCATCTCGTGCCGTTCGAGGGGACGATCGACTGGCCGGGCGCGCTCCTCGCGGTGCAGAAAATCGGCTACGACGGCCCGTTCATGCTGGAAGTCGTGCCGAAGGGATCGACGAAGGAGACGCTGGCTCGAGCGCGAAAGGCCAGGGACCGGATAGAACAGATCATGGCGGATGGCTAATGGCTGATGGCATATGGTCAATGGTTGATGGTCCGTCCATCCACCGTATGCCATCAGCCATCAGCCATGACAGGATTTCGATCTATGCACGTATATATCGAAGACATCGGAAAACACGAAGGTGAAGAAGTCACCATCAAAGGGTGGCTCCACAACCGCCGATCGAGCGGCAAGATCCACTTCGTCACGGTTCGCGACGGCTCCGGCTTCATCCAGGCCGTGATGTCGAAGGCGGCCGTCGGCGAAGAGCTGTTCAAGGCGGCGGACCACCTGTCTCAGGAGACGTCGATCATCGTCACGGGAACGGCGAGGGCGGACAAGCGCGCGCCGAGCGGGTACGAAATCGACGTCAAGACCATCGAGGTGGTCGGCGCGTCGCACGACTATCCCATTACGCCGAAGGAACACGGTGTCGACTACCTGCTCGACCGGCGGCATCTCTGGATCCGGACCGAGCGGCAGCAGGCGATTCTCCGCATCCGCCACGAGATCATCAACGCCGTCCGCGACTTCTTCAACGGCCGCGGGTTCATCCTGGCCGATACGCCGATCTTCACGCCGGCGGCGTGCGAAGGCACCACGACGCTCTTTCCCGCGCAGTACTTCGAGGACCAGACCGCGTATCTCACGCAGAGCGGTCAGCTGTACAACGAAGCGAACGCGATGGCGCTCGGACGGGTCTACTGCTTCGGCCCGACGTTCAGGGCCGAGAAATCGAAGACCCGCCGCCACCTCACTGAATTCTGGATGGTGGAGCCCGAGGTCGCGTACGCCGACCTGAACGACGTGATGGCGCTCGCCGAGGATCTCGTCGTGTCGGTGGTCGGACGTGTGCTCGAGAAACGGCGGCGCGAGCTGAGCATCATCGAGCGGGACGTCTCGAAGCTCGAGGCCGTGCAGAAGCCGTTTCCGCGCATCTCCTACGACGATGCCGTCAAGCGGCTGCAGGCGAAGGGCCTGCCGATTCAGTGGGGAGGCGACTTCGGCGGGCCCGACGAGACCACGCTCTCCGAGGAATACGACCGCCCGGTGCTCGTGCACCGCTACCCCGCGGCGATCAAGGCGTTCTACATGAAGCCGGATCCCGAGCGCGCCGATCTCGCGCTTGGCGTCGACATGCTCGCGCCCGAAGGCTACGGCGAAATCATCGGCGGTGGCGAACGACTCGCGGATTTGGATCTGCTGCTGCAGCGGATCAAGGAGCACAACCTGCCGCAGGAAGCGTTCGAGTGGTACCTCGACTTGCGCCGCTACGGCACGGTGCCGCACGGCGGCTTCGGGATGGGCATTGAACGGGTCGTGTCGTGGATCTGCAAGCTCGAGCACGTGCGCGAGACGATTCCGTATCCGCGGATGCTGTATCGGTTGTATCCATAGGGACTAGGGTTAGGGACTGGGGACTAGGGGCACAGAGACTAGGGGATGGTTCGGAATTCCCTAGCCCCGAGCCTCCAACCCCTAGCCCCCTGTAAGGATTCATGAAGATTGGAATGATCTCCCTCGGCTGTCCGAAGAACCTCGTCGACTCCGAGGTGATGCTCGGGCTCGCGCAACAAGGCGGGCACGAGCTTACTCAGGAGGCCGGGCAGGCAGACGTGCTCATCGTCAACACGTGCGCGTTCATCGATTCCGCCAAGCAGGAGTCGATCGACACGATCCTCGAAATGGCGCGCCACAAGACCGAGGGCAGCTGCAAGCGGCTGATCGTCACCGGCTGCATGGCGGAGCGCTATCGCGACGAACTGAAAAAGGAAATTCCCGAGATCGACGCCGTGCTCGGCACCGGCCAGGTTCCTGAAATCGTCGGCGCGATCACGGGCGGCGCGACGCCGATGACGTTTTACCGCGCTCGTGGTTCGACAGGCTCACCACGAGCGGTAGGAGATCCGCTGGGCCCACACCCTTCGATCGTGGCGGGAGATCCGTTAGTCCCCAGCCACAAGCCCCTGGGCCCTGGCGCGCTTCCGACATACATCTACGACGCCGACACGCCGCGGCTGATGGCCACGCCGAAGCACTACGCCTACGTGAAAATCGCCGAAGGCTGCGACTACAAGTGCGCGTTCTGCATCATCCCCACGCTGCGCGGCCAGTACCGAAGCCGGCCCGGCGATTCGATCGTCCGCGAGGCGCGCGCACTCGCGGACCGGGGCGTGAAAGAGCTCCTGCTGATCTCGCAGGACACGACGTTCTACGGCATCGACCGGAACGAGCGCGGCGCGCTCGCACGCCTGCTCCGCGAATTGAATCGCGTCGACGGGCTCGAGTGGATCCGGTTGCTCTACCTCTATCCGACGACCATCGACGAGGCCACGCTGGCGGCGATGGCGGACTGCGAGAAGGTCTGCAACTACATCGACCTCCCGCTGCAGCACGCGTCGAACGCGGTGCTCAAGCGGATGAAGCGGCCCGGCACGCGGCAGACCTACGACACGCTCCTCACGCGTATCCGTGAACGTGTCCCCGGGGTCGCGCTCCGCACCACGTTCATCGTCGGCTTCCCCGGCGAGACCGACGCCGACGTCGAGGAGCTGCGCGGCTTCATCAGCGATCACGACTTCGACCATGTCGGCGTCTTCACGTACTCGCACGAGGAAGGCACCTCCGCCTACCAGCTGGAGGACGACGTGCCGGCGAGATCGAAGAAAGCACGGCGCAACCGCGTCATGGAGTTGCAGAAGCGGCTCGTGCAGAAGCGCCAGCGCGCGCGGATCGGCGAGCGGGTCCGCGTCATGATCGACGGCCCTTCGTCGGACCACGATCTGGTGATGAAGGCGCGGCTCTCGACGCAGGCCCCCGACATCGATGCCGCCGCGTTTCTCACTGAGTGCGACCCGTCGGACTACCGTGCCGGCGATCTCGTCGACGTCGAAATCGTCGGCGCGAACGGTTACGACCTGCTCGTCCGGCCCTGACGCCCACCCGGTTCGTGCCCGGGTTCACCGCATCCGGCAGGCCTGGCGCGCAGCCGAGGTGGGCGATGACCATCATTCCCGCCGGTTGACGGTTCCGGATGTCACAGTAGTGCTATAATTTTGGATTCGAAGGCCTTGGGTAAGGACCGAGTGGGCAGGTGCCCACTTTTTTAGTTTAAGGGCGTCTTCGTCCGGCTGAGGCCGGATTAGGCGGAAGATGGGCGCGGAGACCGTCGTCGACAAGGTGCGGGCGATCGCGGAGCGCGTGGCCGGCGGCTACGGACTGGAGATTTTCGACATTCAGTACCGCCGCGAGGCGCCCGGAATGGTGCTGCGGGTGCGGATCGACCGTCCTGGCCCGGCGTCGACGGAAGAAGACAGCGTGAGCGTGCACGACTGCGCGAACGTGAGCCGGGACCTGAGCGCCATTTTCGACGTTGAAGAGATCGTGCCGACCGCGTACACGCTGGAAGTCTCGTCGCCCGGCCTCGATCGGCCGCTGCGCGGGCTCGACGACTACAGGCGTTTCGTCGGCCGGCTGGCGAAGATCGTGATGCGCGAGAAAGTGGACGGCCAGGGATTTTTCAGGGGGCGGATCGCCGGCGTCGAGGGGCAGGACGTCCTCATCGACGGTGAAGACGGACGGCCGCATCGTGTGCCCCACGCCGTCGTCACCAGAGCGAATTTGGAAGTGGAATTCTAGATTATGTCGAATCCGTTGCAGCAGACGATTGAGGCGTTGGCGAAGGAGAAGGGGATCGAACCCGATGTCGTCATCAGCGCCATCGAGGAAGCCGTCGCCACCGCGTCGCGCAAGTACTACAAGACCGGCGAGAACCTCAAGACGCGGTTCAACACCGAAACCGGCCAGGTGGACCTCTTCGCGTTGAAGACCGTCGTCGAGGCCGTGACGACGCCGGCGACCGAAATCGCCATCAGCGAAGCGCGCGAGATGTACCGCCCGCTCTACGGCGACGAAGTCGCCAACAGCATCGAGCTCGGCGACGAGATGGAGTTTCCCAAGCCGACCGAGGTCCTGGGACGCATCGCCGCGCAGACCGCCAAGCAGGTCATCTTCCAGAAGGTGCGCGAGGCGGAGCGCGAGCACGTCTTCGCCGAATACAACGACCGCATCGGCGAAGTCGTCAACGGCACCGTGAAGCGGTTCGAGAACGGCGACATCATCCTCGAAATCGGCCGCATCGAAGCGGTCTTGCCGCGCAAGGAGCAGTCCCGCGCCGAGAGCTACACCCCGGCCGACCGCGTGCGCACGGTCATCAAGGGTGTGAATCGAAGCGCGAAGGGACCGCAGATCGTCCTGTCGCGCACCGATCCGGCGCTGCTCATCAAGCTGTTCGAGCAGGAAGTGCCGGAAATCTACGACGGGACCGTGATGATTCGCGGCGCCGTCCGCGAAGCGGGCGACCGCGCCAAGGTCGCGGTGTTCTCGCGGGAGCGCGACGTCGACCCGGTGGGCGCCTGCGTCGGCATGAAGGGCACGCGCGTGCAGTCGATCATCCGCGAGCTCCGCGGCGAGAAGATCGACATCGTCGAGTACTCGGACGACCCGATCGCGTTCGTCACCAACGCGCTGAGCCCGGCGAAGGTGCAGCGCGTGTCGATCGTCGACGATCACGAGCGTGTGATGGAAGTCGTGGTCGAGGACAAGCAACTCTCACTGGCCATCGGCAAGAAAGGACAGAACGTTCGTCTCGCCGCCAAGCTGACCGGCTGGCGCATCGACATCAAGAGCGAGGAAGAAAAACGGCGCGAGGTCGAGGCGCAATTCGGCGAGCTCGCCGCTCCCGGCGACGCAGCGGCCGAGGAGGGCACGCCGGCGGAGGCAGAGACACCGGCCGCCAAGGCAGAGGGCGCCGACGATGCGGCGGCGTCCGACACGCCGGTTCCGTATACCCTGGCCGGCATCGCGGAGAAGACCGTACGCAAGCTCGTCGACGGCGGCTTCGCGACGCTCGACGCGCTCGGCAGTGCGACGGCGGAACAGCTCGCCGAAATTCCGGGCATCGGCGGCAAGACCGCCGAAAAGATTCTGGCCGCCGCGCGCGGAGACGCTCCGGTAGCCGAAGAGAATGGTGCGGACGCGTAAGGTCCGCGTGAACGGGGCCATCGGCCCCGACCACACAAGATAGAGGTCACTGTTGGCAACTGTTCGGATTTTCAAGATCGCAGAGCTCCTCGGGACCACGAGCCAGGAGGTGACCGCGCTGCTCAAGCGCGATCACGGCATCGAGGTGAAGAGCGCCTCGAGCACGATCGAGGAAGTCGTGGCGCGCCAGTTCGTGGAGCGGTTGGCGAAGCAGCGCAACATCACGCTGCCGACGGCGCACATGTTCGCCGAGACGCCGGTCGTCAAGAGCAAGAAGGGGCCCGCGCCCGCGAAGAAGGCGGCCGAGCCGGTCAAGCCGGCAGCGCCGGTCCTCCCGCCGCCGCGCCTCGTCAAGGCCGCCAAGCCGGCAGCCGCGGTCGAAGCCGAACCGGCTGCCGCCGAGCCCGAGCCGGTTGCGCCGGCACCGGTCGAAGCGGCTGCGCCCCCGCCCGTCGAAGCGCCCGTCGCACCGCCAGCGGCCGAGCAGCGCCGGCCGTCGACGCACGTGCCGACGCGTGGCCTTCGCACGGACGTCGCGTATGTCGCGCCGCCCGTCGTCCATGTCGAACCGCCGGCACCGGTCGTCGAGCCACCACCCGCTCCGGCTGAACCCGAACCGCCGGCAGCAGCAGCACCGCCGCCGCCACCGCCCGCGCCAGCGGCGCCGCCCAAGGCCGCACCAGGCCGCATCGTGCCGCCGACGCTGCGCCTGCGCATCGAAACCGATCGCCCGACGACGCCGACACAGCCGCTGCCGACGACGCCGCCGCCTCGCGCGGTCCAGCGTCCGATCGCTCCTCCGAAACCGGCGCCTCCGGTCGCGGCGCGGCCAGCCGGCGCACCCGCGACAAGCGGTGCACCTGGTGTGCGTCCGCCCGCGAGCGGACCGCGGCCCGGCATCCCGGGTCAACCGCGTCCGCAATATCCGAGCTCGCGTGCCCCGATGGGCGGACCGCGTCCGCTGCCGTCGCAGCCGGTCCGTCCGCAGCAGCCGGGCGCACCGCCGCGGCCCGGGCAGCAATATCCGCAGCGTCCAGGGATGCCGTCGCGGCCTTCGTACCAGCAGCGTCCCGCTGGAACGGGACGTCCGGCCGCCGCTCAGCGTCGCGAGCATGCGCGTCCTGCACCGCCGCCGGTCGCGTCGGCGCCGCCGCCGGTCACCAAGTCCATCACGCTCGCCGAAGGCATGACGGTCAAGGATCTGGCCGACAAGCTGGACCTGCGCGTCAAGGACGTCCTCGCCAAGCTGCTGATGAAGCGGCTGATGCTGACGATCAACTCCGCGCTCGACACCGAAACCGCCACGATGATCGCGCGTGAATTCGGTGCCGACGTGCAGATGCAGAGCTTCGAAGAGGAGCTGCTGCAGGCAGACGAAGGCGAGTCGCGAGCCGAAGACGTGATCCTGCGCGCCCCCGTCGTCACGGTGATGGGCCACGTGGATCACGGCAAGACCAGTCTGCTCGACGCGATCCGGACGACACGCGTCGCCGAGCGCGAGGCCGGCGGCATCACGCAGCACATCGGCGCGTATCACGTGACGATTGGCGGCCGCGACATCGTGTTCCTCGACACGCCGGGCCACGCGGCGTTCACGCTGATGCGTGCCCGCGGCGCCAAAGTCACCGACATCGTCGTCCTGGTCGTGGCCGCGGACGACGGCGTCATGCCGCAGACGAAGGAGGCGATCGACCACGCGAAAGCGGCGAACGTGCCGATCGTCGTCGCGATCAACAAGATCGACAAGCCGAACGCGCAGCCGGAGCGCGTGAAGCGCGAGCTGACTGAGCTCGGCCTGATGCCGGAAGAGTGGGGCGGTCAGACCGTCACGGTCGAGGTTTCCGCGCGGCAGAAAACTGGCATCGACCATCTGCTCGAAATGATTCTGCTGTCGAGCGACATCCTCGAGCTCAAGGCCAACCCGAAGCGAAGCGCGACCGGCACGGTGCTCGAGGCGAAGCTGGACAAAGGCCGCGGACCGGTGGCCACCGTGCTCGTGCAGGACGGCACGCTCAACGTTGGCGACACCTTCATCGCGGGACCCATCGTCGGCCGCGTGAGGGCGCTCATCGACGACCGCGGCAAGCCGAGCAAAACGGCGGGACCATCGACGCCTGTCGAAGTCCTCGGCCTGTCGGGGCTGCCGCAGCCGGGCGACGTGTTCCAGGTGGCCGACGCCGCCAAGGCACGTCACATCGCTACGTTCCGCGAGGAGCAGTCGAAGTCGAAGGCGCTCGGCGCCAAGGGCTCGCGGCTCACGCTCGAGTCTCTCCAGGCTCAGATCGCGGAGGGCGGCATGAAGGAATTGCCGCTCATCGTGAAGGCAGACGTGCAGGGCTCCGCGGAAGTGCTCGCGGACACGCTCGGCAAGCTCAGCGACGACAAGGTGAAGATCCGCATCATCCACGCGGGAGTGGGCGCCGTGACCGAATCGGACGTGCTTCTGGCGTCCGCGTCCGGCGCGATCATCATTGCCTTCAACGTCCGGCCGGATCGCAACGCTGAGGAGATCGCGGCGCGCGAACGGGTCGACGTCCGCCAGCACTCGGTCATCTACAACGTGACCGACGAGATCAAGAAGGCGATGACCGGGCTGCTCGATCCGACCTTCAAGGAAGTCCGGATCGGCGTCGCGGAAGTGCGCGACATCTTCAAGGTCCCGAAGTTCGGCACCATCGCCGGCTGCATGGTTCGCGAAGGGCGCATCACCCGCGCGGGCGACACGCAGGCGCGGCTGCTCCGCGACAACGTCGTCATTTACGAGGGCAAGATTGGATCGCTGCGCCGGTTCAAGGACGATGTCAGCGAAGTGAAGTCGGGCTTCGAGTGCGGCATCGGCTTCGACAAGTTCAATGATCTGAAGGTTGGCGACGTCATCGAAGTCTTCGCCATGGAACGGGTGCTGACGCCGGCGTAATGTCACAAGGTTCCCGTCCAGATCGCGTCGCCGATCAGATCCGCAGCGAAGTCGCATCGATGCTCGCGCGCGATGTGCACGATCCCGGCGTCGGCTTCGTGACGATCACGCGCGTGCAGGTAACCCCGGACCTCCAGCACGCGCGCATCCATTACACCGCGCTCGGCGACGACAAGGCGCGCGCCAACACCGCGAAAGCGCTCGGCCGCGCGTCCACGTTCCTGCGGCGCCAGATCGGATCCCGCCTGCGCCTTCGCCGCGTCCCCGAGCTCGAGTTCCGCTACGACGAGTCGATCGAGGGACAGGATCGCATCGAACAGCTCCTCAACAACATCCGGGCGGGCGGCTCCGGCGGCGCCGTCAACCCGGACACGGCACCTGATGACGACGACCAGTCCTGAGATTCAACAAATCGTCGACACAGTGCGTGCGCGGCAGCGGTTCGTGCTGTCGTCGCACGCACGACCCGACGGCGACTCGATCGGCTCCCAACTGGCGATGGCGTACGCGCTGCGCGAGATGGGCCATGAAGCGACGGTGGTGAACGCCGATCCGGCGCCGCCGCCGCTGCTCGCGTTCCCCGGCGTGCCCGACATCCGCATCGCGTCGGAGATCGACGGTGAATTCGACGCCGCGATCATCATGGAATGCGGCGACCTGAAACGGACGGGAGTGAGCGGTCTCGACCGCTTCCTCGTGATCAACATCGATCACCATCCCGGCAACACGTGCTACGGGCAGATCAACTGGTTCGATTCGAGCGCCGCGGCCTGCGGCGAGATGGTGTTCGATCTCGTGCGCGCGCTCGGCGTACCGCTCACGAAGACGATCGCCACGCACGTCTACCTGGCGATCCTCACCGACACCGGATCGTTCCACTACTCGAGCATTTCGCCGAGAACGTTCGACATCTGCAGGGAGTGTCTCGAGGCCGGCGTCGATCCCGTCCTGGTCGCACGCAACGTGTACGACAGCAACAACATGGGCCGGCTGAAGCTGTTCGGCGCCGTTCTCGGCGCGATGCAGATCGATCAAACCGGCCGCATCGCCATCGTGTACGTCGATCACGAGATGGCCCGCGCCGCCGGCGGTACCTACGAGGACACCGAAGGGCTCATCAATCTTCCGCTGACGGTGAAAGAGATCGAGGCGGTCGTGTTCTTCAAGCAGGACAAAGGCGACCGGTACCGGGTCAGCATGCGCTCCAAGGGCGAGGTCGACATCGGCGTCATCGCGAAGGAGTACGGCGGCGGCGGACACAAGAACGCGGCCGGCTGCAGCATCGCCGGCCCCATCGAAGAGTTGCAGAAGGCCCTCGTCGGAAAGATCGAGGGCGCGATCGATGGACGGGCTGCTAGCCGTTGACAAGCCGTCGGGTCCGACGTCGCACGATGTCGTCGCGCGCATGCGTCGTGCCCTCGGCGAACGGCGAATCGGTCACACGGGGACGCTCGATCCGCTGGCGACCGGCCTGCTGCTGCTCGTCCTCGGAAAAGCCACACGCCTCGCGAAGTTTCTGAGCGCGAGCGAAAAGTCGTACGAGGCGACGGTCCGATTCGGATTCGCCACCGACACGGCTGATGCCCAGGGACAGCCGCTGGGCCCGATCATCGGACACGCGGCCCCGTCACGCGACGCGATTGATGCAGCGCTCGAAGAATTCCGCGGCACGTTCCTGCAACAGCCGCCTGCGTTCTCGGCGAAGAAGATCGAGGGGCAGCGAAGCTACAAGCTCGCGCGCAAGGCTCGGGACGCTCGGCTAAAGCCTTCGCGCTACCCATCGGCCCTACCCGACCAACCCGCCCCACCCGACGTATCTAACCCACCCGACCTATCTAACCCACCCGACCTATCTGACCCACCCGACCTACCCGACCTACCCGACCCACCGGACCCACCCGCCCTACCGGCTCCCGTGAGCGTCACCGCGCACGCCATCCGCATCGTGAATCTCGATGGAGATCACGTGACGCTCAGCGTCGACTGCTCGGCGGGCTTCTACATCCGATCACTCGCGCACGATCTTGGACAACGGCTCGGTGTGGGCGCGCACCTGACGGCTCTGCGCCGCACCCGGACCGGCGATTTCGGCCTCGACCGCGCTCTGGCGCTGGACGCCCTGGAGCGGGATCCGGCGGCCGCCGCGAAGGTGCTCGTGCCGTTGAGCGGCGCGCTCCGCTCCTGGCCGTCCGTGGTCCTGACCGCCGACGGCGTCGTCCGCGTCGGCCACGGCCAGGACGTACGGCCCATGGACCTTGAGCCCGCAGCCCTTAGCCCTCAGCGCTTCCCTCTTCGCTCCGCCGTTGACCCTGCGAGCTACGGCGAGGCTCGCCAAAGCGCCGAAGGCGCGACGGCGGCAGCCCTTAGCCCTGAGCCCTCAGCCCTTGGTCGGCCCTTTGTCCGCCTCGTGGATTCGCGAGGCGAACTGCTCGCGATCGCGGAGCCGACCCCGTCAGGCGCTTTGCATCCCTCTGTTGTTCTGATGTAACATGTTGATCTTGCTCGACTAACGAAATTCTCGGCTTATACGGCGCACCTGGAATCCCGGCCCTGATGGGCTGCCTCTGGGGCGTTCGTGGAGGACACCCCAGGTGCTCAGCAAAGACCGCAAAACAGAACTGATCGGCAGCTACAAGACTCACGAGGCGGACACCGGATCTCCAGAAGTTCAGGTCGCGATTCTCAGCGAACGCATCAACTACCTGACCGAACACTTCAAGACCCACGCGAAAGACCATCACTCGCGCCGGGGCCTGCTGATGCTGGTCGGCAAGCGGCGTCGCCTCCTCGACTACCTGAAGGGCAAGGACGCCCATCGCTACTCCGATCTGATCAAGCGGCTGAACATCCGCAAGTGAACCCTCCGGAAACCGTTTCAAATATGCATACGCGTGAACTCTCCGTTGGACAGAACACTCTTCGTCTGGAAACCGGCAAACTCGCCAAGCAGGCGCACGGATCGGTCATCGTCCGCCTCGGCGACTCGGTCGTGCTCGTCACTGCCTGCCACGCAGCGAGCCCGCGGGAAGGGATCGATTTCCTTCCGCTGACCGTCGACTACCGCGAATACACCTACGCGTCGGGACGCATTCCGGGCGGTTTCTTCAAGCGCGAAGGCAAGCCGGCCGAAAAGGAAGTGCTGACCAGCCGCATGATCGATCGGCCGACCCGGCCGCTCTTCCCCGAGGGCTGGCGCTTCGAGACGCAGATCATCGCGCTCGTGCTGTCCGCGGATCAGGAAAACGACACCGACGTCATGGCGATCACCGGCGCGTCGGCCGCGCTGGCGCTCTCCGACATCCCGTTCCAGAAAACCGTCGCCGCCGTGCGTATGGGACTGGTCGACGGAAAGTATGTCGTGAATCCGACGTTCCTCCAGCGCAAGGAGAGCAAGCTCGATCTGATCGTGGTCGGCAGCAAGGACGGCCTGGTGATGGTCGAGTCGGGCGCCAAGGAAGTCACCGAAGAGCAGGTCGTAACCGCGCTGGACACCGCGCACGTCGCGATCAAGCAGATCGTCGCGGTCATCGACGACCTGGCGAAGGACGCCGGCAAGAAGAAGCTGACCATCGCCAGGAAGGAAATCGCTGCCGACTTCTACAGGAGCATCGAAGGCAAGGTGTTCGAGCCGCTCGCCAAGGCGATGCGCATCCGCGAGAAGCTCGAGAACTACGAGACCGTCGAGCTCACTCTCAAGAATCTCGTGGCGGAACTGCCTGAGGATCAGGCGGAGCAGAAAGCCGACGCGAAGGCCATCTTCAAGGAGCTGAAAGAAAAGGTTCTCCGCGAGGAAGTGCTCACGCACGGCGTCAGGCTGGACGGCCGGAAGTTCGACGAGATTCGACCCATCTGGATCGAGACCAGCGTGCTGCCGCGGACCCACGGTTCGGCGGTGTTCACGCGGGGTGAAACGCAGGCGCTCGTCACCTGCACGCTCGGCACTGCCGACGACGCACAGAAAATCGAGAGCTTCGAGGGCGAGACGTGGAAGAACTTCATGCTCCATTACAACTTCCCGCCCTTCTCGGTCGGCGAAGTCGGGCGCATGTCGGGTCCCGGACGGCGCGAGATCGGCCACGGCGCGCTCGCTGAGCGTTCGCTGGCGTCGCTGATGCCGACTGAAGCCGACTTTCCCTACACCGTGCGCATCGTGTCGGACATCCTCGAATCGAACGGTTCGTCATCGATGGCGTCGGTGTGCGGCGGATCTCTGGCGATGATGGATGCCGGCGTGCCGCTCAGCAAGGCGGTCGCCGGGATCGCGATGGGTCTGGTGATGGACGAGAAGACCGGCAAGTACGCGGTGCTCTCCGACATCGCAGGCGCCGAGGATCACTACGGCGACATGGACTTCAAGGTCGCCGGCACCGCCGACGGCATCACCGCGCTGCAGATGGACATCAAGGTCGGCGGCATCACGACCGAGGTGATGCGCAAAGCGCTCGATCAGGCGCGCAACGGCCGGCTGCACATCCTCGGCAAGATGAAGGAAGCGCTCGCGGCGTCGCGCCAGAACATCTCCCTGTTCGCGCCGCGCATCGTCACCATCCGGATCCCGGTGGACAAGATTCGCGACGTCATCGGACCCGGCGGAAAGATGATCCGCAGCATCATCGAGCGGACCGGCGTGAAGATCGACGTCGAGGACGATGGCCGCGTGAACGTCGCGTCGGCCGACGGCGCTTCGGCGCAGAAGGCGATCTCGATCATCCAGGAGCTCACCGCGACACCTGAGCTCAACAAAACCTACATGGGCAAGGTGCAACGGATCACCGACTTCGGAGCGTTCGTCGAGATCATGCCGGGCACCGATGGATTGCTGCACGTGTCGGAGATCGCGAACCACCGCGTGAAGGACGTGCGCGACGAGCTGAAGGAAGGCGAGCAATTGCTGGTAAAGGTCATCAATATCGACCCGACCGGCAAGATTCGTTTGAGCCGGAAGGTACTGCTTCAGGAAGAAGCGGCCAACAAGTCGTAAGAAAACTCCGTTCGTGGCGGCTCGGGCCCGCGCCTGAGCCAGCCACGTCATCCAAACCGAACGGCTGGCTGGTTCGTCGTACAATCAGCCCGCCGTGAGGTTCCGCATCCCGCACGTCCTCCTCGCGTTTGCCGCCGGCACGGCCGTCCTCACCGCGCAAGATCAGGGTCCCACGTCGAAGCAGTTCAGTATCAGCGCCCACCGCTACGCCTTCGAACCGGCGCGAATCGAGGTCAACGAGGACGATCTGGTGAAGATCGAGCTCGGGACGTCCGACATCGCGCACAGCCTGACGATCGACGAGTACCGCATCGCGAAGCGCGTCGGGCCGGGCCACCCGGTGACGTTCGAGTTCCGCGCCGACCGCGCCGGCACCTTCCCGTTCTACTGCAACCTGCGGGACGAGGACGGCTGCCGCCAGATGCGCGGCCTGCTCGTGGTCAAGCCGAGAAAGTAACGAGACCTGCGACACACGCTGAAGATCCACGCCGGTCCGGTCGCCTTGTTCGCCGCGCTGGCCGTGGGCTGGACCTGGCCGCTGGCCGTCCATCTGCACGACGCGATTCCCGGGGCGCCGGGCGACAACTTCAGCTTCGTCTGGAACCTCTGGTGGATGCGGCACGTGCTCGCGACGCCCGGGCTCGCCTACTTCCACACGACGTATCTGTTCTATCCGTTCGGCACGACGATCGCCGACCACCCGCACACGGCGCTCCCGGCGATAATCGCCGCGACGGCGCTGAGGTCGGCGTCGCCCGCCACAGCACAAGACATGCTGCTGCTGACGTACGTCTTTGCCAACATGGCCAGCGCGTACGCCTTGTGCTGGGACATCACGAAGCACCGGCGCGGCGCGATCCTCGGCGGGCTGATCTTCGGCCTGTCGCCATACCTCGCGTCGCATCTGCTCGGGCACTTCGATCTGGTCGCGGCGTGGCCGCTGCCGCTCTTCGCTTTCGCGCTGCGGAGAGCGACGCTGTCGACCACTCGTTGGTGGTCGATCGCCGCGGGACTGGTCCTGGTCGCCACCGCGTACACCGCCTATTACTACGTCGTCTACCTTCTGTTCTTTCTTGTCTGTTATCTGCTGGCGTGGCTCGGATGGCCCGTCATGCGATGGACGCGTAGAAGCCAAACATCTGCGCTGCAATGGATCCGGCGCGGCGTCACGGCGACGATGATCCTGCTCGCGGCGCTCGCCGTCTGGCTCGTCGTCACGGGCGGCAGCAGCTTTACGCTCGGCGGGGTGTTCGTGTCGATGCGAACACCTCAAAACACGTTGACCGCCATCTGGATTGCCGCAGCGGCGTACGCGCTCTCCCTGTGGAAGCCTGTACCGGCACGCGCATCAATCTCTTCAGAAGACGTTCGCCGCGCCACGGCGATCGTGACGATCGTCGGCGCTGTTTTCATCGTCGGAGCGGCGCCGCTTCTCTGGCAGGCGGCGCAGCTGATCGCACGCGGCGAATATGTCACGCCGGCATATCAGTGGCGCAGCGCGCCCCGTGGTGTCGATCTGCTGTCGCCGCTATTGGGTCCACCGCTCCATCCATGGTTCCAAATCGCCGCACGAGCGTACGCATCGGTGGGACTGGATCGGATTGAAGCCGTCGGCTGGATGGGGATTGTGCCTCTGGTCCTGATTGGATCCAGCCTCGCAATGCGTGAGCCCGTCTCCAGAGAACTCCGCGTGTGGCGCATCATCGCGATCGCCTTCGGCCTGTGGGCTCTGGGTCCCATCCTGACGGTTGGCGGATTCGACACCGGCCTGAAGCTGCCGGCGATCCTGCTGCGCTACGTGCCGTTCGTGGCCAATGCGCGGATCCCGGGCCGGGCTATGGTCGGAGTCTTCGTGGCTCTGGCGGTGTTGGCAAGCGCGGCGTTGGCCGCGGCGCCTGCGTGGCGGCGTCGCGCGCCAATGCAGTGGCTGCTGATCGCCTTCGTCGCCTTTGAGTATTGGGACGCTCCCATCCCAATCACCAGCCTCGATCGCCCCGCTCTGTATGCGGCGCTCGCCGACGCCTTGCCCGGCGCGGTGTGCGAAGTCCCGTTCGGCATCGGCGACGGCTTGAGCGCCGGGATCGGATCCCAGGATCGCCGAGCCCTGTACTACGCGACGGTGCACGCGCATCCCCTGGTCGGCGGCTACATCGGGCGAATGCCGGCGAACGCGGCAAGCCGATACGAGGAGATGCCAATGGTGGGAAGCCTGCTTCGCCTTTCAGATGGACGCCCGGATACCGGGTCGTCTTCCGTCGCGGAGGTCCCCTGCCAGTACATCGTCGTGAATCGCGAGGAGGCGTCTCAGGCGTTGCAGACGTACATCGGGCGGCTCCCGCTGGATCGCATCGCGAGCGATCCCGCGCGCGACTTGTATCGCGTGAAGCCCGGACTCCTTCCCTGATGTGTTGGCCTCACCAAACCTCTGAGACGAAACCTCTGAGACCAAACCTCTGAGACCAAACCTCAGAGACGGTACGCCTGTTGCAACCCTCGACCGTATGACGATGGACCTGAAAGTCCTCAAGTGCGGCAACTGCGAAGAGCTGAAGCTCGGCGTTCATGCGCTGGCCCTGGGTGTCGCCGCGCTCTGCGGCGTCTACAACGCGGCCGCCTGGTTGAGCCGGCGCGAGCGGCATCTCGCGGTGAATACCATCATGTACGCGGCGCTGATCGCGTTCGAACGGCAGCATGTCTCGCATCACATCGCGGAGCTGCGCCGACCCATCGAGCCCGGCGCGACGGCACAGGCATCCGGCGCAGAACCCGCGCGCTGGGATGCGCCGCGAGTCACGACGGCGACCGATATCGCCGCGTAGCAACGACGGGCTGCAGGCCGCCGCCGAACTCCGGCCATTCGGCGGCGCCAGATCCCGTGTACCCGGATCGAATTCACTCCCCTCCACGTTAAAATCCCCAGAAGAAAGACACAGAGAGCACGCGCCGCCGAAGGTCGATTGACAAACTGAGGAGCGCAGCATGAACCGACGCGAGTTCGTGAAACTGGCCGGCTCGGGCATGTCGATGGGCGCGCTTGCGGAGGCCGTCGTCTCCGCGCAGCAGGCGCAAGCGCCCGCGAAGTCGGGCATTGTCGCGCCCACCACGTCCGCCCGCGTGAAGATGAAAGTCGGCACCCAGCATGGGCACAGCGAAGACATCCTGCGTGCCTGTGCCGCCTTCGGCGTCAACAACATCTGCAGCGGCCTGCCGT
>Ga0070665_100000946_pt1 | contig 37035 bp, 30 predicted proteins | sample KBSS13metaG_FD_65862 | JGI IMG/M metagenome (GOLD analysis project Ga0070665, IMG submission 65862) | Switchgrass rhizosphere microbial communities from Kellogg Biological Station, Michigan, USA - KBS S1-3 metaG | ecosystem: Host-associated > Plants > Roots > Rhizosphere > Soil ... | reverse complement strand
AGCAGCCCTTCGCGATCGGGGTCTTCGCCGACGGCCGCGAGAATTTCGCGCACTGCGCGGCGAATGCGGGCCTGATCGACCGGCGATTTCTCGGGCGCTGCCGCGGGGCCATCGTCGAGCTCAGAACTGAGCGTGTCGTAACTGGTGTCTGCCGAGTCGGCCATTGGTAAGTCGTTGAAAATCAGTGATTTGGGCGCGGATGGGGCGCCGTGAGGGCCCAGTCGATATTAGCGCGGCCCCGCAGGGGGGTCAAGGAGCCCTGTGACTGCGGTTAATTGCGGCCGGGTGCCATGCCCACGCTTGCGTGGGCATGCGAATCTCGTTGAGCGGCCTTATCCAATCGGATCAACTCTCAAAGGATTAGCGGTAATTAGTGTCGATTAGTGTTTGTAACCTCTCTTCCAACGTTCGGAGATGCGGGAACACTAGTCATCGCTAATCACCACTAATGAGACAGTTAGAACGTGTGCTCCTTCCAAGCATGCCCACGCAAGCATGGGCATGGCACCCAAAGCTGCACCCAGCATTGATTCTGTTTCGAAATCGGCCGCTGTTAATTACGGCTGAACTCTGGCGGAAATTTTGGGCCCCGCTCGGCCGCTTGCGCCTCGCTTCCCAGATAATTCAATAGGTGCTTGGCGCGGGTCAGGACATTGCATTCGGCGAGGAGCGTTTGTTTCAGCTTCAGCGGCAGTTCGAGCGTGAAGCCGATAATATCCGTCAGCGCGGCCAGATCGATGTCGGTCTCGTGCAATTGAAAGAGCGGGTTGTGCGCCACGGAGGATTGTGGCAGCGCCCGACGAAACGCAGCAAACAGTTGGCGACGGAGCGCGTCCTGGCGTTCTTCGAACTTGGCTGGAAAGCGATCAAAGCAAATCCGCGCCTTGGCCCGCCGAAACGACGTCGTCGGTTTTAACTCGCGGCCGATTGCGATGCGAGCAACACCGGCCAGCAGCAGGTTGTAGCAGCCATCTTCCAGGCGGACGTGCGTCTTGATCTGGCCCAGACAGGCCGTGGGGTGAATCGGCGGGCGGCCTTCGTATTCTTGTTCCCAGCCGGGCGCCAATACGGCCATGGCAATCAGTCGATCGCCGGCCAGCGCGTCTTCGAGCATCTCGCGATAGCGCAGCTCATAAAGGTGAAGCGGCTGGATGACGTGCGGAAACATCACCAGGCTCGGCAGGGGGAATAGTCGCACCACGCCCGAGAATTCGGCCGGATCAAATTTCGGCGCGTCAAAGGACATGAGGCCCAGCGTGTTTAGGATTCTAGATGGATTTCCGGAATCGTTTCCGGGTCAACTTCGAGCTGCGGAAAGGCTTCTTCGGCCGCGATGACCGGAGCGAAGCACTTGGTAAACTCGGCCAGGAACTTGTCGAGGTTCAACCCCTGCTGGACGGGCCGGTACGGCTCCAAATATCCCAGGCTGCCAAAATATAGCTTTTTCGCGCCACGGATGTTGCCGTTGCCAAAATGATGCAGCGCCACCGCGGCTTGAATCAGCCCTTGATAGAATTTTCGGAGTGGTCCCTGGTATTCGGTCCACAATTCTTCCCACGACTCGTGCGCCTCGAAAAAATCGCAGGCATTGAAGTGGGCGATCCCCTCCAGATAGAGCGGATCGTATTCGGTGGACTCCATGATGTGCGCAACTTTCGCGTGTTCGGAAGAATCTCAGGACGAGCGCCTGATTATACCGGCTGCGCGGGGGGCTGGCGAACGCGCGCTGTGCCAATTCGCTCACAATCCTAATGTCGTGCTCATGCTTGACACATAACCCGACTGCTTCCAGAATTGGTGCCAGCAGGCGCGCGAGCGGTCTGTGGGAATGACAGACGAGCACGGACGGTTTTTATGGCGCCTACCGCGACCGCGACGAAGAAGCGTCACGCCCTGGATGTGGCGCACGGTCTGGCCAAACTCTATCCAGACGCCCACTGCTCGCTGAACTTCAAAACGCCGCTGCAATTGCTGATCGCCACGATTCTTTCGGCCCAGTGCACGGACGATCGGGTCAATATCGTGACCCGCGATCTGTTTCGCCGCTACAAGACAGCGAAAGACTTTGCCGACGCGCCGCTGGCGGACCTCGAACAAGCCGTCAAAACCACCGGCTTTTTTCGGAACAAGGCCAAAAATATCCAGGGCTGCTGCCAGATGCTCGTCGAGAAATACGGCGGCAAGCCACCTCAGGATCTCGACGCATTGGTCGAGCTGCCCGGCGTGGGGCGCAAAACGGCCAATGTGCTGCTGGGGTCTGGCTTTGGCATTCCGTCTGGCGTGGTCGTCGACACGCACGTCACGCGGCTATCGCGCCGGCTGGGAATGACCAAGGCCAATGACGCGGTGAAGATCGAACAGGATCTCAACGCGCAATTGCCGCCGTCGGAATGGATCGCGCTGAGTCATCGCATGATCCAACATGGCCGCAAGGTCTGCGTGGCCCGCAAGCCGCGGTGCGAGGAATGCGCACTGTCGGATATTTGTCCACGGATTGGAGTCGCGTGATACGCTGGTGGGCAGAGTGGTCGGCTAAGAGGTTGGGGGAACGGTATTATTTCTCCGCGTTGAGTGTCTAAAGTTTGCCGGTTCAACCTGTACTTTCGCCAGGAAAGTGAGCGCGTCATGATCCTCTCCGGCCACGAGATTCGCGACCAGATGGGCCGTAACATCGTGATCGATCCATACGATCCGGCGCGGCTTAATCCGAACAGCTACAACCTCTCGCTGCATGACGAGCTGTTGGTCTATGAAGAAGTCGTGCTCGACATGCTCAAGCCGAGCCGCGTGCGCCGGATCACCATCCCGCCGCATGGCCTGGTGTTGAACCCGCAGCAGCTTTATCTGGGCCGCACGGTGGAGCGCACCGAGACCCACAACCTGGTGCCGATGATCGAAGGGCGTTCTTCGATCGGTCGCCTCGGTCTGTTCGTCCACGTCACGGCCGGCTTCGGCGACGTCGGCTTCTGCGGCTTTTGGACGCTCGAGATGTTCGCGGTGCAGCCGATTCGGGTTTACCCCGGCGTGCCAATCTGCCAGATCTTTTATCACCAACTGGCGGGCGAGCACACGGAGTACGAGAGCGACAAGTACCAGCACAACCACGACATCCAGCCCAGCATGCTCTTCAAAGAGCTGAATCCATCGTCAAGCACCGACCCCCAAATGCAATTGGCGTTTGGGGCTGAGCGGATGATGAATTGATGTGAGCCGCAAGGCGCTAGCCGCGGGTTCTTCGTGATTCGTAGGGTAGGCGCCCCGTGCGTACCATGAAGCGCAATGGTTCGCCGAGCGCGGATACGATTGCTGTCTGTTCGGGGCATCGTTCAATGGGTGAGAAAAATACACTACGGGTTTTCGGTGGCGCTCGCCCGTACACTCTCATCGTTGAACCGTGGGCCGACGAATTCTTAATTGCGCCCGACGATCACTGCGAGGTCGTTGCGATTAATGCTGAGTATGTGCCATTCTTTGAAGTTGGAATTTCGAACGAAAAGTTGGTCGTTTGGGTCAATGAGGGCGGAACAACGTACGAGTTCTGGCGCAATCATGTTCGTGAGTCATGATTCGTAGCGTACGCGCCCCCTGCGTACCATGAACGGCAATGGTTCGCCGAGCGCGGGACCATGGTACGCCCGGAGAGCGCCCCTACCGGAAATCGCGCGATTGCGATTCCATTTGCGGCGTCAACTCGCGCAGGTCATCCAGCCGATTGACCAGCACGTGGATCACAATTCCTTGCCGTTCCAGGCGGCCGTGCGCAATCATTGCCGTGGCGCCGCGGGCGGTGTGGCGGTAGCGTTCCCACACGTCGGGCCGAACCACCAGGTTGGCCACGCCCGTCTCGTCTTCGAGCGTGACGAACGTAATGCCGCTGGCCGTGCCGGGGCGCTGGCGCACCAGCACCAGCCCGGCCACGCGAACTTGCCGCCCCACGCGCTCGGTGGCGAGTTGCTCGGAGCGGAGCACTTTGTACGCGTTGAGCTGCTCACGAAAAAACGAGATCGGATGAGACCTGAGCGTCAGGCCATTCGTGCGATAATCGGCGAGCACTTCCTCGTATTCGGTTCGCTCAGGCAGCGGCTCGGCAATTTCGTTCGGTTCGTCCGTTAGCGTATCGAACAGCGGTTGCTCGTGCGCGGCCTTGCGTTCGCCAAGCGCCCGCCAGAGCCCGCCGCGGCGATCGCAGCCCAGCGACCCGAGGGCGTCGGCGTTCGCCAGACGAATCAGCGCGGCCTGCCCTAGCCGCGCTCGCCGCGCCAGATCATCGAGCGAAGTAAACGGCCGATCGTCCCGGGCCGCGATCAATTGTTCAGCCGCCGCTCTGGGCAAACCACGAATTTGCCGCAGCCCAAGACGCAATGCATAGCGGCGTCGCCGACGATGATTGTCCTCGCAGATACGCCCCTGCGAATTGCCCTCGAAAACTTCTTCCAGAGTGCAGTCCCAGTCGCTGGCGTTTACTTCAGCCGGCCGGATCGGCACGCCATGCTGCCGGGCGTCTCGCACTAGTTGCGCCGGCGCGTAAAAACCCATCGGCTGGCTGTTCAGTAGCGCCGCGGCGAACGCGGCTGGATAATAGCGCTTCAGCCAGCTCGATACATAGACCAAGAGCGCAAAGCTGGCCGAGTGCGACTCCGGAAAACCATATTCGCCAAAGCCACGGATCTGTTGAAAGACGCTCTCGGCGTATTCAATCGATAGCCCGTGGGCCAGCATCCCGCTGATCAGGCGTTTGCGAAACTGCTCGATCACGCCCTCGCGCCGCCAAGCGCCCATCGCGCGGCGAAGTTGATCGGCCTCGCCGGGCGTAAAGCCCGCCGCGACGACCGCCAGCCGCATGGCCTGTTCCTGAAATATCGGCACGCCGAGCGTTTTGGCCAGCACTTCGCGGATCGCCTCGCTGGGGAACTCCACCGGCTCCAAACCAGCGCGACGCCGCAAAAACGGATGGACCATTTTTCCCTGGATCGGGCCGGGCCGCACGATGGCGACTTCGATTACCAGGTCGTAGAACTCCCGCGGCTGCAAACGGGGGAGCATGCTCATCTGCGCCCGGCTTTCGATCTGAAACACGCCGATCGTGTCAGCCTGGCAGATCATCTCGTAAACGGCCGGATCTTCGGCCGGAACATTGGCCAGCGTCAGGCGCCGCCCGTAATGTTGCTCGACAAAATCGAAACAGCGGCGGATCGCCGTCAGCATGCCGAGCGCCAGGCAGTCGACCTTGAGAATGCCAAGCTCGTCGAGATCATCTTTGTCCCACTCGATTACGGTCCGGTCCGGCATGGCGGCGTTTTCGATCGGCACGAGCTCGCAGAGGGGCCCGCGCGTGATCACCATGCCGCCCACGTGCTGCGAAAGATGCCGCGGGAAGCCGATCAACTCGCCGACGAGCCAGACCAATTGCCGCCCGATGGTGCTCTCGGCCGACAAGCCGGCCTCGCCCAGGCGGCGCGACCAATCGTCATCGCGCGAGTAACTATCGAGCGCGCTGGCCAGTGCGTCGACTCGATCGAGTGACAGCCCGAGCGCTTTGCCAATGTCTCGCACGGCGGATCGCGGGCGGTAGGTGATGACCTCGGCGGTCATGCCGGCCCTTTCGCGACCGTACTTTTCGTAGATGTATTGCAGGACTTCTTCCCGGCGCTCATGCTCGAAGTCGACGTCGATATCAGGCGCCTCATCGCGCTCGCGGCTGACGAAGCGCTCGAAGAGCACGTCGAGCCGTTCGGGGTCGACCGACGTCACGCCCAGGCAGTAGCACACGGCCGAATTGGCGGCCGACCCGCGCCCCTGGCATAAGATGCCGCGACGCCGCGCGAACAAAACCAGGTCCCAAACGGTGAGAAAATACGCCTCGTAGCGCAGGTCTGCGATCAAGCTCAGTTCGTGTTCGATCAGAGCGCGCACTTTTTCCGGCACGCCATCCGGGTAGCGCCGCGCGGCCCCCTTCCAGGCGAGTTCGGTCAATCGTTCGATCGGCGTCATGCCGGGCGGGGAGAGCTCTTCCGGGTATTCGTAGCGCAGCTCATCGAGTGAAAAGTGGCAGCGGTCCGCAATTTCCACCGTGCGGGCAATTGCCGTGGGCGCGGCCGCGAATAAGGCAGCCATCTCGGCCGGGGATTTCAAATGTCGCTCAGCGTTCGCAAACAGTTGTGGCCCCGCCTCGGCAACCGTGCAGCCAGTGCGGATCGCCAGCAGCGCATCGGCCAGTGGCCGGCGAAACGGTGCGTGAAAATGAACGTCGTTCGCCGCGGCCAGGGGAACGCCGGCAGCGGCGGCCGTGCGAACGAATTCGTCGAGCAGTCGACGATCGTCCGGTCCTTGGTGCAGTTCTGCCAGCGCATAACAGCGATCGCCGAAGATCTCTCGGTAGCGCGCGAGCGCCGCGACTCCCTCTCCCGGTGCACCCAGAGGGTACCCGGGGTTGGGGTGAGGGCGATGCGCGAGTAGGCGTGGAAATCTGACTACGTCCTGGTGTGAGTCACTGCCTAGCGCCGCTGCTCTGCCCTCATCCGGCGAACGATGTTCGCCACCTTCTCCCGGCGGGAGAAGGATTTCGTGACAACTTGCTAGCGGGACTAGCGCTAACAGGCCTTCGGCGTATTCTGCCAGATCCGCCAGGCGTAGCTCGCACTCGCCTTTCGGCGCGCGGCGGCGGCCGATGCTGAGCAATCTCGCCAGGCGGCCGTACGAGGCGCGATCGGTGGCCAGCACGACGACCGGCGGCGCGTCAACGAGATGCAATTCGGCGCCAACCAGCAGCTTGATCCCGGCCTGCTTCGCCGCGGCATGCGCGCGGACGACACCGGCCAGGCTGTTCCGATCGGTCACTGCGATGGCGTGCAAGCCAAGCTCGGCGGCGCGCGTCGCCAACTCGTCTGGGTGCGACGCCCCTTCCAGGAACGAGAAGTTGGTTTTGACACGCAGCTCGGCGTAGCGAGTGTCTGACGCGCTGGCGTCTTGGCCGACCCGTGGCGGCGGTACGACAGGTTCGCGTTTTGCGGGAGGAAGATCGGGCATGACGTTTCAGCGACTTGTCGCGTCGCGTTCCGGTGTCGCCCCCCGGCGTGATTGCGTTACTGCCCGCGCACGCGCATCGGCACGGAGTAAAAGCCGGTGCGCGCCGTGATGAACAGCGTCTTCTTGTCGGGGCCGCCGAACGTCAGATTCGCCGGACCTTCCGGGACTTCGATCGTTTCGATCGGCTTTCCTTCTGGGCTGAAGACGTCCACGCCTTTGCCGGTGAGGTAGACGTTGCCCAGTTCGTCCCGCGTCAGACCATCCGAGCCATGCTCGGCGAAGACCTTTTTGTCGGCCAGCGTTCCGTCTGCCTGAATCGTGTAGACGTACGTCTTGCCGCCGCTGGCGTCGGCGACGAAAAGTTGCTTGCCGTCGGCGGTTCCGAGCACGCCGTTTGGTTTGACCAGGTCGTCAACGACTCGCACCAGCGTCTTGCCGCCGGGCGGAAGATAGAACACGTAAAAACCTTTCTGCTCCATCCCTTCCATGTTGCCGTAGCGCGGATCAGAGAAGTAGATGCCCCCCTTGGGATCAACCCACAGGTCGTTGGGGCTATTGAGCTTCTTGCCGTCGTAGCTATCGGCCAGCACGGTGACTTTGCCATCGGGCGAGACCGAGGTCAGCCGTCGCGCAAATCCTTCGCAGCAGATCAAGTTTCCCTTGGCGTCAAAATAAAGCCCATTGGCGCCACCGGTGTCGTTGCGCCAGGTGGTCAGCTTGCCATCAGTCGACCATCGGAGTGTGCGGTTACTGGGAATGTCGGAGAAGAAGACGTTCCCTTCTTTGTCGGCCGCAGGTCCTTCAGTGAACAGAAACTTATCGGCCAGCTTTTCCACTTTGGCCCCGGGGGCGACCAGCGAATCCGCGGCGCAGGCCGGCAGTTGCAATGCGAGTGTAAGTACTACGGCCGCGGCTGAAACGAACATGGCGAGACGCGTCATGGTGGAATTCCTTCGATTCAATTTTGCCAATGAATTTAGACCTGAGTATACCGCCTGCCGATGCGGTTTGCTGCGAGTCGTGCTAAGGTAACGACCTTGATCGCAAACCGAACCGAAATAGTGCTAATCTTGGATTGTATGACACGCCCTTTTGATGCAACGCCGCCCCGCCACACGCTTCGCGCCGGCATGCTTGGCCTGGGGATGATCTTCGACGAAACGTATCGGCCGTTTTTCGAACAGATGGCCCACGCCGGGCTGTACGATCCGGCCTACGGTGTCTGCGACGTTCGCTTGGCCGCTGTCGCCAGCCGCACGGGCAAGCGAGCTGAGCGGCTGCAAGCCGCTGGGAACAAGCTCGGCGAGTTTCAAAGTTTTCGCGAGCCAGACGCGGCCGGTCAACTACTGGCGGCCGATGTAGATTTCGTCTGCATCGCCACACCGGACGATCGCCATTTTGCGGCCGCTCGCGCCGCGCTAAAGGCCGGCAAGCATGTGTTGATCGAAAAACCATCGGTGCTCACGCTCGCCGAACTCGATGAGTTGGCAAAGCTGGCCGAAGCCAACCATGTGCTGGCCAAAGTCGTCTATCACAAATTGCTCGATCCCGATCACAAGAAGCTGCGCACACTGGTCGTAGACGGTGAACTGCAGCACATCAACAATGGCTACTGCTCGCTGCTTGAGCCCAAGAGCATCTCGGGCAGCCAATTCGCGGAATGGATCGTGGGCCGCAACCCAGGCACGTATGTGGCCGTGCATTACATCAAGCTGATCGACTTCACATTTGGCGGGCGTTTGAGCAGTGTGACCTGCACCGGACAGCGCGGCATTGTCGGGTCGGCCGACGGCCCCACTTGGGACTCAACACAATTGCGTTTGATCTACGATTATGCAGATGGTCGCGAGGCCGCGTTCGATATCCACACGAGTTGGGTCACGCCGGATAACTTTCCGGGCTATGTCGAACAGGAAGTGCAGTTCCGCTTCGACAATGGTGTCTGGAACGCCCACAGCCGCAAGCGCGGCGTCGAATGCACGGTCGAAGGTCGCACGCCGATCGAGCGCAAGATCACGATGAACAACCATTACAACGGCACGTTCGTTGAACCGTGGGGCGAGCGATCACAGCGCGGCTACGGCATCGAAGTGCTGCAGCGATTCGCCCACGAAGTCGCCACGGTCGAATTCGCCGGCCCGGCGGACGAGCGCCCAGCCCGGCTCCAAGCCGCGCGAGCGCTCGATTACAATGATTTGCGCGCTGACCGGCAAACGGTCGCCGCGGTGCAAGCGATGGAGGCGATTCTCGCGCGGCACGTAGCCGGCGAGCCGAACTGCGTTGTGCAAGTCGATGGTCCGGCCGGAGGGCTGGCGATTTATCGACCAGGCCATGGTACGCCCGAAGTGCTGTACGCGGGGCGAGTGCTCGCAGCGAAATAGAGACTCTCGGACACTAACCCGAAGCGCAAGCGAGGGTTCTTTGTCTGATTTTGTGGCCTCAAAAAAGAAGAACCCTCGCTGGCGCTTCGGGCTGGTAAAAAAACACTAGCGCACACTTAGATCGAACATACACGCCCATTTCAATATTCCCAGAGCGACCGATGCAGCACGACGAAACGGAAATCAAGACGGTTCAACATCGCGGCGAAGAGCGGTCGAATGAATTGCGGCGGCGAGCGGCCCAGGTCGAACCGCGCGCCTTGCGGACCTTCACGCCCAGCCTGGCGGTGATTGATCGCAGCGCCGGCAGCTATCATTGGACGCCGGAAGGGCGGATGCTGGCCGATTTTAGTTCCGGCGTTCTGGTCGCCAACCTTGGTCACAACCCTACGCGCTGGTGGCTGCGCACGATCGAGTATCTGGGCCTGACGAATTTGCACGACGGCGCGCCGTTTCATCCTGGCGCGCCGCTGACCGCCTACAACGGCGTGACCGAATTGGAAGTTCGCGCGAGTGAACGACTCGTCGCCTGCCTGCAAGCAGAACCCGGCGGCGCCCGCTGCCAGCAAGTCCTCTGGGCGGCCAGCGGTAGTGAGGCGATCCAAAAAGCCCTGTGGGCGGCGCTCGATCGTCGGCCGGGCGCCGACGTCATCCTGGCTACGCGGCATGGCTTTCATGGCAAAAAAGGTCTGGCCGGCGCCGTGACTGGCTGCGAGACCGACGCCGAGCGCGACGCGCGCGTGCAGTTCATCAGCTTTCCGCGCAGCGAATGCGAGAACATTGCGCGGCGCCGCGAGTCGATCGATCTGGCCCCGTACGCCGCCGAGCTCGAAGCCCTTGGCGCCAAGCACAAGGGAAAGATCGCCTGCCTGATCACCGAGCCCTATCTCGGCGGCGGCGGATCGTATCACCCACAAAAAGAATATCTGCAACTGCTTGAGCGGTTCTGTCGAGAGCATGACGCGCTATTGATTCTGGACGAAGTGCAGGCGAACTTTGGCCGCACTGGATCGATGTTTGCCTTCACCACGTACGGAGTTGAGCCGGATATTGTCGTGCTCGGCAAAGGACTGGGGAACGGCGTCCCAGTCAGCGCCGCGGTCGGACGGGCTGACGTCTTCGCCGCGATGCATTACGGCGAAGGCTCTGACACCTGGAGCGCGAACCCATTAGCCTGTGCCGCGGTGCTGGCGACGCTCGATGAATTCCACGCGCACGACGTCCTAGGGCACGCGAAGAATCTATCCGCGATCATCGAAGAGGGACTCACGAAACTCGCAGAACTCCCCGCGATTGCTCATGTGCGGGGGGAGGGAGTGGTCTGGGGCGTGGAATGCCAGGCCGTCGGCAAGCACGCGGCGAACGAAGTTGCGGCGGCGATTGTCGAGGCCTGTTACCTCGGCAACTCGATGGGCATGGCGATCCACCTGCTGGGGCCCTTGGCTGGCAAGGTCTTGCGAGTCAGCCCACCCCTGGTGATGCCGCTCGACGAGGCTCGCTCTTACCTGCACGTGATGCACGAGATCGTTCAGATTGTTGGCCAGCGTCTGGCGACATGCTGACGTGACGCGCTGAACCTCAAACAACTAGCGGATGAAGGCTCGATCTTCTTTGAGCCGCGCAAGTTGATCTTCGACCCAATTCACGACGCGCGTGATGGTGGGAAACTGGCTGGCGACGCCGAGCGCCGAGAGTCCGGCGGCGACGACCGTCAACAAGTCTCCCTCGATCAGGAACGCGATGCCGTTAAAGAATGCAACGCCTTCCAGGATCGAGGCGAGGATAATCGTCTTGGTCGAATAGAGCATCGCCAGCGCTTCGACATCGGCCTCCTGCCCCTGCTTGTTCGTCAGCCTGGCGCCGGCTTCATTGATCGGAACTTCTCCGGCGGCCAGCTTTCGACGAGTTGTCGTCACGGCCTGACGAGCAATCACCGTGGCCATCAAGGGCGAAGCGATCGCAAACGCGAGCGCGCAGAGCGTGACAACACTCCCTTCGCTGAAATTCCATCCCTTCTCGTCCCGGCCACGAAGATAGACCATGGCTCCGGTCGCGCCGATGATCGATACGACCAGGGCGCCGACCACAACTCGCAGCGTCTGGACCAACGGCGCCAAATCACGCTCGAGTTGTTCCCTGTTCATATTGCGGCCCGCGGAGGTTGCGATCGATCGGACATCCTGGACGACAAGCCTCTTTAAGAACTTACTGGCGACGCGCAGGGCACGCAATGCAGGCTGATTTTGCATCGTGGCCTGTGCGGCGGTACGATTTGGAACGGTCAACGCAATTGCTGACGGACAAAGAAAGATTTTGCCACCGAGGGCACCGAGAACACGGAGAAAGAGTGGTGCAGTAAACTTGCTACGTTCACTGTCGGCGCCTGATCGCTCGATATAGTCGTGTCATCTTCTTTCTCAATTCTTCTCTGAGTCCTCGGTGCCCTCGGTGGCAAAATACTTCTCCTGAGATTGGGAACCACAACGCATGGGCATCTATTCTCGCTGGATACTGCCGCGGGTGCTTGAGTTTGCGATGAGCCAAAAGGCCGTCATGCGCGAGCGACCCGCTACGCTGGCCGGAGCGCGGGGGGAAGTCCTGGAGATCGGCTTCGGCACTGGATTGAATCTGGAGTTTTACCCGAACACAGTCGAGCGATTGACCGTGCTCGATCCGGCTGAGATGCTAGCCGGCCGCGTGGAGCGGCGGATCGCGGCGGCGCCGGTTCCGGTGAATGTCGAGCGCTGTAGCGCTGAAAGTTTGCCTTTTGACGCCGGTCGATTTGACTGCGTAGTCACCACATGGACGCTCTGTTCCATTCCCGACGCCCATGCGGCCCTGGCCGAGATCCGGCGAGTCTTACGCCCGGGAGGACGGTATTTGTTTATCGAACATGGCCGCAGCAGTGATCCGCGCATTGCTCGCCGCCAGGACCGGCTCGACTGGTGGCATGGACTAGCCACGGGCGGGTGCCATGTGAACCGACCAATTGACGAATTGATTGCCCGCGGCGGAATGGAGATTGAGACGCTAGACCGCTTTGAGATGCCCGGCACGCCGCGGTATCTGGCCGCTCACTATCGAGGCGTCGCCAGCGTGGCGTGACGTGCTGTCATCGCGGTCTTTCGCGAAATTGTGTCCAGTGTTACGGTAGAGGGCGCATCGCGGACCTGGATTCGCAGGGTCGTCTTTGTTCTAAAACCGGTTCGCCGACATCGGCCAGCAGAAACAGCAACATGCGAGAATTTCGAAATAGCGTCACCCTCGTCTGTTTTGTCGCGTTTTCGATCGTCGCGTCCCTCGCGGCGCTCAAGACCATTCAGGCGGGACTTCCTGAGACGCCGTCCTCGACGGGCGCCGCCCTGCTGATTGCGCATCTTTCCGAGGTCGACCTGGCGGGCGAAGGGCGACCACTAAAGCGTCACATGGCCAAACGCGTGATGCACGACCTGAATGACGAAGTCGATTGGCAGTCCGAGATCGCCGCCCTGACGGAACCGCAGAAAAAGCAGTTGGTCGACAACCTGGGAGAAATGGCGATCGAGATCATCGAAGAAAAGATCGAGATCTACCGCGATCGACCAGAGCGCGACAAGCGGAGGTATGTCAATCGGCAAGTCGATGAAGTAATGCGCTGGGCGATGATGCTCGATCGCGCCACGCGAAATCCCGGCGAAAACGCAGTGCCGATGACCGCCATGGGCAACCTGATGATTCGGTTGAGCAAGTGGTACAGCGAGGCGAGCCCCGAGAAACGCAAAGACATGCTGGAGTTTCAAAAAGCGTTTCAAGAACAACTGACTGAGCGCTTCAAGCGCGGCATGCGGCCGGGCATGCCATGATCCGGTCGTCGAAGTATTCGTTCGCCAACTAACCGCGGACGAGTTGCAGCACTTCGTCCAGGATCTTTCCGTTGGTGGCGATGCCGTTACCGCCGTGGATGGTCGGCGCGCCGGCCCAATCGGTGAATGTTCCGCCGGCTTCTTCCAGGATGGGCTGCAAGGCGGCGCAGTCCCAGACATTCATCTTGGGATCGACCATTACTTCCGCGCGACCGGTCGCGACCAGCACGTAGCCGTAGCAATCACCCCAGGTCCTGGCGATGCGGGCGGCGTTTTGCAATCTCGTGTATGCGTCAGCTTGGCCGATCTCGGCGAAGCCGCGCACGTCCGAGGTAAGGAACAGCCCTTGGGAGAGTGGGCCCTTACTCGAAACTCGGGCAGGGCGCGGCGGTTGATTTCCGCGGACGTGCCAGGCGCCTTGGCCGCGGGCGGCGTAAGCGGTCTCGGCCAGCCCCGGCAAGTGAATCACGCCGACGACCGACTGCCCCTCATGCTCGACGCCGATTAAGGTCCCATAGAACGGGACGCCGGAAATAAACGACTTGGTGCCGTCGATTGGGTCGAGAATCCAACGGAAGCCGGATTCGCCTGGCTTGTCTGGAAATTCTTCGCCCAGGATCGCGTCGGCCGGGAACATCTCGCCGATCGATTGCCGCAGGTGCAGTTCGGCCTCGCGGTCCGCCACCGTGACGGGCGAATCGTCCGACTTCAGCTCGACCTGGTAATTGTCCTGGCAAAAATAGCGGAGCGTGATCGCGCCGGCCTCGAGCGCGATTCTCTTGGCCACGGTCAGCCGATCCGAGAGTTGCTGTTGCATGCGCGTTTGCTGGGTTGCCCACTCGCCGGGGGGAGTTCAAGGGCGCAATCGATAGCGCCGACTGGCTGCCGGCAGGGCGGTACTATCCGAACCAGGCGGCGTTATTGCGCCGTAGATCCGTCATCGCCATCATTCGGCAGAAGGTGCGATAGCTTAAGAGCTTGCAGTTCCCTTCGCAAGGCATCGACGGCGCGCTCCAGGGCTTTGCGGAGGGTTTCGACGGCGGCCGGCGGCAGCGATTGCGTGTCTGGCAGACCCGCCACCAGAGGCCCTTCGATGGCCTCGATCAGATCCAGCAGCGAAATCTCGTCGGGCGAGCGCCCCAGGGCGTAGCCACCGACAACGCCGCGCGTGCTGTTGAGAATTCCGCGATTGACGAGACTGCGCAGGACCTGCAGCAAGAATCGCTCGGGCATTGAGCCGGCCGCGGCAAGTTGGCTACTGGGCACCGGCGCGCCCGACTTGGATTTCGCCAGGTGCAACGCGGCTTGCAAGGCGTATTCGACAGTCCGCGAAAGCTTCATGGTCCGGCTCCGGCAATCACTGGCGAGGATTGGCGAAACCGGCGCCTGAACACTAGCAATTCGCCAATCCCATTGGCGAGAAACTAGCGAGGCCTACTTCATTGGTTGCACGGCGCGTCGCCTCTCACTGTTGCCCCTGTCGACAAGCGTTAACTTGCTGCGCGCTTGTCGAGCGACGGTGTTATACAAGCAGTGACATCAAAAATCCATTCGCAAAATTCATGGATAAATTAATGACGAATATGGGGGGTTCACACTGGTGGCGCGACAGACTTAGCGCTCATGGATTTTTTTGAAATGTCATAACGATACGCGTGCCAGACCAATACCGAAACGCCGCATACCAACAGGCTGTCGGCGATATTGAAGTTGGGCCATGTCCATTCGCCCCACCGGAACAAAATCCAATCGCGCACGGCGTATTGGCGTCCTTCGGCAGCGCTGGGTGAACTCCATAGGCCTAATCGATCGTACAAATTCCCCAGAATTCCGCCCATCACCATGGCGAGCGCCACTGTTAATATTCGGTCTGTCGCAGCGCCGGCGAAGTAAAGCCAATAACAAACGCCAACAATCGCCACCACCGAAAGTGAAGCAAACAACCAGACTTGCCCCTGGCCAATTCCGAACAACGCCCCGCGATTCAAGCTGGTTTGTAAACCAATGTAAGGTTCCCAAATCCAGAATGGTGGGTTGTCGTTAGGCATTCCCAATTGCCGGAACACGAGCGACTTGGTGAGTAAGTCCACGCCGCAGCCCACCAGCGCGATCACCCAGAAGGTGATCGCCGACTTTCGAACATTTGTGGACATACAATCATTCTCCGACCGGCGAGGCAGACGCGATGTAGGCGCAACCCTCAACGGGGAGCGACCGCGATCGAATTTCCCAAGATCGCCAGCGGGAAGCAACCCCAGCTACGGGAGGCGCGGTGGGGGCCGAACGATTGGCGCGGCGAGCGATGTTGTTTCGCGCGCTATTGGAATTTGCAAACCAAGGAGGCCGCAAGTCTGCAGAGGAGTCCTTAGAAGTCGCGCCGATATAGACCGTCTGGCACGGCGACTGCTTCGGCGCGCACGCCGGCTGAGGCGAAACGAATGACGTCCAATTGCACTCGACTTAACGGCGTTCCAATTGTCCCGCGCACTTGACGCAGAGCGGGGCATAGGGGATCGCGTTCAGGCGGGCCTTGGGGATCTTGACGCCGCATTCCTCGCACTGGCCATAGGCGCCGTCTTCGATCCGCTCTAGAGCGGCCTCGATGGCCATCAGCGTGTCTTCCTCGTTTTCCATCAACGAGAGCGTGAACTCCTGCTCGAAGTTGTCGCTGCCGAGATCCGCCATATGAATGGGCATACTGGACGAATCCGCAGCCCCGTCAGGACGGTTTTTCTTGAGTGCGGCGTCGGCAAGCTGCGTTACCTCGCCCCGCAACCGTGCCCGCAACGCCAGAAGCCGTTCTTTGTAGACCTTCGACTCTGCCTTGTTCATCAACATGTCTCCGACAAAATACCCCGGTCGGGCCGGGGCGCAACGTTCACAGACTCGCTATTCTAAAAAGCGGCCATTGCAGTGTCAAATTTCTGCTTTGGAACACCGCGTTTTGCCAGCTTTTTTGCTTCGCTTAGCTGAACAATCCTGACGGTGACGCCCTTCCTGCGGTCGGTAACTGGACGCCGGGTACCGCGGAAACCCCCAAAACTGGGGCAGCCTGCGGCCGGGCTTTTCGCAGCCGATCGCACAGTCTGTGCCGGATGCGTAGACGGCAGGGGTGTGGGCTCGGAAAGGCGCCCAATTTGGCCCAAGAATTGAGCCAAAAGAATTCGCCGAGAACCGCGGCAGGCATTCAAGACGTCAGCGCGGACGACCGCCGGCGCGCTTTGCGCCGGCGGTCGTGCCCAGCTGATGAAGCTAACTAACGGGCGCCGTTACCGCGTCGACGGCGACGAAAACCGATCGTCGCGACGCCGCCAGTTGCCATTACGGCCAGCACCAGCGTGCCTGGTTCAGGCACCGGCGTTGTTTGGCACAAGCTAACGTTCGTGCCGCAAACGCCGAAGTCAAAAATTGCGCTGGAAACCGTGGTGTTTTCATCAATGCCCTTGACCTTGATGTTGAAGGTCACAGGCCCCGCCAGGAACGCGTTGCTAGCGGCGTTACCGGCGATCGATGAATCCGCTTTCGGATAGGTCAGCCCCGTCGCCGGACCAATGATGGTATGCGAAGGGTCGACCTCACTGTCCACGGTTTCCAAAAACATGGTGCCATCCCAGACCGAGATCTGCCAGCCGCTGGAGACGAGTGGTCCGTCTACAAAAGTCTTGTTGGCCAGAACGTCTCGAGAGATACCAGCGCTCGAGACGAGGTTTTGACTGGTATTGCCGTTGCTGAGAACAAAGGCCAGTCCTGTGATGTTCTGGTCAAGGCTTGTGATGCCAGGTTGCAGATTCCGAATTGTGATGGTCACCAAATTCTTCGATGTGACGAGTGTTGCCTGGCCATTGATTGGTAGGCCGTTCTCTAGTTTTTCGCCGCCGTTGGTCCCGAAGGTGATAGTCGCCGCGTGACCGATGGTCGACAAACAGAACGTCAATGCCAGGGTGGCGCACACGCTCGTGCAGATCGAATGGAATTTTGTCATTTGCTCACTCCTTGTTGTAAAACCTGATTAGGGAAAATGGCGATCCAAAAACGCAAACAATAACCCTGCGTATGCGCGCAGAGACGAACAGCGATAGACAGAGACCACCGACAAAAAAGAGTGCGCGCAAGCGTTACGCGGACAATCGATCAGGCGGAGCAACTGCTTGGAGGCGTGGCAAGAAACGCCACAGAGAGCTGAATGAAGAGCACGCCGACGAACACCGCACGCGATCGCTGCCCAATCCTCCGCAGCGACACTTCCTCAGAAGCAGTTTGTCAGCGAGAGCCTACAGCTCTCAGCTCATGTTCATTAGCATCGATGTCGTCGGAAAGAAAATTTCAAAAGCAAAACCATGCTCACGGAGACTATAGGGATCGGCTCCCAATGCCGCAAGTTAAATGGTGCGCTTGGCATATGCCTGGCGCTGCAACTGAACGCACGCGAGCCAGCTGAGGATTTAGCTGAGCGTTCAGCAAGGACAAGCAGCTGGCTGTTCTTCGCTCACCTCTTCTGGCGGGCAGGCTGCTGCTAGCGGGTTTAATGGGCTTGAAATGTAAGCGTAACGCTTACGCAATCAATTGCGGAATGACCTTCGCTGGTTCGACAGTGGTCAGTCGTTGATCGAGCCCTTGCGCGCGATAGGTGAAGCGTTCGTGATCATAGCCCAGCAATTGCAGCACCGTGGCGTGGAAGTCACGGACCTGCACCGGATCTTTGACGATGTTGTACGAGAAGTCATCGGTCTCACCGTGGACTGCGCCACCGTTGGCGCCGCCGCCGGCCATCCACATCGTAAAGCAGCGCGGATGATGGTCACGGCCGTAGTTATCTTTCGACAGTCCGCCTTGCGAGTAGATCGTGCGGCCGAATTCGCCACCCCAGATGACCAGCGTCTCATCGAGCAAGCCGCGGCTCTTCAAGTCTTCGAGCAGGCCATGGCAAGGCTGATCGATATCGCGGCACTGATCCGGTAATCTACCGGCGACGTTGGCGTGCGTGTCCCAATTATTCAAGTAGATCTGCACGAACCGTACGCCGCGCTCGACCATGCGCCGCGCCATCAGCACGCTGTTGGCAAAGCTGCCCGGCTTTTTGGCTGCTTCGCCGTAGAGCTTGAACGTGGATTCCGGCTCGCCGCTGATGTTCGTTAGCTCGGGCACGCTCGATTGCATGCGGAACGCCAGCTCGTATTGCTGAATGCGCGTGTGCGTTTCGGGATCGCCCACCTGCGCGTAGTTCAACTCATTGAGCGCGTTGAGCCCGTCGAGCGTGCTGCGGCGCACCGCGGCCGGCACGCCGGGTGGGTTGTTGATGTAGAGGATCGGATCGCCGCCGGAGCGGAACGAAACGCCTGCGTGCTCTCCGGTCAGATAGCCACTGCTCCACAGCCGGGCCGAAATCGCCTGCACCTGCTCGGTATTCGTTGGCTTGGCGACCAGCACAACAAACGTTGGCAGGTCCTGATTCATCGAACCGAGGCCATAGGAGACCCACGCCCCCAGGCAGGGCCGGCCGGTGATTTGGTTGCCGGTTTGCAAATAGCAAATGGCCGGCTCGTGGTTGATCGCCTCGGTGTGCATACTGCGGATGAAGCAGATGTCGTCGACGCTCTTGGCCAGATTCGGCAGCAGTTCGCTCATCCACATGCCGCTGCGGCCATGTTGGGAGAACTTGAATTTCGACGGCGCAATCGGGAAACGCTTCTGTCCCGAGGTCATCGTCGTCAGCCGCTGGCCGTTGCGAATGCTTTCCGGCAAGTCTTTATCAAACCACTCATTCATCTGTGGCTTGTAGTCGAACAGGTCCAACTGCGAAGGGCCGCCGACCATGTGCAGGTAAATCACCTGCTTGGCTTTGGCCGGGAAGTGCGGCGCCACGGCGCCGCCGGTAGCCAGCGCCTGAGCGCCGGCCGTGCCGGCTGCGGCGCTACCCGCGAAGTTGCTTCCCATCAGCGAACCGAGCGCTGCCGCTCCCATAGCGCTGGCGCCGCGCGAGAAGAACTGACGGCGAGTCTCGGAGCGGACCCAATCTTCGAATAGCGGATTCATGGTTATCTCCCGGCGATGTTTGACGCCGCGCGTTGGATGTTCGTACGTGTTTGGACGCGTTATTTGTTCAAAACTTCGTCCAGGTTCATCATTTCGTTCGCCAACATCGTCCAGGCCGCCAGCGTTTGCGGGTCGAGCGACTCGTTTGGCTTCGACGCGCCTACGGCAATCACCTGCTTGGCGTCGTCGGCGTGATTCTTGTAATAATCGACCAGCGTCGCGAGCGATCGATCAACCACCGGGCGTTCCTTATCGGCCAGTGGGCGGGCGAGGACTCGGCGGGCGATGAAGTCCAGTCGCGACGCGTCGGTGTCGCCCCCTTCGGCCAGTGCGCGCTCGGCCAGCCGGCGGGCCGCTTCAACAAATTGCGGATCGTTGAGCGTTACGAGCGCCTGCAGTGGCGTATTGGTCCGCTCGCGCTTGACGACGCAGACTTCGCGATTCGGCGCGTTGAAGATGTCCATCGAGGCCGGCGGCGCCGCGCGCTTCCAGAACGTGTACATGCTGCGACGATAGATCTTATCGCCCGCGTCGACCTTGTAGTCGCGCGTGTTGCTACCGATCATCGCCACAGCCTCCCAAACGCCTTCCGGCTGGTAGGGGCGAACGCTGGGGCCGCCCAATTTGCGGACGAGCAAACCGCTGCTGGAGAGCGCCGCGTCACGGACCATTTCAGCGTCCATGCGGAAGCGTGGCCCGCGTGACAGCCAGCGATTTTGTGGATCCTTTTCGAGCTTCTCCGGTGTTGTAATTGCCGCCTGGCGATACGTTGACGACAGCACCAGCGAGCGGAAGAACGCCTTGACGTCCCAATTGTGCTCGCGGAAGTCAATCGCCAGCCAGTCGAGCAGTTCTGGATGCGAGGGCTGTTCGCCCGCGACGCCAAATTCGCCGGTCGATTTGACCAGTCCTGTCCCAAAAACCTCCTGCCAGAAGCGATTGACGGTCACACGGCCCGTCAGTGGATTCTCGGGTCGCAACAACCACTGTGCAAAGCCGAGCCGGTTGCGCGGCGCGTCTGCCGGAAACGCCGGCAGGAAGGCGGGCGTGCTGGCCTTCACTTCATCGCGCCGCTTATCGTACTCGCCCCGGAACAATACGTGGGCCATGGCCGCTTCGGGCTTTTCTTGCGCCACGTGGGCGATCGTCGACCGGAGCTTGATTTCAGCCTGTTTGATTTCCAGATCGCGCTTTTGCGCGGTGAGCTCCTGGTAAGCGGTGTCGAACGTCTTGAGCCACCAGCGATAGACTTCGTCGACGTCGGCCGGCGTTCGCTCGGCGCCGGTCCGGCTCAGCAAATACGCGGCGCGGGTGGCGCCCATCAGTTGCGTGATTTCGTCACTCGTTAGAGCGCGATTGTAAAGCCGTAGATCCTGCAAGCCGAGATCGTCGATCCGTGAGTCCGTGTGCCGCTGCGCCAGCTTGAACGGGACTTCGGTCCGAATCGTGTTCTGTAGCGAATTCGTCGGCGTCTCGACCTCTTGCTGCACGCCATCGACGTAGAGCCGGGCTTTCTCGCCATTGGCGTTCCCGGTGTACACCAGCGTAATCTGCTGCCAGACACTTGCCTTGAGAGCAGATTTGGTAACGACCTTGAGCGCGTCATTCGGCCAGGCGTGCACAATGTGCGCCGCCAGCCGGCCACTGTCTAACCACAAGTCCCAGCCGCGGTGCTGCTTGGTGGTGTCCATCCGCGCCAGTAGCGAGCCGCTCAATCCATCCTTCGGCAGCTTGACCCAAACGCTACAGGTGAACGACTGATCTTTTTCGTAGTCGCCAGCCGTATCGAGCAAGACATTCGTCTCCGGGCGGCTCTTGAAGGCCTTGGCCGAGGTAATGCCAGGTTCCCAGGTGGGCTCCGCTCCGGCGTTCACCGTGCGCGGCTTGCCACCGAGTGAAACCGCAAGCACGGCGCCGGTGCTTTCGTTCAGCGGCGCGTAGCACGCCAGCTCGCTGGTCGGGGCGCGGGCTTCGATTGCGGCCGGTTGAGCTTGCGCGAGCCACGCGTCGAAATCAGGTCGGGCGGCGGTCGGACGCGCGTCGATCTTTTGTTGCACCGCGGTCAACTGGCCAGGGAGCGCCTCCCAGGCGGGCCGATCCGCCTCGGTCGGCACCATGATGATCGGCGGCGTGTCCTTGATGTTGCCGTCCATCGCAGCCTGCGTGGTGTTATTGAAAAACGCCGAGAGTTCATAGAACTCTTTTTGCGTCAGCGGATCGAACTTATGGTCGTGGCACACCGCGCAGCCGGTTGTCATGCCCAGCCATACCTGCGACATCGTTTCGGTGCGATCGCGCGTATAGAGCACCAGGTATTCTTCGTTGATCGCCCCGCCTTCGCTGGTCGTCATGTTGCAACGATTGAAGCCTGACGCAATCTGCTGATCGAGCGAACGGTTCGGCAGCAGGTCGCCGGCCAATTGTTCGACAGTGAACTGATCGAACGGCATGTTGCGATTGAAGGCGTTGATCACCCAATCACGGTAAGACCACATCTCGCGGAAATTATCGAAGTGAATGCCGTGCGTGTCGGCGTAGCGAGCGACGTCCAACCAGTAACGTCCGCGATGCTCACCCCAGGCGGGCGAAGCCAACTGGCGGTCGACGAATTTCTCGTACGCGTCGGGCGATGTGTCGTTGACGAATGCTTCGACATCGGCCGGCTCAGGCGGCAGGCCGGTCAGGTCGAAACTCGCACGGCGGGCCAGGGTGCGGCGATCGGCCTCTGGCGCGGGCTTCAGCCCTTGCGCTTCGAGCTTGGCCAACACGAATTGATCGAGCGGGCTGCGCGCCCAGGCCTTGTCCTGCACTTCGGGCGGAGCGTGCTTGACAGTCGGAATGAACGCCCAGTGGGGTTGGTACTCGGCCCCGCTGGCGATCCATTTGGCCAATAGTGTTTTTTGCGGGGCCGTTAGCTTTTTGTGCGACGTCGCCGGCGGCATCAACGTCTCGGCGTCCTCGGAATTGATTCGCGCGATCATTTCGCTCGCTTCGGGCTTGCCCGGCGTGATCGCGCCGCGCTCGATGGCGGCCTCGCGCTTATCGAGCCGCAGGTCGGCCTTGCGCGCCGCGCTGTCCGGTCCGTGGCAGCTAAAACAGTTGTCTGTCAGCAGCGGACGGATGTCACGATTGAACAAAATGGTTTCGTCAGCCTGGGCCGCCGAGGCGCAGCCGACCAAGATCGCCAGACTGGCCAACCAAAAAGCGATTCTCGTCATGTTCGGATACCCGAGAGGGAACAAAAGGCGGGGGGGCGTAGGGCGTAGCACGCTGGCGTGTCGATCAAGCGTCCCCTCAGCCAACTCGCCGCAAATAGGTGGGACGGCGGAGCAAACGGGGACGCCACTGCAAGCCGTGATTATAGACCGCGGGCCCGGAAGATGGAATCATTTTGCTCGGGAGCCGAACCTGGTGCTGGGCCGGCGAAAATGGTAACGCGCCCCGCCAGGAAGTAGGGGCGCGCCCGCAAAAAACGGGAGTGCGAGGCGCCTGCCGAGCAAGAATCGCCGCTAGAGCGTCGCGTTTGCGAAGGCTTGATGGGACAATCGGCCCTTAGCGAAATCTTCTCGGAATCGTGGAGCCAGGTTCGCTTCGCGGCTCGGCGGGCGCCTCGCCCTCCCGTCCGATCGCGCCTCAGCTCTTCAAGAAGAACCCGCGGCTAGCGCCTAGCGGCTCACAAAGCGACCGCCCGTTTTCCTCAAGCCTCACGCCCCAAGCCTCAAGCCTTTTCCACCGTCACGCTTGTCGTGATGCCGCCGCGGGCCGTGAAAGCGGCGTGCAGCTTCAGCCGGCGTGGTTCGATCATCCCAACCAGGTCGTCGAAGATTCGGTTCGTGGCGTGCTCGTAGAAGATGCCTTCGTTGCGGAACTGTTGCAGGTAGAGCTTCAAGCTTTTCAGCTCGACGCACTTTTTGGCTGGCGCGTACGTGATCGTCAGGACGCCAAAGTCTGGCTGGCCTGTCTTGGGGCAGACCGATGTGAACTCCGGGCAGACGATCTCAATCGTGTAGTCACGCTCTGGAAACTGGTTATCGAAGGTTTCCAGCATCGCCCGAAATTCAGCAGTCATCGTCGCGCTCACTCCTGGGGGAAAACGCCATTGTCGCACGGGGGGGCGGAAGTGTGAAGGCGGCGATGCGAACCGTCAGGAGAACTGCAAAGTCCGGGGGCTGGCTCATTTCTCGGCGAGAAGTTTTGGGTCGCCGAGAAATCGTTGGCCGAAAACATGTGCCTGACCCCCTTCTTCAGGACCTTGCAATCCTCGTGGGCTGCCGCGACGCCGACTGCCATCGACTCAGCCGATCTGGTAAACTCTCGACCAGATGCCGACCGGTCGCCGGTCCTGTCCGACAATGCCCTCTGCGGAGCCTGACCTGATGAAATCACTCGACTATCTGTTCGTGCTGGGCTCGATTGGCCTGACAGCCATCTGCTGGGGCGCTTACGGCCCGGTATTGCATCGTGGGCAAACCGCGATGGACGGCAGCCGCCTCCGCCCGCTGCTCTGCGTCGGCATGGCGTACTTTGTGATCGCTGTCGTGGTGCCGATCGTCTGGCTCAGCATCCGCGGCGAAAAGGGAGATTGGACTCCCAGCGGCATCATCTGGAGCGCCGGGGCCGGCATCGCCGGAGCCGTCGGAGCGCTGGGGATCATCCTGGCGTTCAACTACGGCGGCAAGCCGTCGTACGTCATGCCGCTGGTCTTCGGTTGCGCCCCGGTGGTTAACGCGTTCTTGACGATCTACTGGGCCGGTAGCTGGAAAGAAGTCAGTCCGATGTTCCTGGCCGGGTTGATCCTGGTGGCCGTCGGGGCCTTTACGGTGTTATTCTTCGCGCCGAAAACGAAACCCCACGGACCGGCAACCGGCGCGCCGGAAGTGGCGCAGGTGGTCGAGCATACCGGCGCTGGGCACTGAGCTTAAACTCGCTGCATTGTGGCGAGGCTGACAGCGCCGTCTAGTTGGCGACAACGGCAGGCGACGACAAATGAGGGCAGGATCATGATCGAATATTTTCTATTCTGCGCGGATGAGCGACCGGTAGAGATTGCCGAGTTGTCCGATGTGTTGCGGCAGGCTGGTTGGAACTTGCGCGTCGTCCGAAATCTTTGGGCCGAGGCAGGCGATCTTCAGCTTGTTGAGCAGGGGCCTTTGGAGGATTCCCATATCACCCTGGGCTGGACGAGCGATTTCCGCGAGGCGACGAACATCGAGAAGGCAATTCTTGACTCGGATCGCAAGTCGCTGGAAGAGTGGAGTCTCGAATGGCAATTGGGACTCGTCAACTGGATGATCCGGCCTAATTTCGATCTCGCCAAGCATTCGGAGTTCGGGTCACTCGAAAACGCCCGCGAACAAATGGGTGACGTCTACGCAGATCACCTGGCAATCACCAAGCAACAACTGATCGCTTTCAATTGCCCGGAATTGGAATTTGCGTCCACGATCATGGGGGCGGTGGTGATGCTGCGACGCGGGATCATCGAAGATCCGCAAATGGCGCTTTGCATCCCGGCGCCAAAAAACGTCGCGGAACTGGCAAGCTATCTCGATAAACTCGACGGCTAAGACGCCAGGGCAGTCGTCGTCGTATTCGGCCGCAGCATGATCTCCGAACCTCGGCCGGTCTCTCAATGTCTTGCGATGGCGGGTGGCACTCTTGCAGTGAAATACCGTTCCGGCGAGTTCAGTATGCGCGATTCAGGTCAGATCCATTATTGCAACACCGATCTTGATCTCACGAATGCGGGAGACCTGACTCCGCTGGGCGAGGCTTTCGAGTCCGCGGGCTTGCTGCAACTCCACGTCACCCAATCCGACAACGGAATGTGGTACGCGATCTTCGAGGCTGGCACGCTGGATGAAGAGCGGGACGATCGAGAGCGTTATGTCAAGCCGGAGTTGGACATTGCCGTCATGCTCGCGGTCGTCGAATCGCTTGCGCCACCGCTGCGTGTCCTTTGGGACGGTTGCACGATCCGGGAATTCGACATCGGCTACGACTGTGGCAATGAGCCATGGGCGTTTAACCAGGGACTATCGAATGCGCTGCTCCGACGCATTGCGGCGGCTGGCGCGACTTTGCGCGTTACGCTTTATCCGAATCGCGAAACCGCGTGGTGAGATGGCGATCCACGCAACGGGTGTCGCGCTTCGGTCTGGCGCCGCAACTCACGTCCCGCGGGCCACGCCGTACCACTCGATGTGCTTTCGCGGGCAGAAGACAAAACCCGCCGTGCGGCAATATTCGACGATCCACTCGGCCCGTTCGGCCAATTCGGCCAGGTCGGTCCCTTGCGGCATGAGTAGCACGCGCGCTGCGTCGATGTGCGGGAACTCTTCGAGATAGCGCTCGACGTCTTCGCAATCCTCCGGCCGATCGATCACGAACTTGAACTGGTAGTCGTAATCCTGCGATAGCCGGCGAATGACGTCAGGCGCGTGGCGAGATTGCTCGTGTCGCACGCTCCAGCGCGGATGCTGGGCGCGGTTGGGGGTGCTGCCGGCCAGCTTGGGGCTGATCGACATCAGGTCAGCATGCACCGGCAGGTCGAGCGTGCCGGCGGTTTCGATCGTGATGTGGCGACCCTCTTTGGCCAGCGCCGCGGTCAGCGGGACCAGCTCGGCGAACAGCATCGGCTCGCCGCCGGTCAGCACGACGTGCCGGGTGTCGTATTCGTCGACTCGCTGCAGGATTTCATCGACCGAGTAGTCTTCGCCTTCGGGCGCCCACGACGTGTAGGGCGTGTCGCAGAACCAGCAGCGCAGATTGCAGCCGCTGGCGCGAACGAAGACACTCTCGGTCCCCGTCAGACGCCCTTCGCCTTGCTGGCTGCGAAAGATTTCTGCGATTCTCACGACACATACTCCAGCGGATCCACCAGGCCGGCCTCGGCAAATCCCTTGCGGCGCAACTGGCAACTGTCGCACTCGCCACAAGACAAGCCGGCCGGCGACGGGTCATAACAACTGTGGGTCAGCGAATAATCAACCCCCAGCGAGACCCCGCGCTGGATGATCTGCGCCTTGGTCAGCTCGATCAGCGGGGCATGAACCCGGAACTTCAGCGTACCCTCGACACCCGCCTTTGTCGCCAGGTTCGCCAACCGTTCGAAGGCGGCAATATATTCCGGCCGGCAGTCTGGGTACCCGCTGTAATCGAGCGCGTTCACGCCCAGAAAGATGTCGGCCGCGTCGACCGTCTCGGCAAAGGCCAATGCCAGCGACAAGAACACGGTGTTCCGCGCGGGGACGTACGTAACCGGGATGCCGTGGCCCATGGCGTCTGTGCTGCGCCCCTTGGGAACGTCGATCTGGTCCGTCAGCGCGCTGTGGCCGAAGAGCGTCAGGTCAATCGGCACGGTCACATGCCGCGCCACCCCGAGCGCGCGGGCCACGCGAGCCGCGGCTGCTAGTTCCTGCTTGTGCCGCTGACCGTAATCGAACGAGATCGCGTAGAGCGCAAAACCTTGCTCGCGCGCAATCGCCGCTGAGGTTGCGGAATCTAAACCACCGGAGAGAAGGACAACGGCTGGGGGCATGGTGAGAGAGAATCCTACGTGCTTTCGTAGTGGTTCTGGTTAAACGCGGATTGTGACAAGGAACGCGAGCGAATGTAAGCAATCGGACAATCGACCTGTCGGCCCCATTGTGCCCTTACTGAATTCTCACTGTGTGCCCCGCTCGGCTCCAGTACACGCTCGCGTCTGGAAACAATGACTTGAATTCCCGCAGTTCGCTTAATGACCACGGTTCAAGAAACTCAAACGCCGTCGCGTGAGAGTAGACGACATCCTCACCGTTCCACTCTTGCCACAACGGAAAATGGCGCCTATTCGTTCTATCCGCCGGACTAATCGTCCCGTCTTTGACACCAATCTCGATCCGCTCCGCCCACGCGTGCCGAGATTGAACTCGGATCCGCTCTCGCCCCAGTAGCAATGCGAGGATCGTCACCACTGCGAACATCGTTCGCAGAGAGAATCGAAACCGGAGGCGGCTTAAGCGTTGCGAGGCCATGCCGCTATGATACCCAACGATTCGGCGATACTGAACCGCGTCGGACGCACGCCTTACCTGTAGAATGAAGAACATCACAGGGACTGTGATGACTACGGAGCGACGGCATCGAGATCGACTTATGCGCCGCCGCCGATCCCTTCAGCCTTCAATTGGGCGATCATGTCATCCGTGGCTGCGGCCACGGCGTGCTGCCACTGGCTGGCGTCGAAACGTTCGGCGTATTCTTTGCGCTTGTAGGCAAAGATGATCCCGCGCGAGTTGTTGACCACGGCGCCGAGGCCGTTTTTATCGAAGGCCGGCTTCACGTCTTTCGCCGTCCCGCCTTGACTGCCGTAACCGGGGACCAGGATCCAGGCGTGCGGCATCGCTTCACGCAGCTCGGCCAGTTGCGCGGGGTACGTAGCGCCTACCACTGCGCCGGTGGCGCCATAGCCACTTTCACCGATCGATTGCGTCGCCAGCCGCTCGACGTGCGCCGCCACATGGCGATAGATCGGCTGACCATCTGCCTGCAGGTCCTGAAACTGTCCGCCGCCGGGGTTCGACTTCTTTACCAGCACGAATAGTCCGGCGCCGCGGGCCTCGGCCGTTGTGACGAACGGCGTAAGGCTGTCGTCGCCCAGGTACGGGCCGATCGTCAGCGCGTCACCACCCCAGGGACTTTCGGGGCCAAGCCAGCCGTCAGCGTAGGCTTCGGCGGTCGTGCCGATGTCATGCCGCTTGGCGTCGGCGATGACCAGCAGCCCGCGGGCGTGCGCGTGGCGAATCACATCGCCGAGCGCCACCATACCGGCCGGGCCGAGCTGCTCAAAGAACGCGACCTGTGGTTTAACGGCCGGAACCTTCGACGCGACTGCGTCGATGACGTCGCGACAGAACAGCATATACGCCGCCGCCATCGCGCGACCAGCCTGCGAAGGGAGCGGACCATCCGAGAGCGGACCGGCCATGGCCTTGATCGCGTCTGGCAATTCTTGCCAGCGCGGATCGAGACCTACTACCACCGGATTGCCGACGCGCCGCACGGCCTCCGCCAATCGATCGCCGAACGGTTTCACTCAGGATTGTTCCTTCGTTTCGTGTTGCTCCCTCTCCCGGTGGGAGAGGATTGGGGGTGAGGGCCAGTGAGAAAGTGGACGGTAGAAAGTAGAGAGTAGAATAACCAACTCTTTCTACTGTCCCCTTTCAACCCTCTACTCACTGTTCGCCGTAGGCGAACCGCCCTCATCCGGCTCACTGACGTGAGCCACCTTCTCCCCAGGGGAGAAGGGTTCGGTGGCTGCGATTTTGTTCGCATCCTGGTACGCACGGGGCGCCTACCCTACGCGCCTGGCGCCTAATCTACTCGGCGTCGGCTCGGCTGCGGCGTTCGAGCCTTGCCGGCAGGGCGTCGCCCAGGCTGGCTTCGACCGGCACGGCCATGTCGAACCAGCCGATCATCATTTCCTCCCAGGTCTGGTCGCCCCATTTGACCGTTGAATTCGGGTCGGGGTTGGCCAGGTTGTTCTCTGAGTTGTCAAAGTGGGCCGTGCAGTGGAGCGTGGCGCCCTTGGGCAATTTCTTGTGATCTTGAAAGATGAAGCTCGTCTGCCAGTTGAAGTCGTAGTGCGGCACGTTGAGCAGCGTCTCTTTGCTGCCGTCCGGATACCAGACTTCGTAATGGAACGACTTGCCGCGCAAGTGCATGTGCGGGAAGAGGGACAGCAGCGTCACGTCCTGATCGAACTGCTGCTTCGATTCCACCGGATGATTGTCCGCGTGCGGTGGAATCCTGAACGCGGCGTTTGTCGCGCCGATCGTCGCCACGCGCCATTTCACGTTCTTGGCGTCCTCGAACTTGATGGCGACCGAGCTCTTATCCTTTTGCGCCGTGCCATTGGGCGTGTAATGCAACTGAAAGACTAACTCCGAACCGGCCGGCAAAAACTTTGCCATGCCTTCGGGCAGAACGTGCGGACGTGTGCCAGGGGCGTAGCCGGTCAGATGACCGAACGCCGAGATGTCTTTCGCCGTGCCTTGCGGGGGCTTGATGAAGACGATGATGTGGTGGACCACCTGGCGGTTGCCCGGCAGACACTCGGCCACTTTGACCCACTTGTCTTCCTTAAAGTCCGTTTTGACTTTGAAGTACTTGTATTCGACCGTTCCTTCGGCTGGCACTTCGAACGGTTCGTCGGCCATGTCGATCACCACGTCCGGCTCGAACGGCATCATCAGGGCGCCCGCATACTTACGAGCCTCGGGCAGATCCTTCTTGTTTCCTTCCGGAGCGCCGGCGGCAACCCAATCATAGATCAACTGCTTGTCAGCCGTGCTGAGACTGCTGTCGTTGGAGAACGTGCCGAAATGTGGATCGGCGTGCCACGGCGGCATCCGCTGGTCGCGCACCACTTCGGCGATCATCTCGGCCCAGCCGGCCGCTTCTTCGTAGCTCGTCAGGCTGAACGGACCAATCTGGCCCGGCCGGTGGCACTCGACGCAGCGGTCCTGGAACAACCGTGCGATCTGGTTCGAGTAGGTCACTTCGCTCTTATCGTTGACCGGGCGAACGCGACCGATCAAGCAGCCGACCGCTTCGACCGAGGGCTGGCTGACCGCCTTGCCGGCCAGCAATTCATCGACCGCCTTGGTCAGGTTGTGCTCACTGACTTTCGGACGCGAATAGCCGGTGCCGGACTGAAAGCCGAACTGGTCGTCGATCCGGCCGCGATACTGCACCTTGCGGTCGGCGTCGAGCACGACGACTTCCGGCGTCCGCAGCGCGCCCACGGCGTCGGCGACTTTATTGTTCATGTCCTTGAGCAGCGGGAACTCGATGCCATGCTGCCGGGCGTAGGCCGCGATCTCGGCCAGCGAATCCTGGCGATTGGCGTCGACGCCTAGGAACGTCACTCCTTTGTCGGCGTACTGCTTCGAGAGCTCTTGCAGACGCGGGCCGTACAACTTGCAGAGTGGGCATTCGACTCCCAGCACCGCCAGCACGATCACCTTCGAGTCTATGTAGTCGGCGAGCGCATGCTCTTTGCCGCGATAGTCTTCAAGCTTGAAGTCCGCGACTTTGGTCCCGATAGGGCAGGCCGGCGCGGCCGGCTTGGTGACGACGTCTTTGGCGCCTGAGTCATTCACGGCGACCGTTTTGGTCGTCGCGTCTTTTTCTTCCGCCTGGGCCATGCCAAGCGAGTAGACCGACACGCCGAGGACCGAACAGAACGTGAGTGCGCAGAGACGCTTCGCGAAAAGAGGCTTCATCGTCAGAACCCTTCACAAGGCGGTAAAGAAATGGGCGCAAGAAACCGCCGCCGTCGCCGTGACGTATCGTAAATCAAGGCTTGCGGTTTGGCAAGATTGCTGCACCGAATGTTACCCGGCGGGCTTCGCCTTGGTTTCGCTCGCCTGGCGAATGTAGGCCTTCACGTTCCCTTCGAGCACGTCGAGCGGGATGGCGCCACTTGCCAGCACGGCATCATGAAACGCGCGGACGTCAAAGCGGTCTTTCAGTTCGGTTTCGGCCAGTTTGCGCAATTGGCGGATCTTCAGCTCGCCCATTTTGTAGGCCGTGGCCTGACCGGGCCAGGCGATGTAACGGTCGACCTCGGCCGTGATGTTATGCAGCGACAGGGCCGTGTTCGCGGCCATGAAATCGATCGCCTGTTGCCTTGACCAGCCCAGATAGTGCATCCCGGTGTCGACCACCAGCCGGCAAGCGCGCCACATCTCGTAGCTGAGCCGGCCGAAATTGCGGTAGGGATCTTCGTAGAACCCAACCTCAAGACCTAGCCGTTCGGAATAGAGCCCCCAGCCTTCGACAAACGAAGTGAAACCGGCGAAGCGGCGAAACTCAGGCAGGCCGGTCATCTCCTGCGCGAGTGCAATCTGCAGATGATGCCCCGGCACGGCCTCGTGCAAAGAAAGGGCCTCGATCTCGAACAGCGGTCGACTTTTCAGGTTGTAGGTGTTCACGTAATAGAAGCCGGCCCGGCTGCGGTCACCAGGCGGTGGCGAGTAATAGGCCGTGGTGGTCCGCGGCGCGATGAAATCGGGCACCTCGCGAATGCCATACGGCGTGCGCGGCAGCTTACCGAACAGTTTGGGGAGCTCGCCGTCGATTTTCTTGAGCGCGAGCGCCGTCTCTTGGAGCAACTGCTCCTTGGTCGTGGGGTAGAACTGCGGATCGTTGCGGAGGAACTCTACAAACGCCGGAAAATCGCCTTTGAACCCAACCTGCTGGATCACCTGGTCCATCTCAGCGCGGATCCGTTTCACCTCGGCCTGGCCGGTGTCGTGAACTTGTTGCGGGTCGATGTCGAGCGTGGTGAAGTGCTGGATCCGATGCCGATACAGTTCGCGCCCGCGCGGCAGCGCGCTGCACCCGATTTGCTCGCGACATTTCGGCGCGTACTCCTCGCCCATGAACGTCAGCAACTTGCGATAGCCTGGTACGACGCTCTCGGCGACGGCGGTCTTGATTTCGGCGGTCAGGCGAGCACGCTCGGCCTCGGGCACAGCGTCCGGAAATTTGCGCGCCGGCGCGTACAACAGGCTGGTTGCCGCGTCGTCAACAATGTGCGGCGCGATCGCCTTGTCGTAATCGGTCACGCTGATCGAAGGCAGCGTCATTCCCTGCTTGATGCCCTCGCGCATCAGCTCGACGTGGTCGTCGACAAATTGTGAGAACGCCCGCAGCCGCGCGATGTAATGCTCGTAATCTTTGACGTTGTGCAGCGGGGTTTCGAGCGGCAGCTCAGGGAACGAAATATGAAAGCCCGAGCGATTCGTGATTGGCATCAGATGCGTCTGAAACTCGAACTCGGCGATCGCGTCACGCTTGAGCCGGGCGAAGATGTCGTAGTTCAGCTTGTCTTCGACCGAGAGCTTGTCGCGCGGAATGGCCAGCAGCCGAGTCAGAAACGCCCGATTCGCCGCGGCCCGCCGAGCCTGATCGGCCAAGGTCTCGCGCGGCAGACGGTCATCAAAACGGTGATCGCCAAAATTCGTGGCAAAGAGCGGATCTTCGACGAGACTGAACTCCCAACTATCCGCAAATAGCTTAGCGAGCTGCTCGGAGGGGCCGGATTTCGGGTTTTTGTCCGCCGCCGGAGCTGGCTTATCGGCGCCGTGTGCCGCCACGACCAATGACAAACATCCAAACACGACAAGTACGCTTCGTTGTAGGTGCATGAAGAGACGCCTTGTGGGGTGCCACTGCTGGCTTGTCCAGCAGTGTCTTACGAGCTTCGCACTGCTGGGCATGCCAGCAGTGGCACACAATTTGTTAGTCTGGTTGCCAGATCGTCGACCTTATTCTAACTACGAAGCGGGCCCCGGTTGCAGCTTCGCAAAATCCGCGATCAGCATCCCGCTATCGCAGACGATCGTTTGCCCGGTCACCATGTCCGAACCGGTGATCAGGCTGAGGATGGCGGCCGAGACGTCTTCGGGCTGGCTGACCCGGCCCAGCGGCAGCCGGGCTTCGAACGCCTTGACCGCGACGTCGTAATTTTTGCCCAGTCCGTTGCGCAACCAGCGCCCGTCGATGAAACCCGGCGCGACCGAGTTGACCCGAATCCGGGGCGCCAGCACGCGGGCCAGCGCAACGGTCATGTTGATCAGCGCCGCTTTCGACGCGCAGTAAGGAATCGAACTGCCCGTGGCGGCGATCCCGGCGACGCTCGAAACGTTGACGATCGAGCCACCGTCGCTGCCCTGCATTGCCTTTGCGGCGGCCCGGGCACAGTGGAAAGGTCCCTTGACGTTGACGGCCATGATATGGTCCCAGTCTTCGTCCTTGACCAAGTCGAGCTGATCGTGCGGAATGAAACGGGTTGTGCCGGCGTTATTGACCAGCACATCGAGCCGGCCGAATTCCTTGATGGCGCGATCGACAATCCCACGGCAAGCCGCTTCGTCGGCAACGTCGGCCTGGATGGCGACGGCCTTTACGCCAAGCTTCTTGATCTCAGCGACGGTCTCTTCAGCCTCATCGCGCGAGCGCGAATAATTGATCAGCACCGCGCAACCGCGCCGAGCAAGATCCAGCGCCGTCGCCCGCCCGACGCCAGTGCCGCCGCCAGTAACAATCGCCGCCCGTCCTTCGACATTCATGTTGGTTTGCCTCTCGCCGGATGATGCATGACAACGAGGCCGCATTGTAGGGTACGCACTCCGTGCGTACCAAATGAACAGCGCAACGTTATCCATCAAGAATGCCGTTGCACTGGCGCCAAGAAAACGCGTCACACTAACCCGAAGCGCCAGCGAGGGTTCTTCGGACGAAAATCGCAGGCGCGACCGCACCTACCATCGTCGGTGAAATGGAACCACCGCTAATGCCATAAAGATCGCGAGGAACGCCGAGAACCACCAGCACCGACGGAGCATTACGGGCGTCGGGGCGTCTTGGTCGACACCGCCCATCAAGATCGCGCCGAGAATGAAGAGAAGAATCGATCCATAGACCGAAATTGCCAAAGCGCGATCGATGAGGACTCCAGCCTGCATTTCGTGTCGGTGGATGAACGCGTAGGGTGCGATAGTAAAAAAACTGACTCCAACAGAGAACAACGTCAGCCCGCCGACGCAAATGGCGTACAATCGCACCAAATCATTCAGCCGGCGGGGCGTCATGTTTGAGTTTCGTTTCCCATGGCTGAGCCAATGCGAAGAACCCTCGCTGGCGCTTCGGGTTAGTGTAAACGCGCTTTGCCGCGACTAGGAGTCAGCGCGAGCTAACTGGCGCTTGCGTCCTTCTCAGATGAGCTCAGTAGGACGCAAGCAAATGTTTGTGCCCGAATGGACATACAGGCAAGCGGGAAAGGCGGCTCACCCGCCAGGATGTTGCAGCAGCTTTGAATAAACGTGGGCGCCAATTCTAGCGCCTCGGCGTGAGTTAAAGGCTCCTTGCCGAACTCCAAAAATGGATCGTTATCGTTGGACAGATCGCCCAACAAGGCGCTGGCATATTCCAACGCGTGTCCAACAATGTGATCCACACTCTGGGCGTACGGTTCCAGCGGCCCAACGGCTAGTGGCCGTGTGCCCAGCGCGCTTTGCGCGACATGGAGAAGATCTAGCACTGCGCGCGTTGTAACGTCCATCGGTCGATACTCCGATCGGCATCGCTCGACGAGGCCTCAGCATGCCCACGCAAGCGTGGGCATGGCACACATCGAGTCAACTCGCCCGTCACTTCGTCGCCACCGGCTCTGCTTTCTCCGCGCGTTCGAATACAAAATCGCCGTCGCGGTAGTCGATGCGAATCGTGCACCCTTCGCTGAACGTCCCTTTGAGCAACTCGGTCGCCAGCGGGTTTTGCAGCTTTTGCTGAATGACTCGCTTCAGCGGGCGGGCGCCGTAGGTGGGGTCGTAACCCATCACGGCCACCGCGTCGATTGCCGAGTCGGTTACTTCCAACTGCATGCCGGCCGCCTCGACCTGCTTTCGCAAGTGATTGACCTGCAGCGCCACGATCTTGTGGATCTGCTTGGCGTCGAGCGGGTGGAACGTGATGACCTCGTCGATGCGGTTGATGAACTCCGGCAGAAAGCGACTTTCGAGTTGCTCGCGGACCGCTTCCTGGATCTCTTCCTGCTTGCCCCCGCGACGGGTGATCTCCTGGATCTCCTGGCTGCCGATGTTCGATGTCATCACGATGATCGTGTTCGTGAAATCAACGGTGTGCCCTTGGTTGTCGCTCAAGCGACCATCGTCAAGGACTTGAAGTAGCACATTGAACACGTCGCGGTGCGCCTTCTCGATTTCATCGAGCAGCACGACCGAGTACGGCCGACGGCGCACGGCCTCGGTCAACCGGCCTCCTTCTTCGTAACCGACATAGCCTGGAGGCGCGCCAATCAATCGGCTGACGGTGTGCCGCTCCATGAACTCGCTCATGTCGAGGCGGACCATGGCGTTTTCGTCGTCGAAGAGAATCTCGGCAAGCGCTTTGCACAATTCGGTTTTGCCGACGCCTGTGGGGCCGAGAAAAATGAACGACCCGATCGGACGGTGCGGATCTTGCAAGCCCGACCGGCTGCGGCGAACGGCGTTCGACACGGCTTCGATCGCCTGGTCCTGCCCAACCACGCGCTGGTGCAAGCGTTCTTCGAGCACGAGCAGCTTAGCGCGCTCGGTCTCCAACATGCGGCTCACTGGGATGCCGGTCCAGGCGCTGACGACTTCGGCGATTTCATCCGGGCCGACTTCGCGACGCAGCAGTCGGCGGCCGGTCGTGGGCGCAGGCTCCGGCCCGGCCGACTCGAGGCGAGCCGTCAGTTCGCGATGCTTTTTGTCGAGTTCGTAGAGCCGCTGGTAGTCGTGCTCGTCGATCGGCAAGCCCGAGGATTGGCGCTCCTTAATGTGGTTATTGAGCTGGCTGAATTCCAGCTCGGTCTTATCGAGCTCGGTGCGAATGCTTGAGACGTCGCCGACGCCCCGTTTTTCGGCCTCCCATTGCTCGCGAAGATTGCGCAGCTTGAGACGCAATTCGCCCATCTCGTCCTGGATCTCGGCCAGGCGATCCTGCGCGTGCTCTTCCTCTTCTTCTGCCAGTTGCTTGGCAGCCAGCTCCAACTGCACCAGCCGGCGTTGCACCTGGTCGATCTCCGTGGGAACGCTTTCCAGCTCCATCGCCAGGCGGCTGGTGGCTTCGTCCATCAGGTCGATCGCCTTGTCCGGCAGGAACCGATCCGGGATGTAGCGCGTGGCCAGTTGCACGGCTGCAACCAGCGCCGAGTCTTTGATTTTCACGCCCTTGTGATGCGCCTCGTAGCGGCCCTTCAGACCGCGGAGGATGGCGATCGTGTCTTCGATCGAAGGCTCGCCGACATACACCGGTTGAAAGCGGCGTTCTAGCGCGGCGTCTTTTTCGATGTGCTTGCGGTATTCGTCCAAGGTCGTAGCGCCGATGCAGCGCAGCTCGCCACGCGCGAGCGCCGGCTTGAGCAGATTCGCTGCGTCGCTGGCCCCTTCGGCGGCGCCAGCGCCGATGACGGTGTGCAACTCGTCAATAAACAGGATCACATTGCCGGCCGATTGCGTTTCTTTCAGCACGGCTTTGAGACGTTCTTCGAATTCGCCACGGAACTTGGCGCCGGCAATCAACGCCCCCATATCGAGCGCCATCACGCGGCGATTTTTGAGGCTCGTTGGCACGTCGCCCTGCACGATTCGCTGGGCCAGTCCTTCGACGATGGCCGTCTTGCCGACGCCGGGCTCGCCAATCAGCACCGGATTGTTCTTGGTGCGGCGCGAGAGGACCTGGATGACGCGGCGGACTTCCTGATCACGGCCGATCACCGGGTCGAGCTTGCCCTGGCTGGCGCGGTCGACGAGGTCGATGGCGTATTTTTCGAGCGCCTGGAACTTGGCCTCGGGATTCTGGTCTTCCACGCGTGAACTGCCACGAACTGATTGCAGGGCCTTGAGAATCTCTGGCTCGCCAATCGCGTTGAGCTTGAGCGCTGCGCGGGCTTTATTATCTGTCTTCGTCAGGCCGAGCAGCAGGTGCTCGGTCGAGATGAACTCGTCTTTCATCAGCTCGGCCTGTTTAGCGGCTGCTTCGAAGACCTGCATCAATCCGCTCGACGGCTGTGGCGGGGCGCCGCCGCTCGATTGCGGTAATTGCTTCAACTCGCCGTTCACGACGCGCTCTAACTGTTGCCGGTTGGCGCCGATTTTGTCGAGGACGGGGCGAATCACCCCTTCGGTCTCGGCGATCAGGCCGGCCAGCAGGTG
>Ga0070665_100000944_pt1 | contig 37066 bp, 36 predicted proteins | sample KBSS13metaG_FD_65862 | JGI IMG/M metagenome (GOLD analysis project Ga0070665, IMG submission 65862) | Switchgrass rhizosphere microbial communities from Kellogg Biological Station, Michigan, USA - KBS S1-3 metaG | ecosystem: Host-associated > Plants > Roots > Rhizosphere > Soil ... | reverse complement strand
TCTCGTTCAGCCTGTTGATGACACTGCCCGACCCGGCCGGACCCAGCACGGTGCCCTCGCCGACGACCCAGACCGACTGTCTCGACGTCTGCCCCAGCATCGACTGCTCTCGCACCTGGGCCATCATCGCCGGACCGAGATCATCCGTGGCGACGATCCTCGGGACGAGATCGGCATACTTCTTCGGTGCCCGCGACGTCCAGATGTCCCCGGGCTCGGTCAGGTGCGTATCCACGTCGATGATCTTGATGCCCCGAAGCGACTCGACCTCGTCGAAGAGCGGCTGATCAACTGTCGTCATGGTGGTCCTTCCGGCTCCTGTCCGCGTCGACAGGAAGCGTTGGTCGATCGACGCCGATCCGAACTCGGCGGAGCACGCAGGTCACCGCGCCCCGGTCAGGCCGCGTACACCGTCAGGGCGGACTCGTAGCGGCGGGGCGGGGTCGTCTTCGCCGGGTCGTACCACGGCATCAGGATGCGAACCACGTTCTTCAGGCTCGGGACGGCCCTGACCTTCTTGGCCTGCTTGAGCCGTTCGTCCGAGGCCGCCTTCTCCTCGGGGGTCATGTTCTGCTGGTCGACCGAGACCAGGTAGTCGCACAGCTTCACCGCGTAGCCGTTCATGTGGGTGGCGGCGTCGTAGACGCCGCGGATTCGCCGGAGGTAGGCGCGCACCGGGCCACCCTGGCCGCCCAGCCGCTGGTAGACCCGGTGGCACACCGTACGGTGCTCGAACTCCTCCGCGAGGTGCCAGCGGAACATCTTGACGATCTCCGGATCGGCGCCCTCGATCCGGTCCTCGATGTGCCCGTCGACCCAACTCTCGGCGGCCGTGGATCCGAACGCCTCGAAGCCTTCGCAGTAGGCGAGCAGCCAGTTCAGCGGCTTCTCGGCGAGGAAGCGCTCGTAGTCCGCCTCGTACGCCTTCTCGATCGGCACCATTCCCTCGTAGCCGTTCTCGCGGACCACGGTCAACATCGCGCGGTGCACCTTCATGTGCTGCGCTTCCTGCTGGTTGAAGGTGTCGATGTCCGCGATCAGCTCGGCGTCCGCCACCGGGTCGAGCTCGGCGCGGGCCTTGCGCATCACCTTGATCAGGAACGGCTCGATGTACGCCGGGATGAGGTTGCCGGCGTTGATGAACTGCGAGAGCTCCTTGTTCTCGTTCCAATGCGGCGAGGTCTCGGAGAAGTCGAACGTCGGGTAACGAACCTGCATCGGTTCATCCTCCACGGTGAGAATGTCTCGACCCTCGTGGGCCGAAGGTCGTCGTGCCTACGCTCGGGGCTGAATGTCATCAGATTAGCAGCGCTGAGTGCAGGCGAACAGGGTCCGAGCGCGCCTGTGCCGGCTCGGTCCACGGATCGCGGGGACGAGGACTCGTCGCGATGATCGGCATCGTGCCCACGACGGTGGAACTGGTCTCAGGCGCCGACCATGATCAGACCGCCGTCGACGGCGATGAGCTGCCCTGTCACGAACTGCGATCCCGTGCTCGCCAGAAAGACCATCACCGGCCCCAGGTCGTGCACCGGATCGCCCAGGGCGCCACCGATCGGGATCGTCACCTTGTGTCGCTGGGCGAGCTGCTCCGTTCGTTCGGGGCCGAGGTGTCGCCGCAAACGCTCGGCACCGGGCGTGTCCACTGCGGGAGCGATCGCATTGACCGTGATGCGGTGCTTCCCCCAGGCGGATGCCGCGGAGCGTGTCCAGGCCTGCACAGCGGCCTTCGTGGCCGCATAGAGCGGAGCCCCCGGATTGCCTCGGACCGCCTCGCTCGAGCCGAGGTTGATGATCCTGCCGCCGTGCTCGCGCATGACGGCGAAGGCAGCCTGGTTGGTCAACACGGTGGCCTTGAAGTTCGTGTCGACGAGGGAATCGAGCTCCTCGTTCGTCACCGTCTCGGGGGTCGACGGAACCCAGGTGCCCGCCGCGTGCAGCAGGACGTCGACGCCGCCGAGGGTGGCGACGGCCTTGGCGAAAGCGCCCGAGACGGCGTCACGATCGCGAACGTCGCACCGCAGCCATTCCGCCCGGCCCTGGAGGTGTTCGGGTGGCGGCGTCGAATGGTAGAGCGCCACGACCGTCGCGCCGGCGTCCGTGTAGGCCTCGACCGCGGCGGCCCCGACTCCGGTCGCGGCTCCGGTCACCACGGCGCGGCGGCCCGTCAGTGGCAACTCCGGCGTACCGGCTTCATGCGTCTTCGATGTCGTCATGATGTCTCGCAATCTCTGGCGGCTGTCGGTCTGCGTTCAGGCTGGACTGTGGCGGGTTCACCGCCGCTGCGGCCGACCGGCCGACGCGGCGATGGCGGTCATTCATGATAAGAAACGACGCGGAATGCTCCGCGGCGACTCGCCGGTGGAGCCACCGGACGTGGAGGTGCGCACGTGGAGTACAGGGTGCTCGGTCGGACCGGGGTGCGTGTCAGTCCCTTCTGTCTGGGAGCGATGATGTTCGGGGCCTGGGGCGCCGACCTCGACGAGAGCCGCCGGATCGTCGACGTCGCGCTGGACGCCGGGATCAACATGATCGACACCGCCGACGTGTACTCGCGCGGGGAGTCGGAGGAGATCCTCGGCGAGGTCCTCGGCAAGCGTCGCGACGACATCGTCCTCGCGACGAAGTTCCACAGCCGCATGGGCCCCGGACCGAACCAGCGCGGCAACTCCGCGAGCTGGCTGATCAGGGCGTGCGAGGACAGCCTGCGTCGGCTCAAGACCGACTACATCGACGTCTACCAGATCCATCGACCCGATCCGGACACCGCGCTCGAGGAGACGCTGACCGCCCTCGGACGGCTGGTCGACCAGGGCAAGGTGCGCTACATCGGGACGTCGACCTTCCCGGCGTCGACGCTCGTCGAGGCCCAGTGGCTGTCCGAGGCCCGGCACCTGCCGCGCGTCGTGACCGAGCAGCCGCCGTACTCTCTCCTCTCCCGCGGGGTCGAGGTCGATGTCCTGTCGACCTGCCGGCGTTACGGTGTCGGGGTCCTGGTGTGGGGCCCGCTGTCCGGCGGGTGGCTCTCCGGGCAGTGGCGAGCCGACGGCCGCGAGCTGCACAGCTCCCGGCTCGAGCGGGTGCCGAGCCGCTACGACATCACGCTGCCGCACAACCAGCGCAAGCTCGAGGCGGTCGAGGAGCTGGCGAAGCTGGCGGAGGGTGCAGGCCTCAGCCTGCTGCACATGGCGCTGGCGTTCGTGCTGCGGAACCCGGCGGTCACCGCGGCCATCGTCGGCCCGCGGACGGTCGAGCACCTGACCGGCCAGCTCGGCGCGCTCGACGTGACCCTGACCGACGACGTGCTGGACCGGATCGACGAGATCGTCACGCCGGGGACCAACTTCAGCTGGGGCGACGTGTGGGCGCCGCCGATGATCGAGGAGCCGGCGCTGCGGCGCCGCGCCGTCACCTCGTAGCGACCCGCCCGGGGTCCGGGGTGGGGGTCCGAGCACGGATCCACCGCGGACCCCGGACGTCCGGCGGTGGATCAGCCGCCGGCGTCGGACCCCGCCTCGCCGGCGGGCTCGGACGCCGGACCCAACTCCGCGACGACGGCCGTCAGGGTGTGGTGGACCAGCGAGGCCCGGGGCCACCCGGCGTAGTAGGCGAAGTGCAACAGGAACTCCTGCAGCTCGGCGACGGAGAGGTCGCCGCTGGCGAGCGCGGACCGCAGGTGCTGGTCGATCGCGCCCGGAACGGCGGCCTCGCAGGCACAGGTGAGCGAGATCAGCCTGCGGTCCCGGTCCGACAAGCCGTCCCTGGTCCACAGGTCGCCGAAGACGGAGGCGATGACACCGTCGCGGACGAACGGCACCTCGGAGGTCGGGGCGGGGTACGGCATGAGCTCGGCGAATCGGGCACGGCCGCGTTCGACGTCTTCGGGTGAGCGCATCGGGTCCTCTCTCAGTCGATGTCGCGGGGGGAGGGAGGACGCGGGCGCGGCTGCCGCCGCAGATGCCGTCCTCCATGAGGCGATGGTCGATCCGCGGATCACACCGCCTGGACAGGTGGATGAACTCGACCATGGCCGGGGTACGGCGTGCTCAGCGGATGAGGGTCCCGAAGTCGACGGGCATCTGTACGCCGGTGATGTATCGCGCCTCGTCGCTGGCGAGGAAGGCGACGGCGTTCGAGATGTCCTCGGGCTCCATGTGTCGGTAGGGCAGTGTGTTCATGAAGATCGGGCCGAGTGTCGAGGCGAGCTCGGGATCGTTGAGCGCTCCGCCGAACACCTCGGGCTGGCCCCGTTCGCCGTTGAAGTCGGCCCCGCCCATCACCGTCCGCACTCCGCCGGGGTGGACGGTGTTGACCCGGATGTCGTAGCGACCGAGCTCGTTGGCCAGCGACTTCGCCAGGCCCACGACCCCGTGCTTGGCGGCGGAGTAGTGCGACAGGAACGGCAGGCCGCGCAGCCCGGCCACCGAGCTGGTGATGACGATCGACCCGCCCCTGCCCTGCTCGATCAGGTGTGGCACGGTGGCGCGCAGCACCTTCCAGACCCCGGTGAGGCACACCGAGATCATCTCCTCCCACTGGGCCTCGCCTAGCTCCCAGGTGAAGCCGTAGTTGCAGATGCCGTGGTTGACCACCACGACGTCGAGACCGCCGAGCTCGGCCACGCCGTCCTTGACGAATGCCTCGACGGCAGCGAGGTCCCTCGCATCCAGTTGCCGGACCACGGCCCGCCGGTCCTCGGCCTCGACCAGTCGGCCGGTCTCCTCGAGGTCCTCCACGGTCGACGGGTCGTACTCCACGCCCTCGAACGTGGTGCACGCGTCGAACGCCAGAATGTCCGCTCCCTCACTGGCCAGCCGGAGCGCGTGCGCCCGTCCCTGACCTCGAGCCGCTCCAGTGACCAAGGCGACCTTGCCTGCAAGCCTCTGCATCTCGCTCCTCGTTGAGTGCTCGTCGAGCCGCGTGACGGCGACGACCTGTCGCGCCGGTGCGCGGTTCGCTATTCTGATAAGAATCAGCCCTCGCGGCGGCAGTGCGCAACCCCCCGCCGGAGGAGTCCCACCCGCTCCGCTCAGCGAGGAGTCCCGAATGCCTTCCGTCGTCGTGGTCGATGCCGTCCGTTCCCCGGTGGGCAGGCGCAAGGGCGGGCTGGCCACCATGCACGCCGCCGACCTCTTCGGACAGGTGCTGGCCGAGGTCGTCGCGCGGTCCGGTGTCGACCCGGACGTGGTGGAGCAGGTCATCGGCGGCTGCGTGTCGCAGGTCGGCATGCAGGGCTTCAACGTGACCCGCACGGCCGCGCTGGTCGGCGGCCTGTCCCTGGCCACGGGGGCGACCACCGTCGACGCGCAGTGCGGCTCCGCCCAGCAGGCCTTCACCCTCGCCGCGGGACTCGTCGCCGGCGGGACGGTCGACGTGGCCATCGCGGGTGGCGTCGAGATCATGAGCGCCGTGCCCATGGGATCCAGCCTGGGCAAGGGGCTGGGCAAGGGCATCCCGAAGTCCTACTTCGAGAAGCTCACCTTCACGACCCAGTTCCAGGGCGCCGAGCTGATCGCGCGGAAATGGGGTCTGACCCGCGAGGAGCTGGACGACTTCGGGCTGCGCTCCCAACAGCGTGCCGCCGAGGCGTGGGCGCAGGGCCGCTTCGACAGCCAGATCCTGCCGGTGGACGCGCCCGATCTCGGTGAGGACGGCAAGCCGACCGGAACCACGCACCGGGTCGACCGGGACGAGTGCCTGCGCGAGACCAGCCGGGAGGCGCTGGCCGGGCTCAAGCCCGTGGTCGGGCCGGACGACCGGGTGATCGGGCCGGAGCCGGGTCTGCACACCGCAGGCAGCTCGTCGCAGATCTCCGACGGCGCCTCCGCGGTGCTGCTGATGAGCGAGGCCGCGGCGCAGCGGCTCGGCGTCACACCGCGGGCCCGGGTCGTCGACACCTGCCTGGTCGGCAGCGACCCGGTCCTCATGCTGACCGGTCCCATCGACGCCACCCACCGCCTGCTGGGTCGCACCGGTCTGACCATGGACGACATCGGCGTCGTCGAGATCAACGAGGCCTTCGCCTCCGTCGTCCTGGCCTGGCAGCGCGAGCTCAAGGCCCCGGACGAGATCGTGAACCCGAACGGCGGCGCGATCGCGCTCGGGCACCCGCTCGGTGCCACCGGTGGGGTCCTGCTGGCGAAGGCGCTCGGCGAGATGGAGCGGCGGGGGGCGCGGCACGCGCTGGTCACGATGTGTTGCGGGGGCGGTCTCGGGACCGGGACGATCCTCGCCGCGCCGTGAGGACCGGACGAGGAGTGCCGAGAGGAGTACCGAGGATGCCGCGATGACCCAGTCCGAGCCGTTGTCCCGCCCGGTTCCCGTCGCGGACGACGCGTCCGCCGCCTACTGGGCGGGCGCACGGGAGCATCGCCTCGTCATCATGCGGTGCCGCGACTGCGCCCGCTACGTCCACCCGCCCCGCGCGGTCTGTCCCCGGTGCCAGCGGGAGACGCTGGTGGGGGAGGAGGTGTCGGGGCGCGGAACGGTCTACTCGTACCACGTGATGCACCTGCCCGGAGTCCCGGGATTCACCCCTCCGTACGCCGTGGCGGTGGTCGAGCTGGCGGAGCAGGCGGGGCTGTTCGCGGTGGGCAACGTCCTGGACTGTCCTCCGGAGGAGCTGACGACGGGGATGGCCGTGCGGGTGACCTTCGAGGAGCTCGCCGGGAGCGACATGACGCTGCCGCAGTGGTCCAGGGAGCAGGCATGACCGACTACACGATGCGGGACAAGAGCGCGATCGTCGGCGTCGGGCACACGGGCTGCACGAAGGATGCGGGGGCGGCGCCCGAGGCCGTCTGGATGCGCGCGGTCCGCGAGGCACTCGACGACGCGGGGTTGCGCCCCGCGGACGTCGACGGCATCTCGACGCCCTTCACGGACACCTGGCCGATGGGGGCCGTCCCGACCCCGTTCACGCTGACCGAGTCCCTCGGCCTGCCCGGGCTGCGGTGGCACGCCGGGCCGCTCGGCGGCGCCTACAGCCTCGGCTCGGTGGCCTCCGCGGCGCTGGCGGTGAGCACGGGCCAGTGCGACACCGCACTCGCGGTGCACTGCATGATGCGCCCGAAGCGGAAGGGGCCCACCGCGTACAACTACCGGGGCGCGCAGGCGGCCTCCGGCGTCTACGCCCACCTCGCGCCCTACGGCTACAGCGTCTTCGTCCAGATGATGGCGACCGTGACGCGTCGGCTCCTGGACACCAACGGCCTGACCCGCGAGCACCTGGGCCGTCTCGTGGTCGAGCAACGGGCCAACGCGCTGCGCAACCCGCTGGCCGTGATGAAGGAACCGTTGACGCTGGAGCAGTACCTGGACGCACGGTGGCTGGCGGAGCCGCTCGCGCTCTACGACGCCGACATGCCGGTCGACGCGGCGATCGCCGTGGTGATCACGCGCTCGGACCGGGCGGCGGACTGCCGCAAGCGCCCGGTCTCGATCCGCCACGTGTCCACGTTCCTCGGTCCCCGTCCGGACTGGGTGTTCCAGGCCGACTACGCCGAGCTGTTCCCGCCCGAGCTGGCCCGCGACTTCTGGCGCCGGGCTGACGTCGAACCGGCGGACCTGTCGTTCGCCCAGATCCAGGACGGCTTCTCGGTCTACGTGCCGCTGTGGCTGGAGGCGCTGGAGATCGTGAAGAGGGGGGAGGCGGGCGGCTTCATCGGCGAGGGCAACCTCGGACGCGGTGGGACCCTGCCGACCAACACCCACGGCGGCAACCTCAGCGAGGGCAGGCTGCAGGGCGGGGGCGCCGTGGTCGAGGCCGTCCGGCAGCTCCGTGGGGAGGCGGGGGAGCGGCAGGTCGACGGGGCCACGACCGGCCTGGTGACGGTCGGGGGCTCCCCGACCGTCTGTGCCGCACTGCTGCAGGTCTGACGCCCGGCGCCCGGGATCGACTCCACGGAGCCGATCCGGGCGCCGAGGGGGATCAGTCGACGGCGAACTGGAGATGGCGGCCCATGTCCGGCAACCGCCTGGTGTGCGTGCCGCCGTCGACGAACACGGTCTCCCCGGTGATGTACGAGGCCTCGCGCGAGAGCAGCCAGCAGATCACGGCGGCCACCTCCGCGGGGTCGCCGTAGCGCCCGAGCGGCGTGTTGGCCTTCCAGTCCGCCAGCGTATCGGCGTCGTCGATGGCGCCCTGCCCCATCGGGGTCTGGATGAGGCCCGGGGCGACGCCGTTGACCCGGATCCGCCGCGGGGCGAGCTCGATCGCGGCGACCTGGGTCAGCATGGTCACTCCGGCCTTCGCCGAGTTGTAGGCGGCGAAGCCCCGGCCCGGCATGGTGGCGTTGACCGACGCGATGGTCGCCATCGCACCGCCTTCCTCCATGACCCGCCCGGCGTGCTTGAGCGTCAGCATCACCCCGGTGAGCGTCACGTCGAGGGTCGCCCGCCACTCGTCCACCGGCATGTTGACGATGGAGGACAACCCGCCGATGGCGGGGCAGGCCACGGCGGCGTCCACTTTGCCGAAAGTCGACACGGCGGCGTCGACCAGTGCCATCTGGTCGCTCTCGGAGGTCACGTCGCAGCGCATCGTCACGGCGGACTTGCCGAACTCCTCGGCGAGCCGCTCGAGGGAGTCGGTGTCGAGGTCGCCCAGCACGACCTGGCCGCCGTCGGCGACCCATCGCCTCGCCGTGGCGAGCCCCATCCCCGAGGCGCCACCGGTGATGACGGCGACGGCGTCGGTGAAACGTCCGGGCGTGGGAGTGTCACTCATCGATGAGCCTCCGCGAGTTCTGCGTAGTGGTCCATGGTGCGGTACATCAGGTCCCGGTCGCGGTTGGGGATGGAGCAGGTGACCCGCCCGAAGCCCAGCCCCGCCAGGTGTTCGAGGCGCCGCCCGTCCGGCAGTCGCGCGGCGAACTTCTCCATCGTGATCCGGCCGAAGGACGTCTCCGGGTGCGAGAGCGTGAGCTGCAGCGAGTCCGGGTCCCGTCCCACGTCGGTCATCCGCGAGCGCAGCCGGGCGATCGCGTCGTCGAGCTCGTCGCCGAGCGTGGCGCGGACCGGGATGTACCCGTCCGCGAGCTCCGCGATGTCGGTGAACGTCCCGGGTGTGGGGCTGCCGCCGATGAGGATCGGTGGGCGGGGCTTCTGGACGGGCGCGGGCAGCGACCAGCTCCGGGAGAAGTTCACGAACTCCCCCTTGAACTCCGCCTCCTCCTGCGTCCAGAGGGCGATGATCGCCTGCATCTTCTCGCGGAACGTCCCGCGCTTGCGGGCGGGGTCGATGCCGTTGTTGACCATCTCCAGCTTGTTCCAGCCGTACCCGACGCCGAACTCGACCCGGCCCCCCGAGATCTGGTCCACGGTCGCGATCTGCTTCGCCAGGATCAGCGGGTTGTGCTCGGCGACCAGGCAGACGGCGGTGCCGAGCCGCAGGGTCGAGGTGACGGCGGCCGCGGCGGAGAGGAGCGTCCAGGGATCGGGGAAGCTCTTGTACCGGTCGGGCACCCGGCCGTCCTCGACGTAGGCGTGCGTGGAGTCGACCGGGAGGTGGGTGTGTTCGCCCAGCCAGATCGAGTCCAGCCCACGCTCCTCCGCGGCCCGGGCGAACTCCGGCACGAAGGACGCGAGGTCGGTGACGTCGCCGAAGGGCGTGCTACATCCGAAGCGCACGGGCAGCCAACTTTCGGTAGTACGGTACTCGACCCGGGAGCCTAAACCTGATAAGAATATCTGGCAATGATGCAAGCGGAGCGCCGGACAGGCTCGATGCGCTTCCCGCACCCGAGCGGACGGCGGAAGCGCCGAGCGGGCGCGACGCTCACCTGTCCGATGGAGGCGTGAATGGACTTCTCCCTGTCCGAGGAGCAAGAGCTCCTGGCCTCGAGCACGCGCTCACTGGCTGCCGACCTGTTCGGCGAGTCGGTGGCACGCCAGGTGCTCGACGGTGATCGTGCCAGGGCGGACAAGGGCTGGTCGCACCTGCAGGAAGCGGGTCTCACGAGCCTCCTGGTCGCCGACGAGCACGGGGGCGGCGGCGGCTCGCTGCTCGAGGCCTGCCTGGTCACGACCGAGCTGTACTCGGCCCTCGCGCCGGTTCCCTACCTCACCTCGGCCGTCGCGGTCCCGCTGCTGGCGGCCGGCTCCGGGCAGGACGCGACGGCGGTCTTGACCGCGGTGGCCGACGGGGCCACCTACGGGCTGTTCGTCGGCGCCGACCTCTCCTGGCCGCCGGTCGGGCCCGACGAGGTCTGCCTCGGCTGGGCCCCCGGCCGCGACGGCCTGCTGGTCGGCTCGGACGCCCTGGAGCTCGGCCCGGCCGAGGCGGCGCCCGGCGTCGACCCGCTGCACCCCCTGGGCAGGCGCACCGCCGTCGGGGACTCGTCGTGGCCCGCCGCCGACCTGGCGGCGGGGAGCCGTCGGGCGGTCGCCGGCGTCCGCGTCGCGGCCGCGGCAGCCCTCACCGGATGCCTGGCGGGTGCGGCCCGGCTGGCCTGGGACTACATCGCCACCCGCGAGCAGTACGGCAAGCCGATCGCGTCCTTCCAGGCGGTGCGCCACATGGCGGCCGACCTGCTCGTCGACCTCGAGACCTGCCGCTCGGTCAGCCTCGGCGCCGCCTGGCAGGTGGAGAACGAGCCGATCGAGGACGCCGAGCGCGTCGCGGCCGTCGCCAAGTCGTGGTGCGGCGAGGCCGCCGTCCGCTCGATCGAGACCTCGATCCAGCTGCTCGGCGGCATCGGGGTGACCTGGGAGTCGACGGCGCACCTGTACCTGCGGACGGCTCACCAGGTGGCCGCGTCCTTCGGTGACACCCGCTCGCTCCTGCGCCGCGTCGGTGCCGACTTCATCGCCGCACGAGGGGGACACAGCGATGGATCTTCGTGACACCCCGGAGCAGGCGGAGTTCCGCGCGCAGCTGCGGGCCTGGCTGGCGGACAACGTGCCGAGCGAGCCCGAGCCGGAGACGATGCCCGCCCGGTTCCACTACGTCGTCGCCTGGCAGAAACAGCTCTACCGCGGCGGGTGGGTCGCCCTGTCCTGGCCGAAGGAGTACGGCGGCCAGGGTCTCGGGCCCGTCGAGGAGTCGATCCTCAACCAGGAGCTCGGCCGGGCGGGCGCCCCCGCGGCCGCCTCCTTCACCTTCCTGGGCCGTGCGTTCCTCACCTTCGGCACGGAGGAGCAGAAGGCCCGCTACCTGCCCGGCTTCCTGTCCGCCGAGGAGATCTGGTGCCAGGGCTTCTCGGAGCCCGAGGCCGGGTCCGACCTCGCCTCGCTGCGCACCACCGCGGTCCCCGACGGCGACGACTACGCCATCAACGGGCAGAAGCTGTGGACCAGCCGGGGCTCGTTCGCGCAGTTCTGCCTGGTCCTGGCCCGCACCGGGACCAGGGAGAGCCGACACCGCGGCATCACGGCCTTCGTCGTGCCCACCGACACCCCCGGGATGACCCGCAAGCCGCTGATCATGGCGAACGGGGACGAGGAGTTCGCCGAGGTCTACTTCGACGACGTGCGGGTCCCGGCGTCGAACATGCTGGGCGAGCTGAACCAGGGCTGGAAGGTCACCCAGGCCACGCTCGCCTACGAGCGCGGTGCCGCCGATCTCGGGTACCTCGCGAAGTACGAGCGGATGCTGGCCCAGCTCGCAGGCATCGCCCAGGTGCGCGGCGTCTCCGAGGACGCGTCCAACGTCGAGGCCGTCGGCCGCGTGCTCGGCCATCTCGAGGTGCTGCGCCTGCACTCCATGCGCAGGCTCAGCGACCGGGCGCAGGGCAAGGCGGTGGGGGCCGAGACCTCCATCGACAAGGTCATGATGACCCAGACCGAGCAGCTGCTCCTGCACACCGCGCTCGACATCCTCGGGCCGGAGGCCGTTCAGGGGCGCGGCGACTGGTTCAAGAAGTACCTCTACAGCCGCGCGGCGTCGATCTACGGTGGCACCGCCCAGGTCCAGCGCAACATCATCAGTGGCCGGCTCCTGGGGCTGAGGGAATGAGGACCGGCACCACAGCGCACCCGCCACTCAGCGACGAGGAGGAACCCAGGATGACCTGGAGTTTCGAGACCGACCCGGACTTCCAGGCCGGCCTCGACTGGGCCGCGACGTTCATGCGGACCGAGGTCGAGCCGCTCGACGCCGTCATCTCGAGCCCGTACGACCTGAAGGACCCGGTCCGGCAGCGGCTCATCCCGCCGCTGCAGGAGAAGGTGCGGGCCAACGGGCTCTGGGCCTGCCACCTGCGACCCGAGCTCGGCGGTCAGGGGTACGGCCAGCTCAAGCTGGCGCTGCTGGCCGAGCAGGTCGGCCGCTCCGACTGCGGTCCCACCGTGTTCGGCTCCCAGCCACCGGACTCCGGGAACAGCGAGATCCTCGCCGAGTACGGCACGCAGGAGCAGAAGGACCGTTACCTGCGCCCGCTGCTGGACAACCGGATCGTGTCCTGCTTCTCGATGACCGAGCCGCAGGGTGGCGCCGATCCGTCGGTGTTCACCACGACGGCGGTCCTCGACGGCGACGAGTGGGTGCTCGAGGGGCACAAGTGGTTCTCGAGCAACGCGAAGTTCGCGTCGTTCTTCATCGTCGTCGCGGTGACGGAGCCCGAGCAGCCGGTCCAGCACCGCATGTCGCTGTTCGTGGTGCCTGCGGACACCCCCGGCGTCACCATCCTGCGCAACGTGGGCCGCGGCGACCACGTCGGCGGCGAGGGTACCCACGGCTACATCCACTACGACCAGGTGCGGCTGCCTGCCGACGCGCTGCTCGGCGAGCGCGGCAAGGGCTTCCAGGTGGCCCAGGCCCGGCTCAACGGCGGCCGGATGCACCACGCGATGCGGACGGTCGGCAAGGCCCGGCGGGTCTTCGAGATGCTGTGCGAGCGGGCGGTCTCGCGCGAGACCCGGGGGTCCCGGCTCGCGGACAAGCAGCTGGTGCAGGACATGGTCGCGGACTCGTGGATGGAGCTCGAGCAGTTCCGGCTCCTCGTGCTGCAGACCGCGTGGAAGGCGGACCGGTTCGGCTACGGCGCCCTCCGGGGGGACATCGCGGCGGTGAAGGCCCTGATGCCGACCGTCCTGCGCAACGTCACGAGCCGGGCCATCCAGCTGCACGGCTCGCTGGGGACGACGAACGAGATGCCCCTGGTCGCCTACCTGCTCGACGGCTTCACGATGGGCCTGGCCGACGGGCCGACCGAGGTGCACAAGTCCACCCTCGCCCGGCAGATCCTGCGCGGGGTGACCCCGGCGGAGGGCCTGTTCCCCAGCGAGCACATCCCGGCGGTCCGGGCCAGGGCCGAGGCCCTCGACGCGGCCGCCGCGGCGGGTCGGTCGGCGGCCGGGTCGGAGGTGCGCGATGGCTGAGCACGCCGGACCGGACCTCACCGGCAAGGTCGCCCTGGTCACCGGCGGCAGCCGGGGTCTCGGGGAGCAGATGGTGCTCGCCTTCGCGCGGGCGGGCGCCGACGTCGTCATCACCAGCCGCAAGCTCGAGACGTGCGAGGAGGTCGCGCAGCGGGTGCGGGAGGAGACCGGCCGCCGGGCCTTCGCCGTCGCCAGCCACGTCGGCCGGTGGAGCTCGATGGACGAGCTCGCCGAGGCGGCCGACCGCGAGTTCGGCGCGATCGACGTGCTGGTCAACAACGCAGGCATGTCCCCGCTGTTCGAGAAGCTCTCCGACGTCCCCGAAGCCCTCTACGACAAGGTGCTCGACGTCAACCTCAAGGGGACGTTCCGGCTGAGCGCCCTGATCGGGCAGCAGATGATGGAGCGCGGCGGCGGTTCGATCATCAACGTGAGCAGCTACGCGTCGCTGTCCCCGCAGCCCTACTTCCTGCCCTACGCCGCGGCCAAGGCGGGGCTCAACGCGCTGACGGTCGGCTTCGCCCGGGCCTACGCACCGACGGTCCGGGTGAACACCCTGCTGGCGGGCCCGTTCCGGACCGACGTGGCCGCGCACTGGCCCGAGGACACCGCCGAGCGTCACCGGCGAACGTACGCGCTGCAGCGGGCCGGGGAGCCCGACGAGGTCGTGGGCGCCGCGCTCTTCCTCGCCAGCGACATGTCGAGCTACACGACCGGGAGCATCGTCCGGGTCGACGGCGGGCCGCTGTGACCCCTGGCGACGCGCCGACCCCTGGCGACGCGCGGCCGAGGCCGAACAGGCGGATGGCGCCGGACGTCCTCCTGGCTCGGCTGGCCGTGGCCGTCGACCGAGCCTTCCCGGGGGCCGGGGTGAGCGACCTGCGCCCGGTGTCGGGCGGCGCTTCGAGCCTGACGTACTCGGCGACGCTGACGGGGGCGGGCACCTCGGGCCCGCGGGCGTGCTTCGTCAAGGTCGCCCCCGCAGGGCTCGAGCCGGTGCGCAACCGGGACGTGGTCCGGCAGGCGAGGCTGCAGGCCCTGCTCGCCGAGGACGGCCGGATCCCGGTGCCCGAGATCCTCGTCGTCGACGCGGGGGACCCGCCCGACGACCCGCCGCTCTACGTGAGCGGCGCGGTCGACGGCGAGAGCCTCGAGCCGCTGGTCGAACGCGAGCCCGTTTTCCCCCCGGCGGACATCCTGACCGGCCGGACCCTTGCCGCGGCCGGGGTCCTCGCCCGGCTGCACGAGGTGGACGTCGACCGGGTCTCGGCCCTTCCGGGGGCAGGCCCGGCCGGGGTGGACCTGAGCGGCGAGGTGGACCGGTGGGCCCGGGTGTTCGCCACGGTGGACCCGGTGCTCGCGGAGGCGGGGGAGCGCTGCGCGCAGCGCCTGCGACAGCAGCTGCCCGAGGCGCTGGCCCCGGCCCTGGTCCACGGCGACTTCCGGCTGGGCAACCTGATCTGTGTCGGCCCCGAGGTACGCACGGTGCTGGACTGGGAGATCTGGTCGGTGACGGACCCTCGCATCGACCTCGCCTGGTTCCTGATGACCCTGGCGCACGACGGGCTCCCCAGCGCCGTGCGGACCGGCGCGCCGGGACTGCCCGGGCCTGCGGCGGTGCTCGCCGAGTACGAACGGGCGCGGGACGTGGTCGTGCCCGACCTGGAGTGGTTCGCGGCGCTGAGCCGTTTCCGGGCTGCGGCCGCGATGTCGCTGAACGTCAAGCACAACCGCCGTCGGCCGGACCCCGACCCGGCCATCGAGAGGTATGCGGGAACCCTGGTCCCCTTCCTGGAGGCGGGTGCGGCACTCCTCGACGGGGGCGAACGTATTGCCACGAGTGATTTAATATGATCAGATTCATCTCTGCGGGCGTGACGGGCGCCGCCGGACCAGCAGTGTCCCGGCCGGCACGCTTGCGCCCCAATGTCGATGCGCGGAGGCTCGCATGACGGAGACCAGTGTCCCTTCGGCCGAGGCGGTCGGGAGCGACCGGACGCTGTACGACGTCCTCATCATCGGCGCCGGCATCACCGGGCTGTACCAGTTGCACGTGCTGCGGCAGCAGGGTCTGTCCGTCCGCGTCCTGGAGGCGGGGGGCGGTATCGGCGGCACCTGGTACTGGAACCGTTACCCGGGCTGCAGGCTCGACTCGGAGAGCTACACCTACCAGTACATCTTCGACGAGGAGCTGCTCGCGGAGACGGAGTGGAGCGAGCTCTTCGTGGGCCAGCCGGAGCTCGAGCGCTACATCAACCGCTTCGCCGACCGGTTCGACCTGCGGCGCGACATCCAGCTGGACACCCGCGTGGAGTCCATGACGTTCGACGAGACCCGCAACCTGTGGACGCTGCGGAGCACCGAGGGTGGGGAGTTCACCTCCCGGTTCGTCCTCGCTTCGACGGGCATCCTCTCGGCCCTCAACTACCCGGCGCTGCCGGGCATCGAGAACTTCCAGGGGGAGATCCACCACACGGGCGCCTGGCCGCACGAGCCGGTCGACTTCGCGGGCAAGCGGGTCGCGGTCATCGGCACCGGGGCGAGCGGCGTGCAGCTCATCCCGATCGTCGCGGAGAAGGCCGCGCACCTCACCGTGTTCCAGCGCACCCCCAACTGGGCCGTGCCGTTGCGCAACCGGCCCCTCGACCCGGAGGAGATGGCGGAGATCCGCCAACGCTACCCGGAGATGTTCGAGAGGCTGCGCTCCACGACCAACGGCTTCCTGCACGACTGGGACCCGACGTCGTATGCCGACGTCTCCGAGGCGGACCGGGAGGCCCAGTACGAGGAGCTGTGGAACCGGCCGGGCTTCGCCAAGTGGTTCGGGACCTACCGCGAGATCGCCACGGACCGGGACGCGAACCGCACGTACTCGGCGTTCATGGAGAGGAAGATCCGCGAGCGGGTCCACGACCAGTCCGTCGCCGACGAGCTGGTGCCCACCGACCACCCGTTCGGCACCAAGCGCGTGCCCTGCGAGACGAACTACTACGAGACCTACAACCGGGACAACGTCACGCTCGTGCCGCTCGCCAAGAACCCGATCGTCGAGTACACGAGCACGGGGCTGCGCACGGCAGAGGGCGAGATGGACTTCGACGTCATCGTGCTGGCGACCGGCTTCGACGCCTTCACCGGCGCGCTGAGCCGCATCGACATCCGCGGGGTCGGCGGCCAGACGCTGAAGGACAAGTGGCGTGACGGCCCGCAGACCTACATGGGCGTCCAGGTCTCCGGCTTCCCCAACCTGCTCATCAACGGCGGGCCGCACGGCAAGGGCGGCATCGGAAACTCGCCGCGCTGTGCCGAGCCGCTCGTCTGGTGGCTCGGCGGCCTGCTCGGGTACATGCACGAGCACGGGCTCACCCGGGTCGAGGCGGACGCCGAGGCGGAGAAGAAGTGGACCGCCCACGTGAACGAGCTGGCGTCGAAGATGATGGCGTCGACGGTGAAGTCCTACTCGTTCGGGGACAACATCCCGGGCAAGCCGCACGTCTACGTCGCCTACAGCGGGACTCTCCCGGAGTTCATCGAGCGGTTGAAGGAGAACACCGAGAGCGGGTACGAGGGCTTCTCCCTGAGCTGAGATCCCGGCGCCGTCCAGCAGACGCTCTTCGACCGTAGGCACGGGCGCCGGCCGAATGTGATACTAAATTGACCGGAATGGCGAGGGTGCGTCGTCGGGCGGCCCGGCACGACCTGATGAGGCGAGGATGAGCGACGTGGAGTACCACCTTTCGGATGACCTGACCGTCACGAGCGACGGCCCGATCCGGATCGTCACGCTGAACCGGCCGGAGAGCCTCAACGCCGTCAGCCCTCCCCTGCAGCGGAGCCTCGTCTCGGTGTGGTCGCAGATCGCCGCGGACCGGGAGGCCCGCGCGGTCGTCCTGACCGGCGCGGGGAAGGCGTTCAGCGCCGGTGGGGACCTGGACAACTTCCTGCTGCAGCACGAGGACGTCGAGCGCAGGCGGGCGAGCCTGCGCAACGCCCGTCGCCTGGCGGACGAGATGATCGGCTTCCACCTGCCCGTCGTGGCGGCCGTGAACGGGCCTGCGGTCGGCCTGGGAGCGACGCTGGCGGTCCTCTCCGACATCGTGGTGATGTCGGAGAAGTCCTACCTCGCCGACACCCACGTCCTCGTCGGCCTCGTCGCAGGCGACGGCGGTGCGGCGTTCTGGCCCCTGCTGACCGGGCTGCTGAGGGCCAAGGAGCTGCTGCTGCTCGGCTCCCGGATCTCGCCGGACGAGGCGAAGAGCCTCGGGCTGGCCAACCGCGTGGTGGCCGCCGACGACCTGATGACCGAGGCGATGGACCTGGCGAAGCGGTTGGCCGCCCTGCCCCCCCAGGCGATCCAGGACACCAAGCGTTCGCTGAACATCCACCTGAAGACGGCGATGAACACCGTGCTCGACTTCAGCCTCGCCACCGAGTGCGAGTCGTTCGGCACACCCGAGGTCGCCGCCGCGGTGGCGAAGATCCGGGCGAAGAAGCAGGAGCAGACGTGAGCGAGGACCCCCCACCCCCACGCGTCGCAGGCACCTCCGACGAGGACCTCGCCGAGCTCGGCGCCCTGCTGGCGGGCCTGGAGCTCCCCCCGGAGGAGCCCGAGTCGGTCGAGGCGTCGCGCGCCTACCTGCAGGCGTTGGCCCCCGGCGGCTGGCTCGTGCCGGGTTGGCCGGTGGAATGGGGTGGCCGGGGCGCGGACGGCGCCACGACGGCCCGGATCCGATCGGCGTTGCGCAAGGGTCCGGCTCCGGACGTCTATCCGTTCTTCGTGGGCGTCTACATGGTCGGGCCCACGCTGCTGGCCTACGGCGACGACGCGCAGCGGGCGCGATGGCTCCCTCCGCTGATCCGTGGCGAGCACCTGTGGTGCCAGATGTTCTCCGAGCCCGGTGCCGGATCCGACCTCGCGAACGTCGCCACCCGTGCGGAGCGCACCGAGGACGGCTGGCGCCTGCGCGGTCAGAAGGTCTGGACCAGCCGCGGTCCGTACGCCGACTGGGCCATCTGCCTCGCCCGGACCGACCCGGAGGTGCCCAAGCACGACGGGCTCACCATGTTCGCGGTGCAGATGGACGCCCCGGGCGTGACCGTCCGGCCGCTGCGCCAGATGAACGGCGACGAGCACTTCAGCGAGGTGTTCGTCGACGACGTCGAGATCCCCGACTCCTACCGGATCGGTGCGGTCGGCGAAGGCTGGAAGGTCGCGCTCGGTGTCCTGTCCCACGAACGCTCCTCCATCGGTGCGGCCGCCGGGAAGGCCAAGCCCGCCGCCCGGGGGGCGGTCCCTCGCTGGCTGCAGGCGCTGGCCGAGTCGGGCACGCTCGCCGACCCGGTGCGATGCGACGAGGCGATGGCTCTCTATGTGGAACTCGAGGTCACGCGGTTGGCCGGGGCCCGGTCCGCGGCGCGGACCCGGGCGACGGGACGGCCCGGGCCGGAGGCGTCCGGGCACAAGATCCGCGTCTCGGACTCGCGCAAGCGGCGGGCCTACGTCCTGACGCGGCTGCTCGGCGCGGAGGGCCTGGGCACCGCCCACCGCAGCCACCACGACCTGCTGACCGCTCCGTCGCACTCGCTGCGCGGGGGGACGGACGAGATCCAGCGCAACATCGTGGCCGAACGCGTCCTCGGCCTCCCGGCGGAGCCGAGACTCGACCGCGGCGTGCCGTGGTCGACGTCGCGGCGAGGAGTCACATGAGCACGAACGAGACGGGTCCTCCGACAGACGGCCTCGACGCCCTGCTCCGACCGAGGAGCATCGCCGTGGTGGGGGTCTCGAGCTCGGGGCGCGGGCTCGGCGCCACCACCGTGCGGACGATCCAACGCTTCGGCTTCGACGGCCCGGTGGTCGCCGTCAACCCCCGGGCGACCGAGGTCGCGGGCGTGCCGTGCTACCCCTCCCTGCGGGAGGTGCCCCACCAGGTCGATCTCGCCCTGCTCTTCACCGGGGGCGACCGCATCCGGGACAGCGTCCTCGACGCCGCCGCGGCGGGCGTCGGCGCCATCGTGATCTTCGCCTCGGGGTTCGCCGAGGGAGGAGCAGACGGCGCCGTCCGCGAGAGGGAGATCATCGAGCTCGCGCGCGCCCACGGGATCCGGGTCCTCGGGCCGAACTGCCAGGGCGTCGTGTCGCTGGCGGGCGGACTCGCCGCGACCTTCTCGAACGCATTGTGGACCGACGAGATCGGCCCGCCTTCGCCGGTCGCCTACATCGGACAGAGCGGCGCGATCGGCGGCGCGGTCTTCGATCTCGGCCGCGAGCGCGGTTGCGTTCCCGCACTGTGGATCAGCACCGGGAACCAGGCCGATCTGTCCGTGGTCGAGCTGGCCGACCGTGCCCTCGACGACGACGGCCTGCGGGTCCTGATGCTCTACCTGGAGAGCGTGCCGCACGCGGACGACTGGATCCCGCTCTGCCGTCGCGCGGCGGAGCTCGGCAAGCACATCGTGCTCCTGCGCTCGGGGACCACCGAGGTCGGCAGGAGCGCGGTCGCGTCGCACACCGGGTCGATGGTGGGCCAGGACGAGGCCTTCAAACTGGCCTCCTCCGCGGCAGGCGTCGTGGTGGTGTCCGACATCAACGAGTTGGTCGACGCCGCCATGTCGCTGGTCCGGGGGGCCGCTCCGTCCGGACGGCGGATCGGGGTCGTGACGACCTCCGGCGGGGCCGGTGGTCTCTGCGCGGACATGTCGGTCGAGCTCGGCCTCGAGATGGCGACGCTCTCGCCGGAGACCACGGCCTCGCTGATCCCGGTGCTCTCGGACTTCGCCCAGCCACACAACCCCGTAGACGTGACGGCCGACCTCGTGTCGGGCAGGCCGCACGATCTCGGGGAGGTGTGCAGGCTGGTCGCGGCGGATCCCGCTGTCGATCATGTCCTGGTCGTCGTCTCCGCAGTCGTGGGCAAGATCGCCGAGCGGATCGCCCGGGGCATCATCGAGGCCCGGACCTGCTCGGAGACCGCCTTCTCCGTCGTCTACCTCAGCTCGCACGACCGGACACTGGAGGTCCGAAGGATCTATGCCGAGGGTGGCATCCCGGTGTTCGACTCGATCGGCGCCGCCCTCCGGGCGACCTCGCACGTCGTGACCGCCGGGTCCGTGGGCACGACCGTCCCGACGGGCCACCGGACCCCCGCACCGTCGGACGCACCGGCCTACCGGGTCCTCACCGAGGCCGAGGGTTCGCCGGTGCTCGTCGCGGCCGGGATCGCGGTTCCCGGCGGGAGGCTGACGAGGTCGAGGGCCGAGGCCGAGGCGGTCGCCGGGGAGCTGGGCGACGATCTCGTGGTGAAGCTGCAGTCCCCCCAGATCCTGCACAAGACGGAGATGGGCCTCGTCGTCGTCGGTGCGACCGCCGCCGAGGTCGGTGCGCTCTACGACGAGATGACCGCCCGGGCCGTGCGGCACGCTCCCCACGCCGTCGTCGAGGGGGTCCTCGTGCAGCGCCGGGTACGGAGCGGGGTCGAGGTGTTGATCGACGTGCAGGTGCAGGACAAGGGGTATCCGCCCGTGTTGACCGTCGGGCTCGGTGGGACGGCCGTCGAGCTGTACGCCGACGTCGAGACCGGTCTGCTGCCGGTCGACCACGACACCGCCCTGCAGATGCTGCGCAGGCTCCGGGGGTGGCCGCTGCTGGACGGCTTCCGGGGCGGCCCGGTGCACGACGTCGACGCCGCCGCCCAGGCCATCGTCGCCACCTCGGAGGTCGCGACCGCACTGGGCCCGACGCTCGTCGAGTTCGAGATCAACCCCCTGATCGTGCACGAGAAGGGGCACGGCGCCACGGCGGTCGACTTCGTCGCCCATCTCGAGCCCGGGGCCGCCGAGCCGATCGTGCGGCCGTCCGACCGCGACAGCCGGCCGGTCGGAGCGGAGGTCTCCCGGTGACGACGGTGGAGAGCAGCCCGGAGGTGGTCACCGAGCTCGACGCGGGAGTGGCGACGGTCGAGATCCGCCGGGGTCCGAACAACTACTTCAACCCCACGGTCATCCGCACCATCGCGGACGAGTTCGAACGGCTGGACGCCGATCCGGCCTGCCGTGCGATCGTGCTCTGCTCGGAGGGCAAGCACTTCTGCGCCGGAGCCGACTTCACCGGCGAGATGGCCGAGCCGGGCGCGTCGGAACGGCTGTACGAGGAGGCCGTGCGACTGTTCGCCATCGGCACCCCGGTCGTGGCCGCCGTCCAGGGCCGCGCCATCGGCGGCGGGGTCGGGCTGGCGCTCGCCGGGGACTTCCGGGTCGCGGCGCGGAGCAGCAGGTTCACGCTCAACTTCTCCCGGCTCGGCTTCCATCAGGGATTCGGTCTGTCGGTGACGCTCCCCGCGGTGGTGGGGGAGTCCTGGGCGGCGCGGCTGCTGTACTCGGGGGGATCGGTGACGGGGGAGGAGGCCGCCGCGATCGGACTGTGCGAGGTCGTCGTCGACGACGCGGACCTCCGCTCGGCGGCGATCGAGTTCGCAGGCGGGTTCGTGGGGTCCGCTCCGCTGGCCGTGCAGTCGATCAAGGCAACCCTGCGCGGAGATCTCGTCCGGCGGATCCGCGAGGTCCTGCCGCGCGAGCTGAGCGAGCAGTCCCGGCTGCGTAGGACCGCGGACTTCGCCGAGGGGGTGCGGGCCGGCCGCCGGCGCCGTGACCCCGAGTTCACGGGCCACTGAGCAGGATGACACCCGACGACCGGGCCCAGGGCGGGCGAGAGGAGTAGTTCGGATGAGCGCGACACGCAGAGCGGCGGTCGTCGGCGTCTACACGACCGAGCAGGGCAAGCGGCTCGGCCGCACCAAGGTCTCGCTGGAGCTCGAGGCGATCAAGGGGGCGCTGGCGGACGCCGGACTCGCCCACACCGATGTCGACGGTCTGTCACCGCTGCTGGCCGAGCCGTGGAGCAAGACCCACATGTACTGGGCCGAGCAGCTCGGTGAACGTCCGATCACCTACATCGGCACGGGCCAGGGCGAGGGCGCCGTGGCCAAGGCCGCCGCCGCGATCAGCGCGGGGACGTGCAACGTCGCGCTGGCCTGGGTGGCCCACGCGGGGGGCGGCAACTCACCCGGCTCGAAGGCGGTCCCGACGGCGGCCCCCCGGATGCCGGACTTCCACTGGGAGATCCAAGGCGCGTACATGACGCCGCTGTACGCCCTCTGGGCGCAGCGCTACATGCACGAGTTCGGTGTGTCGAGCGAGGACTTGGCCCAGGTCGCGGTCATCCACCGCGACCACGCGGTACTCAACCCGGACTCGGTGATGGGCCGCAAGGGTCCGGTCACCGTGGAGGACGTCCTGAGCTCACGGATGGTCGCGGACCCGCTGCACCTGTTGGACTGCAGCATCGAGAACGACGGTGGGTATGCCCTCGTCCTGGCCGCCGAGGACATCGCGAAGGACTGCCGGAACACGCCGGTGTGGGTGCTGGGTGGCGCCGAGGCCACGGCGACGGACGTCTACCAGACCTTCAACAACCCCTGGTTCCCGGAGGAGGGCAAGTCCGTGCGTCGCTGCACGGACATGGCCTTCGACATCGCCGGGGTGAGCCGCTCCGAGATCGACGTGGCCAACCTCTACGACTGCTTCACCATCACGATGCTGCGCAACCTCGAGGAGATGGGGTTCTGCAAGATCGGCGAGGGGCCGGACTACGTCCGCGAGGGGCACACCAGGCTCGGCGGCTCCATGCCGTGCAACACCGACGGCGGACTGCTGTCGAACAGCCACAACGGCAACCCGTCCGGGATGAGCGTCATCGAGGTCGTCCGCCAGCTGCGGGGCGAGTGCGGTGAGCGGCAGGTGCCCGGCGCCCGGATCGGCCTCGCGCTGGGTCAGGGCGGCTCGGTGCACGGGCTCGCGTCCACTGTGGTCCTGGCGCACGACTAGCAACGGCGAGAACGAGGAGGCCAGGGAGATGACTGCCCCATATCTCAAGCCGCTGCCGCAGGTCAGCGAGGAGAACCGTCCGTTCTGGGAGGGGCTGAGCGAGCGGGAGTTCCGCGGCCCGCGGTGCCGCAGCTGCGGACAGTTCGGGTGGGTGCCCTACCCGGCCTGTCGGAACTGCTTCAGCACGGACATCGAGTGGGTGCCGCTCAGCGGGCGCGGCGTGATCTACAGCTACTCGGTCGTGCACCGCGGACCCGCCGCGTTCGCGGGCGACACCCCCTACGTGGTGGTCATGGTCGAGCTGGCGGAACAGCCCCAGCCCATGATCGTGCTGGGTCAGCTCGACGACTGCCCGCTCGACCAGGTCCGGATCGGCCTTCCGGTGTCGGTCACCTTTCACGACATCCCGGGAGAGGACGTCACCCTCTACCGGTTCGCCCCGTCGACCCCGGTCGGCTCGAACGGAGGCGACTGACCATGGAGGACTTCTCCGCGGAGGCCCGGGAGTTCCGTCGCACGGCGCGGGAGTGGCTGGCTGCGAACGTCCCGTCCCAGCCCCGCCCGTCCGACGGCGACGCCATGCGGGAGTTCGACATCGCCTGGCAGCGCCGCCAGTTCGAGGGCGGGTGGGCCGGCATCGACTGGCCCACCGAGTACGGCGGCCGCGGGCTCTCGAGCCTGCAGCAGGTCATCTGGTTCGAGGAGCTCGTCAACGCGGGGGCCCCGCACAAGTCGGTGCTCGCCGCGGGCCTCAACCAGATCGGCCACACGCTCATGCTCAGCGCGAGCGAGGAACAGAAGAAGCAGTACCTGCCGGGCATCCTGGACGGCTCGACGATCTGGTGCCAGGGCTTCTCCGAGCCGGAGGCAGGCTCCGACCTGGCCTCCCTGCGGACCCGCGCCCGGATCGTGGACGACGAGCTGGTCATCGACGGGGCGAAGGTGTGGTGCAGCTTCGGCCCGTACGCCCGGATGCAGGGCCTCCTGGTCCGCACCGGCCCCCCGGAGTCGCGACACCGCGGCCTCACCTGGGTCATCGTGGACCTGGAGACGCCGGGGGTCGTCGTCCGTCCCATCCCGACGATCGACGGGAACGCGGAGTTCGCCGAGGTCTTCTACGACAAGGTGCACGTGCCGCTGTCGAACGTCGTCGGCAAGGTCGGCCGGGGCTGGGCGGTCGCCCTGTCGACGCTGGAGCTCGAGCGCGGGCCTGCGTTCCTGGACACGAAGCTGTCGGTGCTCACCGACCTCGAGAAGCTCCGGGCGCTCGCGGAGCGCTCGGGCGCGTTCACGGACCTGTCGCTGGCCGCGGACTTCGCCAGGCTGCGGGCCGAGGCTTTCGCCGTGCGGGCGATGGCCTACCGGGTGGTCTCGCCCTCCCACGACGGTGTCGATCAAGGCTCGCTGTCCTACAACGTCTACTGCAACGAGCTGCGGCAGCGGATCTCCGCCTTCGCCCTGCGGCTGCTCGGCACGGATGCGGCGCGGCGCGACCGATGGACCGCCAAGTGGCTCAACGACTTCTGCGCGACCATCGGCGGCGGGACGTCGGACATCCAGCGCAACATCATCGGCGAGCGCGTGCTCGGCCTGCCCCGATGACGGATCGACCGGGAGGGGAGCGATCATGGATCTGACGCCGTCGAATGCCCAGAAGGACATCGCGGACTCCGTCGCCGAGTACCTCGCCGCGGAGCTGCCCATCGAGCGTCTCCGGCTCGCGCTGGACAGCGACACGATGGTCGACGACCGCACCTGGGCACAGTGGGGCACCATGGGGTTCTTCTCGCTGGGCGTGCCCGAGTCGCAGGGGGGACTCGGGCTCGGGCTCGTCGAGGAGTTCCTGATGTTCGGCCAGTTCGGCCGGCATCTGACCCCTGGTCCGCTGCTGTCGACCGTGCTGGCGGCGCACGTGGCCGCCGAAGACGGCGACGACCACCTCATCGGCCGCCTGTTGGCAGGCGAGGAGCGCGTCGGGCTGCGGACGGGCCGCACGGCTTTCGACGCCCGGCCCGGGGGGCTGGTGCTGTCGGTGTCCGAGAAGGCGACGGCGCTGGAGCGGGTCAGCACCCTCACCCCGGTGCCGTCGGTCGACCCCACCGTCGCCCTCGCCGAGATCGAGGTCGGGGAGCAGGTGGCGCACGTCGACGGCGATGCGCTACAGACCCGCCAGTGGGTCCTCGGGGCGGCCGTCCTCCTCGGGCTCGCTCAGGCCACGGCGCGTCAGTCCACCGCCTACGCCCAGGTACGCAAGCAGTTCGGCAAGCCGATCGGATCCTTCCAGGCCGTGAAGCACCGGTGTGCCGACATGCTGACCCGCTGCCACGTCGCCGAGTCCCAGCTGCACTTCGCGGCACTCAGGGTTCGGGCCGGGGCGGGGGACGCCCGCGTCCAGGCCGCGGCGGCACTGCAGCTGGCGATCGACGCCGCGCGGCAGAACACCGCGGTCAACATCCAGAACCACGGCGGCATCGGGTTCACCGCAGAGCACGACGCCGGCCTGTACCTCAAGCGGGCCGTCTCGGTGGAGGCGTCCCTCGGCGCCGCCACCCAGTGGCAGGCGGTCCTGCAGGAACCCACGCGGATGGAGTTCGCATGAGTACGCCGGTGTCCACGCTGATCAGCGAGGCCATGGCGGGCAAGATCGGCGCGGAGGTGAGCCGGAGGGTCAGCTTCCCCGTGTCGGCCTCCGACATCCGCAAGTGGGCGATGGCGGTCTACTACCCCAAGCACCCGCCGCGTCGCTACTGGGACGCCGAGTACGTCGACCGCGAGCTCGGGGGGCGGTGGGTCGCGCCGCACGAGTTCAACCCGTTCGCCTGGATGACGGCCGACCCCCCGGGCTTCCCCGAGGTGGACCGGCTCGACCCGGACCTGGTGGAGAAGACCCTCGGGATCGCGGGGCCGGGGCTGAGGTTCCAGCTCAACGGCGGTCTCGACGTGGAGTACCACGGCGACGTCGTGGCCGGGGACGTGATCACGGCGGTGCGCGTGCTCGACGGCTACACCGAGCGGTCCGGGCGCCTGGGCCAGATGCTCTTCACCACGAACCGTGAGACGTGGACCAACCAGCGCGGCGAGATCGTCCAGGTGCGGCGGCAGACCGGGATCCGGTACTGATGGCCGGACAGGAGGAGGACGCCACGATGCAGGGACCGACGCCCGAGGTGGGGCAGGAGCTGCCGCCGCTCACCTGGACTCCCGGGTTCGACGTCTGGAACCGGTTCGCGGCCGTGAACGACGAGTTCGTCCCGATCCACATGGACGACGAGGCCGGCCGGGCGGCCGGCTACCCCGCGGCGTTCGGCATGGGCTATCTGCAGTGGTCGTGGGCCCACAACCTGCTTCGTGAGTTCGCGGGCGACCAGGGCCGGATCGACAAGGTCCAGGGGAGCTTCCGCGCGCCGAGCCTCAAGGGAGTGGAGGTCACCGCGGGCGGCCGGGTGACCGAGGTGACCCACGACCCGACCGGGCGGGTCGTCTGCGAGCTGGAGATCTGGACGCGGGCGGCGGACGGCTCGCCACTGCTGCCCGGCACCGCCGTCGTGTCCTTCCCCGCCGAGGGCTGAGCGTCGCCCGAGAGGGCGGACCGTCCTCGGGCGCGGGCGGGCCGGGGCGCCCGAGGGCCCGCGGCTCAGGCCGAGGTCGGCACCACGGCGAGCCGCCGGGCCAGCAGGCCCCGGTGGTAGACGCTGTCGCCGAAGAGGATCTCGCTGCTCTTCGCCCGCCGGAAGTACAGGTGCGCCGGATGTTCCCAGGTGAACCCGATACCGCCGTGGATCTGGATGTTCTCCTCGGCGGCGGTGGAGTAGACCTCCGAGCACACGGCCTGGGCGAGGCCTGCGGCGACGGGGAGCGTGGCGGGATCGTCGGTGGCGACCCAGGCGGCGTGCTGGGCGGCGGCCCGTGCGCCCTCGACCGCGAGGAACATGTCCGCGCACTTGTGCTTGATCGCCTGGAAGCCGCCGATGGGCCTGCCGAACTGCACCCGGATGCCCGCGTACTCGACGCTCATGTCCAGGACCCGCTGCGCGCCGCCGACCTGCTCGGCGGCCAGCGCGGCCGCAGCCACGTCGAGCACGGCGGACACGGTCGCGGGCGCCCCACCCGCCTCGCCGACCAGACGCCCGGGTGCCTCGTCGAAGGTCACGTCCGCGAACCGTCGGGTGGGGTCCAGCGTCTCGATCGAGGTCCGCTGGACGCCGTCGGCCGCGGGGTCGACGGCGAACAGCGTCGGCCCGCCGTCCGTGTCGGCTACGACGAGGACCAGGTCGGCCGCCGCGCCGTCCAGGACGTACCGCTTGGTGCCGCTGATCCGGTACCCGTCGGGCGTCGCCGTCGCCCGGCACGCGACGGTCGCGCCTGCCCAGTCCTGGGGGGACTCCATGTAAGCCAGCGTCGCCAGGGTGCCACCCTCGGCGATGCCCGGGAGCAGGTCGGCCTGAGCGGCCCGGTCGCCCGAGGCGATCAGCGCGGTCGAGGCCATGCACGCGGAGAGGAACGGCGCGCACAACAGGGCCCGCCCCATCTCCTCGAACGCGATGGACAGCTCGAGGAAGGTGAAGCCCAGCCCGCCGAACTCCTCGGGAACGGCGAGGGCGGTGAGCCCCAGCTCGGAGGTGAGGGCGGTCCACACCTGCGGGTCGTGGCCCAGCTCGGTCTCCATCACCCGCCGCACCTCGGCCTCCGGGGACTTCGCCGCGAGGAACTTGCGCAGCGACGTCCGCAGATCGTCCTGCTCCTGGGTGTAGACGAACTCCATGACGACCTCACGTTCTGGCTGACGGCGGCGGCGCCGGTGCTACCGCGGACTGTCCTAATCTGATAATATTCAGCCCGGACTCGTGCCCGCAAGGTCCGGGTTCGGACGATCGATCCCGCGGCACGCCGGAGTGCGCGCCGCCCTGACGAGTGGACGGCTATGGGGAATCTGGACAACCAGGTCGCAGTGATCACGGGTGCAGGCCGCGGCATCGGTCGCGAACACGCACTGCTCTTCGCGAAGGAGGGTGCGAAGATCGTGGTGAACGACCTCGGTGGCGCCAGCGACGGTTCCGGCGGTGACCCGACGGCCGCCGAACAGGTGGTCGAGGAGATCCGTGCGCTCGGCGGCGAGGCCGTGGTGAACGGTGACGACGTCGCCGACTGGGCGGGCGCCGAGCGGTTGATCGCCCAGGCCGTGGAGGCGTTCGGCCGGGTGGACGTCCTGGTGAACAACGCGGGCATCCTGCGGGACAAGGTCATCGCCCAGATGTCGGAGGCCGACTGGGACTCCGTCATCCGGGTCCACCTCAAAGGCCACTTCGCGCCGCTGCACTTCGCCGCGGGCCACTGGCGGGAGCGCAGCAAGGCCGGCGAGCAGGTGCGGGCCTCGGTGATCAACACCAGCTCGACGTCCGGTCTGCACTCCAACGCCGGTCAGGCGAACTACGGCACGGCGAAGTCCGGCATCGCCACCCTCACCGAGATCGCCGCCAAGGAGCTCAGCCGCTACGGGGTGCGGGTCAACGCGATCGCCCCCGCCGCCCGGACCCGGCTGATCGCCCAGACCCCCACGGTCGACGCGCTGATGCCCGCCGCCGCCGAGGGGGAGTTCGACCCGTGGGACCCCGCGAACGTCTCACCGCTCGTGGTGGCCCTGGCCTCCCCGGAGTCGACCGTCACCGGCCGCACCTTCTGGGTCGCGGGCGGGACGGTCAAGCTGTACAAGTCGTGGTCGGTCGAGTCGCGGGTCGAGTCGGACTCGCGCTGGGAGCCGTCCGCCCTGGCGAAGGAGATCGAGCGCCTGGCCGGAGGCTCCGCCGGCCGGCAGGGCTGAGGGGGCGCCCGATGGGAGTCAACCGCGACGCGGCCGGGTTCACGTCGTCGACCACCACGCGTACCTGGAGCGCCACCGACTCCGTCGTCTACGCCCTCGGCATCGGCTGCGGCGTCGACGAGCCGGCCTTCTCCACCGACGACACGCGCGGAGTGGAGCAGCGGGCCGTGCCGACGATGGCCGTCGTCCTCGCCGTGCCGGGACCCGAGATCTCCGCGGCGATGGGCGACTACGACCGGCGCAAGCTCGTCCACGGCTCGCAGACGACCATCGTCCACTCCGCGATCCCGGCGGCAGGCTCGGTCGAGTACAGCTCGACCATCCTCGGTGTGTACGACAAGGGGTCCGGGGCGGCGGTCGAGACCGAGACCCGGGCGACCGACCCGGCCACCGGCAGGCCCGTGTTCACGAACCGGTCGGTGGCCTTCATCCGCGGGGACGGTGGCTGGGGTGGTGACCGCGGGCCGTCGCAGCCCAAGGCCACACCGCCCGATCGCAAGGCGGACCACGTCGTGACGCAGCACGTGGCCGAGAACCAGGCGCTGATCTACCGCTTGTCCGGCGACCGTAACCCGCTGCACTCCGACCCGGCGTTCGCCAGGGCCGCCGGGTTCGACCGGCCGATCCTGCACGGCCTGTGCACCTACGGGATGGTCGGCCGGGCGCTGCTGGCTCAGGTGTGCGGCGGGGACGCCGAGGCCTTCGGTGAGCTGTCCGCCCGCTTCGTCGCCCCGGTGTTCCCGGGGGACGACCTGGTGATCTCGATCTGGGAGACCGAGCCCGGGGTGGCGGTGTTCGAAGGCCACCGCGACGAGGACCAGCTGGTCATCGCGGGACGGTTCCTGACCGCCTGAAAGGCGTGAGGTCGGGAGGGGCGGGCGGGTGTTCCCTCCCGACCCCTGGTCCGGTTCCTTCCGCGCGGCTCGTCGACACGGATGCCTGTGCAGACCGCACGGTGCGAGTCCTATGCGCTGGCCTTCCACCGGCTCCCCGGCCGGGAGGAGCAGCCGCCGATCAGCGACGAACGATGGCGCGACGCCGAGGCGGCCACCGGGGCGATCTGAGGTCCTCGGTCACCGCGTTCGAACATGATAATATTACGGTCCTCTCCATCGGCACACATGCGTGAGCTCCCGGCTCGTCGACCAGTGCGAGAGACGCCGGCCGCGGCTCCTGGGATCAGAGGCGATCAGCATGAGGTACTACCCGTTCGGCTCCACCCCGGCGGAGTCCCCGACGTGGTTCGTCGAGGCGCTCGCCTCCACCCACTTGCACCCGGAGGCATTGCCGCTGTGGTTCCTCGGCCCCGACGAGCTGGGCTGGAAGTGCCCCGCGGCCCTGCTCCTCACCATGCCCGCGGGCTACACGCTCTTCCGCCACGGCCACCCGTGCCAGCGGTTCGAGATCGTCGTCCAGGGAAGCCTCGAGCTCGGTGACGGGCAGGTGGCCTCGGTGGGCGACACCTTCACCGCCGATCCCCACACCCTGTACGGGCCACACACCGCGGGGCCCGAGGGCTGCACGACGATCGAGGTGTTCAGTGCCGTCGAGGGGATGTTCCGGCTGCTCAGCGAGGACGAGAACGGCCGCGTGACCGAGACGGACAGCCGCCTCGGCCAGCGTGCGCCCGGCTACGTGCCGCTGGATCTGGCCAAGGTCTGACGGCCCCGGGGCCGAGGGTGTCGGCGTCCCTCCCGGCTTCGACAGCACCGACAGCACCGACGACACCGACGTCATCGCGAAGGAGACGAGTGGGGACTCTGACAGGCAAGGTCGCGTTGGTCACCGGCGGGGCTCGCGGGCAGGGTCGATCGCACGCGATCGCCCTGGCGCGGCTGGGGGCCGACATCGCGGTGTGTGACGTGCTCGAGGACGTCCCGACGGTGAAGTACGCGATGGGCACCGCCGAGCAGCTGGCCGAGACCGTTGCCATGGTCGAGGCGCAGGACCGCAGGGCGCTGGCGCTGCGGGCGGACGTCCGCGACCACGAGGCGGTCGACGCCGCCGTCGCCACCACCCTCGACGAGCTCGGACGGATCGACATCCTGGTCAGCAACGCCGGCATCTACTCGCGGGGTCCGGTCCACGAGCTGACGACGGAGTCCTGGCAGACCATGCTCGACGTCAACCTCACCGGGGTCTTCCATACCCTGCGTGCCGTCGTTCCGACCATGCGCGCGCAGGGATCGGGACGGATCGTGGTGACCGCGTCCGGCGCGGCCCGGACCGGGACGCCGAACATGTCCCACTACGCCGCCTCGAAGTGGGCGGTCGTCGGCCTGGTCAAGTCGGCCGCCCTCGAGCTGGCGGGCTCCGGGGTGACCGTGAACGCGATCTGCCCGACGAACGTCGACACCGACATGCTCACCAACGACGACATGCTGCAGATGTGGCTGCCCGATGTCGAGGCGCCGACGCTCGACCAGGCCGTCGAGCGGTTCCGCGCGACCATCCCCATGGGGGTGCCCTGGGTGGAGCCCGAGGACATCACCGCGGCGGTGCTCTACCTGGTCGGTGACGGCGCCCGGTACGTGACGGGGGAGACCCTCGCCGTGTCCGGGGGCCAGGCCGCAGACAAGGCGGGGTGAGGGATGAGGTTCTGGACGTCCATGGTCTACGCCCCGGTGGAGCACTACCTGCCCGTCGCCGAGGCACTCGACGAGCTGGGCTACGAGGGTGTGCTCCTCGCCGACCACCTCTTCTCCGTCCGGGAGACCGTCTCGCCCTACCCGTACTCCGCGGACGGCACCCCGCCCTGGCCCGGTGCCGTCCCGTTCCCGGACGTCTGGGTGACCGCCGCCGCCCTCGCCGCGCGGACCCGCAGGCTCCGCTTCGGGTCCGCGGTGTACATCGCCCCGGCGCGGGACGTGTTCGGCCTGGCGAAGCAGGTCGGAACGCTGGCCGCCCTGGCGCCCGACCGGGTCGCCCTCGGGGTCGGGGTGGGCTGGATGCGCGAAGAGTTCGACCTGACCGGCCAGGCGTTCGGCACCCGTGGACGGCGACTCGACGAGATGATCGACGTGATGCGAGCGCTCTGGGCGGGGGACTGGACCGAGTACCACGGACGCCACTACGACTTCACCGGTGTCCGGATGCTGCCCGCCCCGGCCTCGCCCGTGCCGCTGTGGTGCGGCGGGTACTCGCGGCCTGCCCTCCGCCGGGCGGCCGCCCTGTGCGACGGGTGGATCGGGGTGTTCCCGGACGCGGACCGCGGCAGGCAGATCGTGACCGCGCTGCGCGAGCAGCTCGACGAGCACGGCCGCGACCCCGCGGGGTTCCGGATCGTGGCGAGCGTGCCCGCGCTCGGGTCCGTCGAGGCCGTCGAGGAGTGGGAGCAGCTCGGTGTCACCGACGTCATCGTGCAGCCGTGGGCGTCGTCGGCACGAGGGGACTCGACCGAACGCCACGTCGGGGGTGGAGCCGCGCTCGACCTCTCGACGATGGTGTCCGCCGTCGAGTCGTTCGCGGCCCGGCTCGCCCCGGCCTTCCAGCCGTCGTGACGAGCTGCCGCCCGGTCCTGTCCGTGATTAAGAGAAGGCGAATGAGGACGTGGTGACACAGTCGGAGATGACGCCGCCGCCGGTCGGTCTGCCCCCTGGCGCCGCCGCGCTGCGCGCGGAGGTCCGGTCCTTCCTGGCCGAGGAGCAGGCGCACGGTAATTGGCGGCCCCGGGTCGACTCCTGGCTCGCCGGCTGGGACGAACGGTTCAGCAAGGAGCTCGGCCGCCGCGGCTGGCTCGGGATGACGATCCCCCGCGAGTACGGCGGGCACGGCCGGGGTGCCCTGGACCGGTACGTCGTCACCGAGGAGCTGCTGGCCGCGGGCGCGCCCGTCGCGGCCCACTGGATCGCGGACCGGCAGATCGCGCCGTCGCTGCTTCGGTTCGGCACCGAGGAGCAGCGGGAGCGCTACCTCCCCGGCATCGCCTCCGGCGAGATCTACTTCGGGATCGGGATGTCCGAGCCGGACTCCGGCTCCGACCTGGCCTCGGTCCGTTCGCGGGCGGTCCGGGTCGACGGCGGCTGGGAGCTGACGGGGACCAAGGTCTGGACCTCCGGCGCGCACCACGCGCACGCCTTCTTCGCCCTCGTCCGCACGGCTGCGGCCGAGGAGGGCAACCGGCACTCCGGGCTGTCGCAGCTGATCGTCGACCTGCACTCGCCCGGGGTCGCGGTGCGCCCGATCCCGCTGCTGACCGGGGCCCACCACTTCAACGAGGTGGTGTTCGACCGCGTGTTCGTGCCGGACTCGATGGTGCTGGGTGAGCTGGGGCAGGGCTGGCACCAGGTCACCTCGGAGCTCGCCTTCGAGCGTTCCGGTCCGGAGCGCTACCTGTCGACCTTCCCGCTGTTCGCGGCCGTCGTGGGGGCGCTCGCCGAGGATCACCCGGACCGGGGTCGCCGTCGTGACCTCGGCAGGCTGGTGGCGCACTACTGGACGCTGCGGCGGATGTCGGTGGCCGTCGCGGGAGCGCTCGACGCCGGCGCCGCCCCGGAGACCGCAGCGGCAGTGGTGAAGGACCTCGGCACCCGATTCGAGTCCGAGGTGATCGACGTCGCACGGGTGCTCCTCGCGGTGGTCCCGGACCCCGCCGCGGAGGCCGGGCTTCCCCGCATGATGGCGGACGCCGTGCGGCACAGCCCGGGCTTCACCCTGCGAGGCGGCACCAACGAGATCCTGCGCGGGATCGTGGCACGAGGGTTGGGACTGCGATGAACGAGCTGCTGGCGATGGCGGAGTCGGTCTTCGGCGACGCCTGGGACTCGACCGGCGAGGGGTTCGACGCCGACCTGTGGCGGACCTGCGAGGAGACCGGGCTCGCGCGGCTCACCTTGCCCGAGTCCGCGGGCGGGTCGGGTGGCTCCTTCGCCGACGCGACCGCCGTGCTGCGCTCGGCGGGCCGGTTCGCGGCCCGGGTCCCCCTGGTCGAGACGGACCTGATGGCGGGCTGGCTCGCGCACGCGGCCGGGCTGGAGCTGCCCGGAGGGCCGCTGTCCGCGGTCGGTGCGGTCGGTGCGGTCGGTGCGGACGGGGCGGCCGAGGTGTCCGTCGTCGACGGCCGCGCGAACGGGACGTTGCGGAGGGTTCCCTGGGGTCGGGCGGTGTCCGCGGTCGTCGTCCCGGTCGACGACCAGGTCGTGCTCGTCACCACCGGTGCAGCCGGCATCAGGGTCGCCGAGGGGACCAACGTCGCCGAGGAGCCCCGGGACGATCTCGTCCTGCGGGACGTGCCGGTCCGGACTGCGCCGCTGCCCGACGGCGCCCTCGACGAGTTTCGGCTACGTGCGGCGCTGGGTCGGTCCCTGCTGCTCGCCGGAGCGGGCCGGTGTGCGCTGGGGATGGCAGCCCGCTACGCCACCGAGCGGGTGCAGTTCGGCAGGCCCATCGCGAAGCTGCAGGCCATCCAGCAGATGCTGGCGCTGGCCGCCTCGGAGGTCGCCGCGGCCGAGGCGAGTGCGTCGGCCGCCGCGCTGGAGGCCGACCGGGAGGGGATCGTGGGTGCCTCGGTCGCGATCGCCGCCGCCAAGGCTCGCGCCGGTGAGGCGGCCGGAGAGATCGCGCGGATCGCGCACCAGGTCCACGGTGCCCTGGGCTTCACCCGCGAGCACGATCTCCGGCTGGCCACCACCCGGCTCTGGGCGTGGCGGGACGAGGACGATGCCGAACCGGTGTGGAACGAGCAGCTCGGCGACCTGGCGCTCGCCGCCGGAGCGGCCGGGATCTGGCCGCTGCTGGTCGGCAGAGACTGACGGGCCCCCTCCGACCTTCGGCCTCCGACCTTCGGCCTCCGACCTTCGGCCTTCAGGATTCAGCCTTCAGGATTCAGCCGACGGTCGGCCGGACACCGGGGTCACGGCCCAGCTCGTGCCGCCACACCCCGATGAACCCCCCGTCGACACGCAGGTCGGTCCCGTTGAGGAAGGACGCGTCCGCCGAGCAGAGGAAGTCCACGGCGGCGGCGATGTCGTCCGTCCGGCCGGGGAGGTCGGGGTGGCGGCCCGCCACGTCGCCGCGGAGGGGGGTCACCTCCAGCTGGGTCTTCTTCTGTTCGTTCTCCGCGAGCTCGAGGCGCCCCATCGGAGTGTCGATCAGCCCGGGGGACAGAGACACGATCCGAGCGCCGCGCCGTCCCCACGCTCCGGCGAGACGCTCACAGAGCGTGACGACTGCCGACTTGGCCCAGATGTAGGCCATCCCGGTGCTCGGTTCGGTGTCGACCGCCGCAGCGATGCGGTCGACGATCGTCTCGTCGAGCGGCCCGGCGAGCTCGGCGGCGACCGGGGCGGGCACCGGCCGGCCCATGTGCGCCGCGAGCGAGGCGAAGCACACGGCCACGGATCCGGGACCGGTGTGGGGGTACACGCTGTCCAGCAACCGGATCGTGCCCAGCAGGTCCACGGTGAGCAGCGTCTTCCAGTCCGTCATGGACGGTGAGACGGCCGCCGTGTGGATGAGCGCCCGAAGCCCGCCGTGCGTGCCGACGAGCTCACCGATCCGGTCGACCGACCCGGCGTCGGCGAGGTCGCCCACCACGACGTCGCATCGGGCGCCGAGCTCGCGCACCTGTCGCCGGGCGGCCAGCAACCGGTCCTCGTCACGGTCGGTCAGCAACAGGTGCGGATGGCGGGCAGCGAGGCGCCTGGTCGTGGCCTCGCCCATGCCCCCCAGCGCGCCGGTGACGAGCACGGTCCCGGCGTTCATCGGTCACCCTCCCACACGACGGGGAACGCGGGATGGTCGAACGGGAACCCGGGGCGGAGCCCGAGATCGTCCGTGGCCGGGTAGGCGGCGCCCGTGTAGACGGAGTCGGCGTCGACGTACATGGCGATGAACGACCAGCGTGGCCGGTCGGTCAGGTTCGCCCCGGCACCGTGCACGGTGAGCGGGTGGTGGAAGGTGGCGTCCCCGGGGCGCAGGGTCAGCGGCGGGGCCACCGGGTACTGCTCGAGCAGCCACGGGTTCTGCTCGAGGAGGTCTCGGCCGTCGGTCCGCGTGCCGCTGCTGTAGGTCCGGCCCAGCGGTCCGGCCCGGTGGGAGCCGGAGAGGAAGCTGATCGATCCCTGCTCGGGCAGCACGTCGTCGAGGGCGATCCACACGGTGGCGCCCCCCACCCGGTCGATGGGGTGGTTGGGGAAGTCCTGGTGCCACCCGGTCGGCGAGCTGCCGTTCTCCGCCGCGGACGGGTACTTGCACGCGACCTTGTCGGTCCAGTAGCGGATGCCCCCGCCGTGCCCCTCCAGCCGCGAGATCGCATGGGCGGTGCGGGGGGAGTAGGCGACCGAACGGAAGGGCTCGGCGGCGTCGTCGCGGGCGACGAACCGCCACTCCCGCCACATCGCGAGGTCGAGGGGGGCGGTGGCGAGCTCGCCTGCGGCGTACCGGCGAGCGACCTCCAGCATCTCCCCGGCCGTGTCCGGATCGAGGAGGCCGGGCACCGCGACCCATCCGTTCTCGCGGTAGTCGACCGCGTGCTCGTCGGTGATGGACCGGATGTCGATACTCGCTCTGGTCATCGTTCGGCACCTCCTGGAACGGGACCCGTGCCCACGACGGCACGGATGGACGGGCTCGGAGACCGACGCCGAGCAGCACGGAGAAGGAGCGACCGGTGGGGTGACCACCCGGGCCGACGGAACTCGTGAGCGCGGACGCCCCGACGCAGCCGAACCCCGGCCGCGGAGCCGCCCGCGGCCCCACGATAGGACACCGGAGGCGGCCGGGACCACCCCCGCCGCGTGCCGACCGACCCGGGTTCGAGGCGGATTGTGCTTGACGGCAACGGGAACGGGACTAGCATTCCTTGTCAGATTCGCATCGCGACCGGCCCTACCCTCCCGCCTCGGACACGGTCCTCGGGTCGACGACGACCCGCCGCGCCGCGGGTGACGTCGCGAGGGGAACGGGGCCCACCGTGCTCCTGCCCGGTCCGCGCGAGAACGGAGCAACGACGTGGTTCTTCGCCATCATGTCAACCGAGTCCGCGAGATCACCGTCAACGTGTCGGACCTGGACAAGTCGATCGACTTCTACGAGTCGCTGACGCCC
>Ga0070665_100000942_pt1 | contig 37198 bp, 30 predicted proteins | sample KBSS13metaG_FD_65862 | JGI IMG/M metagenome (GOLD analysis project Ga0070665, IMG submission 65862) | Switchgrass rhizosphere microbial communities from Kellogg Biological Station, Michigan, USA - KBS S1-3 metaG | ecosystem: Host-associated > Plants > Roots > Rhizosphere > Soil ... | reverse complement strand
TTTATGGCGGGTACGGAAAATATTGCATGACTGATGATTGACTCGGCAGAATCAAAAAAAGGTTCTCCTAACCCGGTAGGTAAATGCGTGGCATTGCAGGCTACTATGCCGCCAATGCTATCCTGCTCTTCAACTGCCTTCTGAATGGCTGCCTCAATATCAGTGTTCCCTCCTGCTTCTATTAATTTGGCTTCTATTTCTACCTTTCCTAAAACCTTTTTTGCTACTACGCCTGCAGCAACTATAGCCACAGTAAGTCTGCCTGATGAATGTCCGCCACCTCTATAGTCATTAAAGCCGTTAAATTTTTGGTGCAGCACAAAGTCAGCGTGCCCTGGCCTTGGTGTATTTTTTATTGCTTCATAGTCTGCAGACTTTGTATTGTTATTCTCAAAGACTATTGTCAGCGGTGCGCCTGTCGTTTTGTTGTTAAATACTCCACTTATTATTTTAGGTATGTCGTCTTCTTTGCGTGGAGTAGTGCCACTTGCTCCCGCTTTTCTTCTTTCGAGGTCTGTTGTAAAATCTTCTGTGCTAATATCAATGCCCGCAGGGCAACCATCGATGGCGATACCTACCATTGGGCCATGAGATTCGCCAAATACACTTACACGAAATAGTCTGCCGAAAGAATTCATACTGTTAGATTTGTTCTTCTATTAAAGTGCATACAGCACCTAACGAAATTAGATGTTTGAAAAAGTCAGGATATGATTTGTTTATAGCTTCCACGCCAAGTATTGTTACGTCCCCCTTTGCCCGCAAGGCGCCTATAGCCGCTGCCATTACTATGCGATGGTCGTTGAAAGAGTCTATGGTGCAATAATCCAGCCGCCTCCTGCCATTAATGAATAGCTCATCTTCGTCAACAGAATAAGCTATACCAAATTGGTGCAGCATTTCTGTAATGCTGTCGGCACGATTGCTTTCTTTATGCCATAACCTGTGTACACCTGTAATAAAGCATTCCTTGTCGCTGGCTGCTGCAAGTATAGAAAGTAAAGGGAAAAGATCGGGGCAATTTGTAGCATCGAAGTCAAAGGATTCTATAGGTGCTGCCTTTACTAAAATGCCCTTATCACTATGTTCAATTACATTTTCAAAATGCTGTAAAAGAGATAACAAACTTTTGTCTGCCTGTTTAGAAGTTGTTTGCAAGCCTTCTATTGTTATGTTGCCTGCTATGCTGCCTGCTACCAGCCAGCATGCCGCACTGCTCCAGTCTCCCTCTATTGTTATCTCTACGTGCTGTTTGTCTTCAAAGCTTGCAGGATCAATATAAAAGGTTCTATAATTATCGTGTGATATATGCCTGCCAAACTGTTGTAATACTTCTATTGTTAAATCAATGTATGGTGTGCTTTTAAGATTTTGTACTTCTATACTTATAGGCTCTTTTACGACATAGGCAAAAGCAAATAGAAGTCCACTAAGAAACTGGGAGCTTACTGAGCCATCAATGCTTACTTGTTTTGCTTGTAAAGGGCCCTTTACTGTAAAAGGTATGCTACCTTTAAAATCTTCAAGTTGCACGTCAAGTTGCGCAAAAATATTACTAAACACATCCATCGGCCTGTTGAGCAAGCTACCATGACCGTTTATTTGTATCGGTTGTGTGCTCAATGCGGCAATAGGAGTAAACAATCGCGCAGATAATCCACTTTCACCACAATCAACTTTATTGCCAATTGGGTTGATGCCATTACTTTGGATTTCTATATGCTCCTCTGTCTGAGAAACAATACAAGCTCCTAATTGTTGTATGATGCTTAATGCGGCACTGTCGTCATTGGAACGACCCGGGTTGTAAATGATAGTAGTTCCTTTATGTAGCAATGCAGCCGCACAGGCTCGTTGCATCATGCTTTTGGATGCAGGCACTTTTACGCTGCCGCTAATATTTCCCGGGCTAATTATTGCTTGCATGTGCAAAGGATACTAATGCTTGTTGTATAATATCGAAAGAAAGCGTTTTTATAGCAGCTTCTCCGATCTTGGTTAAAACTATGAAATCAATATTGTCTCGATTTCGTTTTTTGTCCATGACAAGAATTTCCATTATTCTTTCCGGATTTATTGAGAATTGTGTAGGCAGATCATATTGTTCTAACAGCTCTATCAGGTCTTCTTTTACTTCTTTATTTAATCCACATACTTTTTCAGAGACGATACAGGCTACTATCATTCCTAATGCTACCGCATGGCCATGGGGCAAGTTATGGAGTGTTTCTATAGCATGTCCTGCGGTATGGCCAAAGTTTAAAAGTTTTCTGCTGCTTTGTTCCTTTTCGTCTGCCAGTACAGTTTTGTTTTTCCAGTCTGCACATTTAGCTATCAGCTGCTCAAGCGCCTGGCCATTCTGTTTATAGAAATCTATAGTATGTTGATGAAGCTTACGGTATAGATCTTCATCAAACAAGCAGGCATATTTTATTATTTCTGCAAATCCGTTGCTCCATTCTTCATGCGGTAGTGTCTCAAGGAAAGCAACATCGTACAATATGAATTTAGGTTGCTGTATGGTGCCCAGGATATTTTTATGCAATCCCAGGTTTACACCATTTTTGCCGCCAATAGCAGCATCTGCCATGCCTAATAAAGATGTTGGTACGTAGCCAAAAGATATACCACGCATATAAATAGACGCAATAAAGCCGGTAATGTCAGTAACAACTCCTCCTCCAATGCCTACTAATAGTGTATTTCTATGTGCTTCATATTCCAATAGCTGTTCTGCTACTATTTTTACAGTCTCTAGGGTTTTATTTGTCTCCCCCGCAGGCAGTACTATTGTCTTATATTCCTTGAAGAAGGAGGAATATAATGCAGCAAGGTTAGCATCGGTTATCAATACACACTTGTCCTTGTCAGCTAAAGTAGCCATAGCCTCTGTCGCATTGCTGAAGATATAGTTAACCTCGCCGGTGGGGAAAGAAAGAGAATATTGCATGAATTGTATAAACAGTGTCAAATTTACTGTTTTTAACAGCTTATATATGCTATCTATTGCCTTATAAGCTCAGAAATTTAACTGCTCGCCGTTAATTCGTAACTTTGCGCCTTAATTATAATTTTTTCAACTCCTAAGGTGCCTGACAGGTATGAGCAAGAAAGGGAAAGTATTGGTGGCTATGAGTGGCGGTATAGACAGTACCGTATCTGCTTTATTATTGCATGAACAAGGTTATGAAGTAGTTGGTATTACCATGAAAACATGGGATTACGCTTCATCTGGTGGCGGCAAGAAGGAAACAGGCTGCTGTAACCTTGATTCCTTCAATGATGCCCGTATGGCTGCTGTGGAACATGGATTCCCGCATTATATACTTGATATACGTGAAGAATTTGGCAGTCATGTGATAGATAATTTCGTGGAGGAGTATATGGCCGGCCGCACACCAAACCCTTGCGTGCTGTGCAATACACATATTAAATGGTCTGCATTGCTGAAGCGTGCAAATATGCTGGACTGCGAGTATATAGCTACCGGACACTATGTAAAAGTGCGGGAAGAAAACAACCGTTTTGTTTTGTCTAAGGCGAAGGATCTTACCAAGGACCAAAGCTATGTGTTATGGGGTCTGGGGCAGGACTGCCTGAGCCGTAGCATATATCCATTAGGAGACATGCTGAAAAGCGAAGTAAGGCAACTGGCTTACGATATGGGCTATAAAGAGCTTTCCGTTAAGGCTGAAAGCTATGAAATATGCTTTGTGCCGGACAATGATTATAGGGGCTTTCTAAAAAGACAGATACCTACTTTGGAAGCCGAAGTGGATGGTGGCGATTTTGTACTTGCAGATGGCAGAAAAATAGGAAAACATCGCGGATATCCTTTCTATACGATAGGGCAGCGTAAAGGGCTCGAAATAGCCCTCGGCAAGCCTATGTTTGTTACAAAAATTATACCGGAAACCAATACCGTAGTGTTAGGCGAGGCACATGAGTTGCAGCAGTCTGAAATGCTTGTAGGCGGCCTTAATATGGTGAAATATGACACTATTACCGAGCCGATGACACTTACTACTAAGATACGTTACAAAGATCCGGGCTCAGAAAGTATGGTGACGCCGGAGGGAGATATGGTAAAGGTTCATTTCAGCCATTCTGTTAATAGCATAGCACCGGGCCAATCAGCAGTACTGTATGAAGGCGACGACGTGGTTGCCGGCGGCATTATAAGGATGGGTATGTAATTGCCATATCTTAGTAAAAAGACATGTATCCCATCGTTTTTGCGTAAAAGAGCATCAAAAAAACTAAGGTATCTATACTAATAAGTATATTTCTTTTCGTTTCTTTAATTATATTTACGCTAAACAACTTCGATTTCAATTTTTATGAATAGAAAATGTCTACCCGTTGTACTCATGGTGGTGTTATTTTCTGCTGCTTTTTTTTCCTGTAAAAAAAGCAAGACTAGCCCCAATGCAGATAAAACTTTGCAATATTTTCCTTTACAGGTAGGCAAATATGTTACCTATAATGTTGACTCTACGTTGTGGATTGACACTAGCTGCCTGGAATTTCACCATACATACCAGTTGCGTTACCAGGTAGCTGATACATTTACCGACGAGCAGCAAAATATAAATTATAAGGTATTTTCATTTGTGAATTCTGCTAAAACAGGCGGCCAATGGGTACCTAACGATGTGTTTTATGTAGCTAATACTCCAAATGGACTTGTGGTTAATAAAGACAGGGTAAGCTTCATTAAGCTTACTTTCCCTGTACTTGAAGGAAGCACTTTCCAGGGAAATAAATTGATCGATACCCGCGATACTGATTATGCATACCTGAGAAACTGGAACTATACATATCAGAACGTTGGTAATAGCTTTACTTCAGGCTTGGAATCCTTTGATAATACTGTTACGGTATTCGAACGTGATGAAACCAAAGGCGATATGGTTGCTCAGCCCGATTCTTTTGCTACCCGCACTTACTTTAAAGAAGTTTATGCCTATAATATAGGTCTTGTTTATAGCCAGCAGACACATTGGACGTATGATCCTAACTTTGCCACGTGTAAGAAAGGTTACTCCGTGATAATGCAGGCCGTAGACCACAATTAAAGTTTTGTAATGAGCCCTAAAGCTGCCATACTGTGTTCTGTGATTTGTGTATTGATTGGCTGCTCTTTCACTGCGAAGGCCGGGGCTACCCAATATGCCTACAGCGTAAGATTTACTGACAAAAAAGGCTCATTAAGCTTAAACGATTCTGCTTCGTTTCTTTCTACAAGAGCGCTTAATCGCCGACATAACAGGGGCATTGCTGTAGATAGCACAGATATTCCTGTCTCTCCCGCTTATATCGATAGCGTGCTCACCATTACAGGTGGTAAACTACATGTGGTTTCCCGTTGGTTAAATGAGTGTGTAGTATTACTTACAGATTCTTCACAGATTAATCTTCTTAAGGGTAAGCCATTTATTATAGACTATACTTTTGTTGCGTATTATCCTTCAGGGCTTCATAAGATTAGGGGCAATAGTAAATTCAGTGTAGAGGAAAAAGCGTTCCGGAGTGTACCCGCTGCAAAGAAAACAGATGACTATGGCAGCGCCAGTTCGCAAACATTGCTTGTAAATGGCAATTATCTCCATGATCATGGTTATAGAGGAGAAGGTATGCTGATAACCATATTAGACGCCGGCTTCCTGGCTGTAGATACGCATCCCGGTTTTGACAGCATGCGAAATGCAGGAAGACTGATTGATATGCACAATTTTGTGCTCAATACAGATGACGTATATCCCTACGATCATCATGGTACAGAGGTGCTTTCTATTATGGCAGGGAACGAGCCCGGCATATTTGTAGGAGCAGCACCTTATGCACAATATGCTATTTATGTAACGGAAGATGATAATTCGGAGCAACCGATAGAAATGGATAACCTGCTGGCAGCTACAGAGCGCGCAGATAGTCTGGGTACAGATGTTATATCAGTTTCCCTTGGCTACGATGATTTTGATTTTGATCCGCTTACCTATAGTGATATAGATGGTAAATCTACTGTTGCGGCAAAAGCGGCAAACATGGCTACTAAAAAGGGAATATTGTTTGTATCCTCCGCAGGTAATGATGGCGCCAAACCATGGCATTACATACTCACACCCGGTGATGCAGATAGTGCCCTAACTATAGGGGCTGTATATGCAGATAAAACATCTGATCCAATCAGCGGGCACGGACCTAATTCAGGTGGCCAAAGAAAACCGGATGTTTGCGATCTTGGTACAGACGTAATAGTGTTTGATGCTTTCAGCAGTGGCCTTGGTGCAGATGCAGGCACTTCTATGGCTACACCGCAGATAGCTGGCTGGGCTACTTGCTTATGGCAGGCCAATAGCAAATTAACCCCCGCCGCAGTGCGTAACATTATTATTAAAAGCGCAGATCATTATACAAGCCCCGATTATAGTGTGGGCTGGGGTACGCCTGATTTCCAGACTGCTCTGATGCTCTTGGATGTTAAGGACACGCCTAATCCTTCCGGCTCAAATTGGGCAGTGGCAGGGCCTAATCCTTTTACAAATAGAATAGATGTGCAGCTCAACCTTACAATAGCACAAACCGTTTACTTTAATCTTATAGACGTAACAGGCAGGACGATTTTAAAAACGAATCGTTTGGTTAATCCTTCATCAAGTGCAACGGTATCGCTATCAGTCCCGGAAAACCTGCCGGGGGGTATTTACTTATTAAGAGTTGGCACAAATTCGAAAAAAACAACCTTAAAGCTGGAGCATCACTAAGCTTTGTTCTTTAGTACGGTCACGAACATGCTGTCTGCTCTATGCGGTATGCCATTTATCAGTTTCATCTCTTCTACTTCCAATCCTGTTGATTTAGTAAGCTCATTTATAATCTGTTCGTTTTCTTCCTTAAATACCGAGCAGGTAATATAAATAAGCCTGCCATTGGGTTTTAAAACAGATGTAACGTTGCTGCTTATCTTTTTTTGCAAGGCAGAGATATCATCAACAATCCGTTGCTGAAAGAAATATAATTGTTCAGGTGTCCTTGCCCATGTGCCGGAGCCACTACAGGGTACATCGCAAATAATAGCATCAAATTGCTGTGCGCTTAATTGTTTCGTCAATTGTTGCTTGTCTGCTACATCGATATTATAGCTTGCAGGCAGGGTATGATGATATTGTTTAAATCTGCTCTTCAGGTTATGCAAAATGCTATCCCGTTTATCGGAAACAGTCAATTGCACTTGCGGTTCTATATCTTTTAATAAAAGCGATTTGCCACCGGCACCTGAACAACAGTCATACCATTGCTCCCCGGCCTTGGGGTGAAAGTATCTCCCTGTTTCCTGCGATGACGCGTCTTGCACCACGTAAGCATCTTCGGGCAGCAGTTTATCTATTGCAGAGCCATTAGGTAAAGCAATACAATTATCATTTAAAAATGCAAATGAGATGTTGGCATTATGCAGCAATTTTATTACCTGTTCCTTTTCCTTTCTTATGCGCAAAAAAAGGTCAGGCTGCTGTAGCATAGAGTGCAGCCAATCTTCCCTGTTTATACCATCAGAGAGGGCTATAGGGTAGGGGAAAAGCTTATTGATGTCAAAGTATAGCCCTTGTTCCTTTAAGGTCTGTAATCGAGCTGTAATGCTTAATGTTGCACTGAAAGCCCAATCTTCCGGTAATATATTTTTTGCAAGTTTTTCCTGAACGGTACACAGAAAAAGACAGGCTTCTATCTTTTTATCAAATGCTATTTCGTCATCCCAGCCTTTCGCACAACGATACCAACTATAAGCCATTTCACTCAACAGCTTCCTGTCTCTGCTGCCGAGCTTGGGGTATAACCTGAAATAGTTTTTTAGGTAGTGCGTCAGTGGTACACCGCCATTATAATCGGTAATTATTGCCTGTATGTGTTGGCGAATGTAACGCATGATTCTGTTGTGCAAATAAACAAAAAGCCACTTTAAAGTGGCTTTTGATATTTTGAGGAACTGTCATTTTATAGTTCCAGTAAAGCTTTCATTGGGTCCTGTCCAAAAATTAACAGTTCAGGATTTTCAAGTAATTCCTTCACTCTTACCAGGAAGCTAACAGACTCACGGCCATCGATAATTCTATGGTCATAGCTAACGGCCAGATACATCATAGGCCTTACTTCCACTTTGCCGTTTATAGCCATTGGACGTTCCTGTATTTTGTGCATGCCCAGTATGGCAGACTGTGGTATGTTGATAATAGGTGTAGACATCAATGAACCGAAAACACCACCATTGGTAATAGTAAATGTACCACCTGTCATTTCTTCAATTGTCAGCTTATTTTCGCGTGCCTTCTTTGCTAGTTCACCTACTTTGGCTTCTATTTCTGCCATGCTCAGGCTTTCGGCGTTGCGTATTACCGGTACCACAAGTCCTTTTGGTGCTGATACGGCAATCGATATATCGCAGTAGTTGTGATAAACCAGTTCTTCGCCATCTATATAGGCGTTTACGGCGGGCCATTCCTGTAGGGCAATGCAGCAAGCTTTGGTGAAGAATGACATAAAGCCAAGGTTCACGCCATGAGATTCTTTAAACGTATCCTTATACTGCTTACGTATCTCCATGATACGGGTCATATCCACTTCGTTAAAAGTGGTAAGCATTGCAGTACTGTTTTTGGCTTCTACCAGGCGGCGGGAAACCGTTCTGCGCAGATTGCTCATTTTTTCGCGTTTCTCATCACGGCTAAAGGCTTCATTGCCGCCTTTTCTTCCGGGGTGAGACAGCGCTTCCAGCACATCCTGTTTCATTATGCGGCCCAGGCTACCACTACCTTTTACTTCCGTAGGTTTCACCTGCTTTTCAGCCATTATCGCTTGTGCCACAGGTGTGGCTTTTACATCGCTTTGCGCAGGTGCCGCTGCCGGTTTGGGTTCAGTTTTAGTTTCGGTTTTTGCAGGCGCTGCTTTTTCTTCCTTTTTGGGGGCTTCAGATGCTGGCGTTGCAGCAGAAGCAGGTTTTGCCGCAGTTTCGTCTATTTGGCATACTACGTCGCCTATAGCAAGTGTATCACCCTCTTTGGCTATGAGGTGTAATATACCAGCTTGCTCTGCGTTCAGTTCGAAAGTTGCTTTTTCAGATTCCAGTTCACACAATACCTCGTCACGATTTACATAATCTCCTTCTTTTTTCAGCCAGTTTGCTAAACTTACTTCGCTAATTGATTCGCCTACAGTCGGAACTTTAATATCTATCATGGAAAGACCACATTTAAATGGTGTGCTAAATTAGCAAACCCATATGGATTATTCAAAAATACCCTATTCTTCCACTGCTGTAGCGGATACCGGCCCTTCTTGTTGTATAAAAGCAAATGGTAATAAGAAGCTGGCGTCCTCTATCATTATCGTCCTGCCATCCGGACTGCACATATATATAGATATTGGGCTGTCCTGGGCTATCTGGGTTTCCAGCAAGGCCTGTCTGCATGCGCCGCATGGGGCTATGGGCTTTTCATTACTTACCTTGCCCACATAGGTAATAGCTATTGATTTTATTTTTTCCCGCTCATTATGGTTATTCAGCGCATATAAAACCGCCCTCTCAGCGCATACGCCCTCCGGGTTTATAGCATTTACCTGGCTGGACGCAGTTATTACATTTTCATTTTCAGTTAGCAACGCAGCCCCTACAGTTAGCTTTGGCCGGCCCGGATCGGTATTGGCAGCGGCAGTTTCTGCGGCATCTACCAGGGCTTGTATCTGTTCCGGCAACTGGCTTTTAAGAGATTGCAGATATGGGAAATGAAACTGTTCCATAATGCTTTTTGCATTTATATGCAATCATCTTGCCAGCGGAGAATGAAAATCTTCAAATTTGATTAATCTACCCACTCGCACACAAATACATTCGTATCATGCCCGCCACCGTTATTTCTATTGCTGCTGAAAATAAAATGTTTCCCATCCGGTGAAAACATTGGGAATGCATCGAAGCTGCCGTCATGCGATATACGCTCCAGTCCCGTTCCATCCAGGTTTACCAGGTATAGGTTAAATGGGAAGCCACGTTCATATTCATAGTCGCTTGCAAACACTATCCGCTTGCCATCAGGAGTAAAGGCAGGCGCCCAGTTGGCCTTGCCCAGTTGCGTTACCTGGTGTGCATCTGTACCGTCTGCATTTGCAACGAACAACTCCATATGTGTAGGCATTACTAATCCTTGCGCTAATAAGTCTTTATATTCTTTTATTTCGATCTCAGTTTTGGGACGCGAAGCACGCCAAACTATTTTCTTGCCGTCAGGCGAAAAGCATGCGCCACCATCATAGCCCAGCGTATTGGTTATTTGCTTTATGTTCCTGCCATCTACATTCATCGTGTAGATATCAATGTCTCCATTGCGCATAGAGGTGAAAACAATCTTATCTCCCTTGGGCGATATAGTAGCTTCCGCATCATAGCCGGGTGTCTTTGTCAGCTGCTTTACTATTTTGCCCTTCATGTCGGCCACATAGATATCATAGCTGTCATATATAGGCCACACGTATTTTTTTATCACGTTCCTATCAGGTACCGGTGGGCAGGTATCAGCAGCTTTATGTGTAGAAGCATACAGAAAATGCTTGTGGTCTGGCATGAGGTAGGCGCAGGTTGTGCGGCCTTTTCCCGTGCTCACCATTTTATAATTAAATTTTTCTCCGGGCTTCCTTGTTATTACACCATAAAAGATCTGGTCACACATTATGCCTTCCTTAGGATTAGTGCGCTGAAAAGTGATATGTTCGTTGTCAAAGCCAAAGTAAGCCTCGGCATTATCACCACCGAAGGTTAGCTGGCGCAGGTTTTTGAAATGTTTTTCATCAGGATAGGCCAAATTTCCCTGTGCATGCACCCTTAGTACAAACAATAAGATTGAAAAGGCAATTGCAGCGCTACTTTTTATTTTCATAACCATCATTTAATATAACGAAAGATACAAAATGGAATATTTAGGCATAATGGTCTAAAATTTTATTAAAAAATAGAGTAGGTTAATAAACCATATTGCATTGCATGCCGTATATGATTGTCGCGGGTTTCAGGTGATATTTATTTGCACAAAAGGTTGTTATATTTTATAATGTCTCATATAGATTGTTAGGTAGTGGAAAAATATTTACTATATTAGCCAATAAATTAAATAATTATTTGTTTAATGTTTTTGTGTAATTTATTGTTTAAATTAAACAATAGATAAGGAGGGTTTGAGTGTTTTATAACAATGAATTAAGAAAAGTGTATGAAAAAACAAGGCCTTGTACGCGTAGCGTTAGCAGATGATAACATAATAATGAGAAAGGGACTCGTCTCCTTAATGTCATCAGTAGGCAACTACAAAGCAGAAATTGAAGCAGATAACGGCAAAGACCTTATCAAAAAACTGGAGCAGGCGAAAGTCCTGCCAGATTTATGCATAATGGAGATTACCATGCAGCATATTAATGGCTACCAGGCATTGAAAATAATTAAAGAAAGGTGGCCATCAGTAAAGGTGCTTATATTCACTGCTATAAATAATGAATATAGCGTCAATAAATTACTGCAGGATGGTGCAAGCGGCTATTTGCTGAAAACCTGCAGTCCTAAAGAGTTTGAGAAAGCTGTGGCCAGCATAGCTGAGACCGGTTATTATTACTCTCGTACAGTAACGAAGAAACTTGTAAAAGCTATAAAGAGCAAAGAAATAGTGCCTGCAAAAATTACAGAAAAGGAAAAAAGATTCCTTGCTTATTGCTGCACAGATCTTACTTACGAAGATATTGCCGGCCGCTGCAAGCTAAGCCGTCGCACTATAGAAAGCACAAGAGATCGCCTGTTTGTAAAGCTTAGTATTGAAAGCCGTGTAGGCCTTGCCAAGTTTGCTATGCAAACAGGAATAGTAGAAGTGTAAATTACACTTCTACTATTTATTCGCTTTTTGTTCAAACTCGCTAAGCGTGAAAGTTTCTTTCATGCGCACGCCCTTATCTGTATCCTGTAGCGTACAGCATTCTATCTTAGGGTCATGCTCGAAGAATAATGTATAATTGTTTGCTGCTGCTTCATTCAGAAGCCTACGCTTTTCATTCAATGTATCCAGCGGGCGCATATCATAGGCCATTATCCACGGCATAGGTATATGTGCCACACTCGGCAGCAGATCTGCACAGTAGAGCAGGGTATGCCCATTATAGTTTATTTGTGGCAGCATCATAAAATCCGTATGGCCATTCACATACCGGATGCGTATATCATCTATCCATTCTGTATTATCTGCAGATTCCACAAATCTCAGCTGTCCGCTTTCTTCAATAGGTAAAATATTTTCCTTCAGGAAAGATGCTTTTTCCCTGTCATTAGGATTTGTGGCAGATTGCCAATGCTTTTCATTGCTCCAGTAAACCGCATTTTTAAAAGCAGGTACCAGCTTATCACCTTCACGTTTTATGGATCCCCCGCAGTGATCAAAGTGTAGATGCGTAAGAAAGACATCCGTTATATCATCCATCGAGAAGCCATGTTTGGCAAGGCTTTTCTCCAGTGTGTCATCACCATGCATATAGTAATGGCCGAAGAACTTTTCGTCTTGCTTGTTACCCATACCATTATCTACCAGTATTTTGTAGTTACCATGTTCTATCAGCAGGCAGCGCATGGCCCAGCTACACATATTATTCTCATCGGCGGGGTTTGCCTTGTTCCACAGGCTCTTTGGCACTACCCCAAACATAGCTCCGCCATCCAGCTTAAAGTATCCTGAGTTAACCGTAAACAATCTCATATTCTATAAATTACTTGTTGCAAAATTTACTTTTTCTTTTCCGCTTTTTAATATGGCAAGGTACAAAATGATAGCCCCGGCCACAAAGAAAACAATCAATGCAATGATTGCTTTTCTCATATCCATTATCTGGTCTATATACCCGAAAGATATCATGCCAATTACTATAGCTACTTTTTCTGTCACATCGTAAAAGCTAAAGAAAGATGCTGTGTCGTGTGTTGCAGGCATTAGCTTTGAATAGGTAGAGCGGCTCAGCGATTGTATACCGCCCATTACCAATCCCACAATAGCTGCAATAATATAAAACTGTATATCAGTAGTGGTAAAGTATGCGCCTACGCATACGGCCATCCATATAAATACAACGAATAGAAGCACCTTTAAATTGCCAAACTTATCAGAGAGCTTGGCCATAATATAAGCGCCGGCAATGGCAACCAATTGTATTAGAAGTATGGTGGCGATTAGTTGTTGCATACCTAATGGTTGTCCGTTCGCTTGTTTCACTTCTTTGCTGCCAAATAGTGTTGCGGCAAGCATCACGGTTTGCACGCCCATGCTGTAGAAGAAAAATGCAAGCAGGTATGTTTTTAACACCGGCATTTCTTTCAATTGCTTCCATACCTTTTTCAGCTCATGAAAGCCATTCACAAATACATTATGTTTTACATCTTTTACAAGCGGTATTCCCTTTGGCAATTTTGAAAATGGTATCTGTGCAAAGCCCATCCACCATAACCCAACAAGCAAAAAAGAAATTCTTGCAGGTAGGCTACTATCTGTTATGCCAAATAAACCTGGTGCCAGTACAAATACAAAGCAGATGATCTGTAACAGTACGCTACCTACGTAGCCATACGCGAAACCTTGTGCGCTCACCTTATCGCGTTCTTCTTCCTTCGCTATTTCAGGGAGGTAAGCATTATAAAATACCAGGCTGCCGCAATACCCAAGTGCAGCAAATGCAGAGCATACTATGCCCCATTCCAGTGTTTCTTTTTTGAAGAAAAACAACCCGCAACACGCTAAGGACCCGACATAGCAGAATAGCTGCATAAAACGTTTCTTATTGCCCTTATAGTCAGCAATAGAAGATAGTATGGGGGAGATAAGTGCAATAATCAAATAGGCTGTAGCTATTGAGTAATCGAATAGCGCACTATTCTTCAGCGTAAAGCCAAAGAAAGTAACATTATCACTTACTATTCTGTCGCCGTCTTTTGTGGTGGTAATAGCATTATAGTAGGCGGGAAATATAGTAGAAGTAATAACAAGATTATATGCAGAATTTGCCCAGTCATACATAGACCATGCGCGATGCACGGATTTGTTTGACGTTATGGGAACTGCAGGGGCAGTTGTTGCTGTTGGCTCCATATCAAATTAAAAGTAAAAGATTTCAATGTTACTAAGTATTATTTTTTCGCGACTAAAAATAACAGGAGCACCATAAGGGAGCTCCTGTTAAGAAATGTCAATACATTAATGAATTTAGCTGGCCAGGTAGTTGCATAGCTTATATAGTACTCTGGCGCCTACTATATCGTCTATACAGTCCACATTGTGCTCCCCGCAGGATACTTCATTCAGGTCAAAGCCTATTATTTCTTTACCACTTTCCTTTACTTTCCTGAAGAGATAAAATACCTGCTCCATTTCAAAGCCCCCTGGCACAGGAGTGCCTGTGTTAGGACAAAGCTTAGGATCGAGCCCGTCAATGTCAAAGCTTATATATACTTTTTGGGGCAATTCGTTTACTATCTGGTCGCAAATGGTTTTCCAGGTAGTGCCCTCAAATTGTTGTTCTTTTATGTCCTTGTCAAAGAAAGTGGAGATGCGGTCAGGATTCTCCCTTATCATCACCAGTTCTTCATCGCAATAGTCACGTATGCCCACCTGCACCAGTTTTTTCATTTGTGGCACTTCTTTCAGCACATTGTACATAATAGATGCATGCGAATAAGTAAAGCCTTCATATGCCTCGCGCAGGTCGGCATGCGCATCTATTTGTAGTATGCCAAAGTCGCTATGTACTTCTCCAAGCGCTCTTATATAGCCTAATGGCGTGCTATGATCGCCGCCCATCAGTCCTACTTTTTTCCCTTCCTTCAGCAGGTTGCCGGTCATTTCCTGCACCCAGTTGCAAAGCATGGCGCTGCCCTGGTTTATTTCTATCATCTTTTCAGATAGCTGCTCATTTTCAGACACATCGCCACCATCTACTATATGAGAGATGATGAGCTGTGCGCATTGGCGCAAATAATCGCTCTTTCTGCGTATGTTTTTATCTAATGGCAGCATATGGAACCCTTTTTTCCATACATCAGTCATGTCGGGGTCGTAGAGATCTACTTGCATAGAGGCATCAAATATATATTCCGGCCCCCTGGCAGTACCTTGCCTGTATGATACGGTCACTTCCCATGGCACTGGTAGCAGCACCACAGCAGCATCATCTTCCTTAAAAGGAAGGCCAAATATATTGTTTGATTTTAATCCGACTGAATTGGGGTCGAAATTTGAAAGGTCCGCCATATAAATTCTATATAATAGGAGGCGAAATTAAAACTTAAATCAAACAAATCTCTTTTCTCGTACCTTTGTGTGTAGAAAAATAAACAAAAGCGGTATTCTTATTCCTATATAAAATCCGCATTATCAGCATATAAGTGTTATGAAAAAGTCACACATTGTTTTATTGGTTTTAGTAGCTGCCGCCGTATGTGTTATAGTAAGTATGTTCGGCGACTTTAGCACATATGAAACTTTTGCATCAGCGGCTACACAGCCCGGCAAGTCTTATCATGTTATAGGCGTTTTGCAGAAAGATAAGGCTATGACTTATGATCCCCGGATTGATCCTAATCATTTTACTTTTTATGTAAAGGATAAGTCAGGAAATGTGAATAAGGTAATATTTAATGGTACTAAGCCTACAGATATTGAAAAATCTGAGCAAATAGTGATGACAGGATATGCGCAGGATGGAACTTTCCATTGCTCAAAAATCCAAATGAAGTGCCCGTCTAAATATAAAAAGGATATGGTAGCAGTAGGCAACCAAAGCTAATGACCATGTTTCACTTAATCCACTCAACTTCTTAACTTGGACACAACGCAATATATTGGGGAACATTTATGGCCCGGGTATCTGGGTCATTTTTTTGTAATCTTGTCTTTCGTAGCAGCTCTTTTTAGTTCATTCAGTTATTTTAGTGCGGTACGCACAGAAAAAAGCAATATTGCCAATAGCAATATCTGGCGCTCGCTGGGCCGGGGTGGTTTTTTGATTCATGCGTTTTCTGTTGTTGCCATTTTTGCTGCACTGTATTATATCATAGAAAGCCATCTTTTCGAATATCATTATGCATGGGAGCATTCCTCACGCGCGTTGCCGTCTAAATATTTACTTTCCTGTTTCTGGGAAGGCCAGCAGGGTAGCTTTATGCTCTGGACATTCTGGCACTGTGTGCTGGGTATCATAGTAATGCGTACATCACATTTGCTGGAAACCCGTGTTATGACTATCATCTCATTGGTCCAGGTATTTCTTGCCAGCATGATAGTAGGTATTTATTTCGGCCCGGATATAAAAATGGGCAGTACGCCTTTCATGCTGCTGCGCAATGCTATGCAAGGGGCGCCAGTATTTTCCATGCCCAACTACATGAGCATGATACACGACGGCAATGGCCTGAATGTATTGCTGCAAAACTACTGGATGGTTATCCATCCGCCAATACTCTTCCTGGGCTTTGCCTCTACGCTTATACCGTTTGCTTACTGCATTGCGGCCTTATGGAAAAACGATTACCAGTTGTTTGCAAAGCCTGCGCTCACATGGTCATTGTTTTCAGGCGCTGTATTGGGTACAGGTATTATTATGGGTGGTGCATGGGCTTATGAATCGTTGAACTTTGGTGGTTATTGGGCCTGGGATCCTGTGGAGAATGCCTCACTCATGCCCTGGCTCACATTAGTGGCAGGCATGCATACTTTGCTTATTTATAAGGCTACCAGGCGTTCGTTGGTAGTTACTTTTATACTATTTCTCTTTACTTATTGCCTTGTTTGGTATTCTACATTCCTTACCCGCACAGGCATTTTGGGCAAGACATCGGTACATGCCTTTACAGGTGATGGTAAGGCGCTCACCTACCATCTGCTTATTGTTATAGGCGTGCTGCTTATTATATCCATTGGCTTAATGATTAAGAGATGGAAAGTGCTGCCAAGAATAAAAACTGAAGAAGAAACATGGTCGCGGGAGTTTTGGATGTTTGTGGGTTCTTTTATACTCTTGCTTTCTTCTGTTCAGATATCCATTACCACTTCTATACCGGTATGGTCGCCGGTAGCCAAATGGGTCACCGGCAAGGATATTGCGCCACCTGTTAATCCTGTACAGCATTATAATAGTATCCAGGTTTGGGTCGCTATAATTGTAGGGTTATTATCTGCCACTGTACTTTATTTTAGGTTCCGCCATAGCGATATTAAGGTAGTAGCCCGACGTTTAGGCATCACTGCACTTATAGCCCTTGCATTCGCATTATTTATAGGCATAGGTCAAAAAATAACGGCATGGCAGTACGATCTGATGCTGTTTTCTGCCTGCTATGGTATAGTAGCCAATATATATTATGCAATAGCCATTCAGAAAGGTAAGCTCAAGAAGATGGGGCCCTCAGTGGCACACCTTGGTTTTGCAATGGTGTTGTTGGGAATTTTATTATCGTCGTATAATAAACAGGTTATCTCTATCAATACGCTCGGCGAAACTTTTTCTTTAGGCAAAGGCTCTCCTGAAGCTGATGCTAAAGAAAGCAGGGATAATGTGCTGATGTTTAATAATGTGCCTGTAGTAATGGGCGACTATGTTGCTACTTATTTGGGTGATTCTACATCAGAAAAGGATGCACGTACCTTTTATGTGGTTGATTATAAGAAGATAGATACACTTAGCAAAAAAGAGTTAGAGCATTTCAGATTATACCCCGATGCCTTTGTAAATAAAAAGGCAGAAAATATGGGTATTACGCCTAATCCAGCTACAAGGCATTATTGGGACCATGATATCTTTACTTATGTTACCTCTATCAGTGTAAAAAGTAAAGAAGATACTAATACCTATAAAAGCAATATAGTACACAGTGGCGATAGCATTTTTGTTAATAATGGTTATATAGTATTTAATGGGTTTAATACTTCCATTAATGACCCTCGCTATACACCGGCTGCAGGCGATATAGCTGTTTCGGCTAAACTGGAAGTTTTTGATCTTAAGGGCCCGGTCCAGTCTTTAGCTCCTATCTATCTCATCCGTGACAAGTATGAGGCACCAATAGAAGATACGATGAAATCAATGGGCTTATACGTACGCTTTAGTAAAATAATCCCTGCGCAAAATGCTGCTGAGATCATGGTAAAGCAAACGCACATGAACGATGATTACATCACGCTTAAAGCACTGCTTTTCCCATATATTAATGTATTGTGGCTTGGTGTAGTGGTAATGGTACTTGGTTTCCTTCTCAGCATCTGGAACCAACTGACCAAAAAGAAACAAAATATTGCTGCAGAATAGCGTTTCAAATTAATTAAGCAGATAAGGATAACAATAAAGATGGCCGCTTTTTGCGGCCATCTTTATTGTTGCTAAGGCTTAATATTGGTGTTAAATCGTTGCCATTGGCCTTGGAAGTGTCTAATAGCTATACTAGCATCGGTTCTGTGGCTTAAATTACTTTTGATAACGTTTGCAGGTCTTCCCATAAGAACTGCTACACAATAAAAATCCCCATAACTTTTGTTATGGGGATTTTATATAAAAAGGTTAGTTCGATACTATTTTTCCCAAACAGATGGAGAGCCACCATTTAGCCCGAAATTGTCAGTATGGCCATTTCTCACGGAGTAATATAATACCAGTTTAGCATGGTTAGCATAGTGAGGATCAGGAATAATGTAACCATTACCCTGTACGGTGTCGCTATTTACCACCTGGAATGGTATGTAAATAGTATCTCCCTTCACTGAGCCCACAACATTAGAAGTTAATTTATTATAAAAATTTGAAATCTTTATATCTGTGATGTTCGAAGAATTTGGCTCTAAGGAAACTGCATAGTTATGGGTTCCTGGGTTAAGCGTGCCGTTTTCGCTAACATTCCATCTGCCAATGAATTTGTCCCTGCTGATTGTTTCACATTGAACACCTTCATAGCCAGTCTGGCAGGTACATGCTCCATCATTGCAAACGCCTCCGTAAGCACAGACGATAGATTTGCATTTATCGGGTGTACAGGAAGAATATGTTATCGCCGAAAAAGCAGCCATGGTGCCTAACGCTGAGAGAATAATAAGTTTTAAACGAGCTTTCATTAATCCAGAAAGTTTTTTTACGGAGCTTAAAGATAAAAGAAACAAATTTAAAATGCAATCTGTTACTCATTTTTTATTGTATCGACTGCTATTCTGCCGTTAATATATTCCATTACTCGGAATTTACATAGCAAGCATTAAAGATAATTTTTTATACTATCTTTCAATCTCCGCCTTGTAAGCCTTAATGCCCCTATATATAGCAAGCGCAACTTCGTGTTGCCCGGCCTCAGAATTCAAGTATGCTTCCTCGTCGGGGTTATTAATAAAGCCAACTTCCACCAGTACGCCAGGCATGGCGCTGCCGGCTAATACTTCCAGCCCCTTTTGCTTTACGCCCAGGTTATTTCTGCCCTGACTGGCAAACTGGTTCTGTATTTTAGTGCCTAGCGATATACTGCGGCTCTGGAATGTTTGTATGTATTGGGCTACAATAATAGCTGTTTGAGGGTCATTTTCATTAAGCAGGCCTGGCTCCTGTGTTACGCTGTCGCCATATTCGCCTATAGCCTCTTCTTTCTGTGAGTTACGGTGCAGCCCAAGCACATACGTTTCTACCCCTTTACTGGTGTACTGCTCATGATGGCGCACCACGCTATATACTTTTTGCTTTACCTTTCTGCGGCCGCGTTTCACAGTGCGGTAGCCTTCAAATACCCTGGTTATCCTGTCGGCAGTAGAGTTAGCATGTACGGATATAAACAGGTCCGCTTTGCTTTGGTTGGCCACCTCGTGCCTGTCTACAAGGCTGGGATACTCGTCGGTAGTTCTGGTATAGATCACTTTTACATCCTTCATGCTGTCGGCCATTATTTTACCCAGGTGCAGCACCACGCCAAGAGTTACATTCTTTTCTTCCGAAAATTGGCCTCTTGCTCCAACATCGTGTCCCCCATGACCGGCATCCAACACAATTTTTGAAATCTTTTTTCCGTTAGCCAAAAGCAAGAAGGGTATAGTACTCATTGCCACAATGAGTAATAACAATTTTATGCGCATAATAAAAAATACAGTTAAGATAAATATACAAACTATAAAACGTAGTGAGCAAATAACTATTTTTGCGCGTCCATGAGCTTGTGCGGTAAAATTATCTCAAAAATCGCTTCCTTGCATTACCTCACCCTGTGTGTGGTGGTGTTTTTTATCTTAGCCTTAACAAAAGAGGCAAAGGCACAGGTAGCAAAGCCGCTACTGCAGGCCGATACAGCCGTCCATGCAAAAGATAGCCTTGTGTCCGATTCTGTAGCTCTTATACCTGCAGATACACTTAATGCGGATACTGCTACAGGAAAAGATACTTCCAAAAGGGCAAGACTGGAACGAGAGCTGGGCATTCGTATTTCAAAAGATGAAATGACTGATGTGGTAAAAGCAGAGTCGCAAGACTCTGCAGTGCTGGATATGCATAGTAATCTATTCTATCTCTACGGCAATGCGAAAGTGAACTATACTGATATGGAGGTAAAGGCAGGCCGTATAAAATTTGAGCAATCCACAAATATTGTTAGTGCAGAGCCGCTAAAAGATAGCCTTGCTACTAATACGGAACGACCTTCTTTCACACAGGGAAAAGAGAAGTTTACCTACGACTCGCTGTTATATAATTTCAAAACAAAAAAAGGTCTCGTGCGTGAAGTGCGCAGTCAATACGGTGAAGGCTTCGTCCACAGCGAGCAGGTAAAGCGAAACCCGGACCAGTCTATATATGGCTACAAGAGTATTTACACTACCTGCGCTTTAGATACCCCCCACTTTGGTATCGTTGCAAGAAAAATAAAGGTGATACCCGGTCATATCATTGCTTCGGGCTCTGCTAATATTACAATAGAAGGTATCCCTACACCTATCTTTCTGCCTTTTGGCTTATTCCCTATATCGCAAAAGCAGCGATCCGGTTTTGTAATACCCACCTACACTATAGAAGATGCACGTGGCCTTGGCCTTATTAATGGTGGTTATTATTTCAATCTTAGCAATTCTGCAGACTTATTGTTCAATAGCAGCTTTTATACCAAAGGTAGCTGGGCTGTAAGCGGCCTTAGCAGGTACTCTGATATATATCACTACAATGGCGATTTGCAGTTTGCCTACGCTTTAAATAAAACAGGGCAGGATTACGAGCAAGGCTCTTCCATTACTAAAGATTTTAGAATAGTATGGCATCATAGAACAGATTCAAAAGCGAAACCCGGCGAGACATTTAATGCTTCTGTAGACGCAGGTACATCTACATTCTATTCTAATAACAGCTATGATGTAAACCAGATAATGCAAAATCAGTATTCGTCTAACATCAGTTATTCTAAAAACTGGATTGGTACACCATTTAGCTTTACAGCAAGCGCAAGACATAGCCAGAATACGCAAACGCGCCTGGTAGATGTCACGTTGCCCGAGGTTAACTTTTATATCGCACAATTTAACCCTTTCCAGCGCAAGGGTAGCATTGGCACGCACTGGTACGATAAGGTAACTGCCAGCTACACATTCAACCTGCAAAACCATACTACGTTTGTAGATAGTACCTTCAGCTTTAATAATCTTGCGCTCAATAATATGCACTATGGCGCGCATCATGCCATTCCTATTAGCGCTTCTTATACCGTATTGCGTTTCATAAACATGTCATTCAGTGCCAACTATAATGAGTACTGGAATACAGAGCAGTTATATACGCAATTTAATCCTGCCGAAAATAAGCTGGACAGCACAGACAATCATGGTTTTTATGCCAGTCGCGATTTCAATGCGGGGGTCAATTTTACTACCCGCATATATGGTATGAAGTTGTTTAAGACAGGAAAAATAAGGGGCATACGTCACGTGCTTACGCCTAACCTTGGCTTTACCTATCGTCCTGATTTCGGATCTTCGCCATTTAATTATTATTACCGCAGTCGTATAGATAGTTTTAATTATCAATATCTGTCTCCATACCAAACTTCAGTTATAGGTATGCCGCCATTGGGAAAGCAGGGGCTTATTACATTTGGTATAGGTAATACATTGCAAATGAAAACCCGTTCTGAAAAGGATACGGTGACTGGGTTCAAAAATATTTCGCTTATAGATGGGTTCAGTATTCAGTCAAGCTATAATATGGCGGTGGATTCCTTTCAATGGAGCCCCTTATCTATGACATTCAGAACGAACGTATTGGATAAGGTGAATATAAGTGCCAGTGCAAATTTCGATCCATATTCAATTGATTATAATACAGGTCGTCGCACACCGGTATTGCTTGCAGATAATGGGGATGGTTTGTTCCATTTCTCTAATGCACAGGTTTCATTAGGTACCAATTTCCATTCCAAGGCTAAAAGCTCAGATAACAAGAGTACCAATAGTGATGAATACACGCGCCTGATGCGCAATAATGGATATAGTGACTATGTAGACTTTAACATACCCTGGAGCTTTAATGTGTCGTACTCCTTAAGTGCAAACAATAACTATACTCCTTACGGCCATCGGGATACGCTTGTCTATGCACAGTATGCCCAGTTCCAGGGCGATTTCAATGTTACCTCCCGTTGGAAGGTGGGGGTAAGCAGTGGTTACGATTTTACTGCACACCAATTAGCGCTCACGCAACTAAATATTTATCGCGACCTCCATTGCTGGGAAATGAGGCTTTCTGCTATACCTTTTGGTGTACGTAAAAGCTATAGCTTTACATTAAATGTAAAGGCTGCCATACTACAGGATATGAAGCTGACACGCCGGCGCGATTTCCGCGATGCAGCTTACTAAATTGTTATTTCTCAGCCTTTTCAAAATATTTTTTTCGCTATAAGTCATTCAAAAACTTTGAGATAGTACTTTTGCCCCTCATTTGATTATTTTTGCACTGAGCAACTAACTAATATAAAAAGCTATTTATGGCTATCGTTGATTTAGTAATGCCCAAAATGGGAGAGAGTATAATGGAAGCGACTGTGTTGAAATGGCACAAGCATCCCGGTGATAAAGTGAAAATGGACGAGACGCTGCTTGAAATTGCAACCGATAAAGTGGATAGCGAAGTGCCTTCTACTGCAGAGGGCGTGGTTACCGAAATACTTTTTAAAGAAAATGATGTAGTACCGGTAGGTACGGTTATCGCACGTATAGATACTGTAGGTGCAGGCGCACAAGCCGCACCGCAACCTGCAGCACCTGTACAGGCTGCTCCGGCACCTCAGCCGCAAGCTGCGCCACAGCCAATAATGGCGGCAGCGGCTCCGCAATCTGTTCCTGCTTCCGGCGCCGTAGCTGCTAATAGTGAAGGAGGCCGCTTTTACTCTCCGCTGGTATTAAATATAGCTGGCAAAGAAGGCATAGGTATGGCCGAGTTGGAAAGGATACCTGGCACAGGTAATGAAGGTCGTGTTACTAAGAAGGATATTCTTGCGTATGTAAGCGATCGTCAGAACGGTGCGCCAATGCTGCAGGCTCAGCCGACTCAGCAACAAGCAGCACCTGCACAGCAAATGCAGGCGCAGCCGCAGGTAGCTCAGCCGCAACAACAGGCGCCAGTACAGGCCACTCAGCAAGCTGCTCCAGCTGCTATAAATGGCAACGTGGAAATAATAGAGATGGACCGTATGCGTAAGCTTATTGCAGACCATATGGTGCGTAGCGTATCTACCTCACCGCATGTTACCAGCTTTACTGAAGCGGATGTTACAAATATTGTTCGCTGGAGAGATAGGGCAAAGAAAGAATTTGAAAGAAAGTACGGTGAGAAAATCACCTTTACGCCAATATTCATTGAAGCCATTGTGAATTGTATAAGGAGGTTCCCAATGATCAATGCAAGCATAGATGGCGACAGGATTATTATAAAGAAAGATATAAACATTGGTATGGCAGCAGCCTTACCAAGCGGTAACCTGATAGTGCCGGTAATAAAAAATGCAGATACAAAAAATCTGCTTGGTCTTAGTAAAGATGTAAATACACTTGCTAATAACGCGCGTACTAATAAGCTAAAAGCAGATGATACGCAGGGTGGCACATTTACACTTACTAACGTAGGTACGTTTGGTAGCCTTATGGGCACACCTATTATCAATCAGCCACAGGTTGCAATACTTGCTGTAGGTAGCATTAAGAAACGCCCTGTAGTATTAGAAACTGCAGACGGCGATGTAATAGCAATCCGCCACATGATGTATCTCTCTATGAGCTACGATCATAGAATAGTAGACGGTGCATTAGGTGCAAGTTTTTTAACTGCAGTAGCCAAAGAGCTCGAAGCATTCGATGTTAATCGCGCAGTGTAAAAATTTCGATAACAAATAATTATAAGCCTGCAATTTTGCAGGCTTTTTCTTTTATCACTGCTAATAAAAAAATGTGGAACTGTTGCTGGAATTCCTTCTACAATAATGTAAAAAAGAATAAAAAAATAAATGAGGTTTTTTGTTCTTCAAAAAAGATTTTTGTATGCGGTTTATAGCAAAAAATATTCCATTCATTTGAATGCCCAATCTGTAATTACAATTAAACAAACAAGGGCGTTTTGATTTTTTTTTTCAACAAATTGTTAGCAATTTCGTCCTCCCGCTAAAGAAATTTAGCAGGGCAATATCAAGAGTGAGCGCGGTAAGGTTTTGAGCGTCGGGAGCAATAATTTTTTAGTAAAAAGTAGTGGCCCTTTAACCCGTAAGATGAGTGATTTTTTTGCGGGTAATAAAATCGTCGCTATTTACCGAGGAATTATGAAAAATTGATATTAACTTCAGCAATGATAACAACACATGAGTAACAATCTTTACAATACAACTTCCGGTAATTTAAATGAGGCTGAGGTAGCCTGGGAAAAGTGTTTAGGGATTATTAAGGATAACGTTAACTGGCGCACATACCAAACATGGTTTGAACCTATAAAGGCTGTAGCACTTACTGAAGGTAATATTTTAACCTTGCAGGTGCCAAGCCAGTTTTTTTACGAATGGCTCGAAGAGCACTACGTGGAGTTACTGGGTAAAACTATCAAACGTGTATTGGGTAAAGAAGGCCGCCTTGAGTACCGCATACTTATGGAAAGCAATTCGTCTCAGCGAAATCCTGCTTCCATTAACATGCCGGGTAGCACACATACAAAACCATCTAAAGAGAATAATTATGTGGACATGCCATTGAAATGGGATGACCCACATAATATAAAAACACCTTATGCTATTCCGGGCCTGAAGCGTATGCAGATTGACCCGCAGCTTAATGCAAATTATACTTTCGAAAACTATGTAGAAGGTGATTGCAATAGGGTGGCTCGCTCTGCTGGTTTGCATGTAGCACAAAAGCCCGGTGCCACGTCATTTAACCCATTGGTTATTTTTGGTGGTGTAGGCTGGGGCAAGACCCATCTTGTGCAGGCAATAGGTAATGAAGTGCGTCGCTTACATCCTAACAAGGCTGTACTCTACGTTAGTGCAGAAAAGTTCATTAATCAGTTTATTGACCATTCTAAGAATAATGAGATAAATGATTTCATTCACTTCTATCAGCTAATAGATGTGTTGATACTGGATGACATTCATTTATTCGTGCCTGCTACCAAAACACAGGAAGTATTCTTTGCTATATTCAATCACCTGCACCAGAGCGGTAAGCAAATCATTCTTACCAGCGATACGCCACCTAAAGATTTAGATGGTATGCAGGAGCGTTTGCTTAGCCGTTTCCGCTGGGGCCTGAATGCAGATATTCAGCCACCTGATTTCGAAACACGCCAGGCCATCCTGCAGATGAAAATGAGGCATGAAGGTTTGGAAATACCTGATGAGGTGGTGAAATATGTAGCTTATAATGTACAAACCAATGTACGTGAACTGGAAGGTGCCCTTATAGCATTGTTTGCCCAGGCTACGCTCAATAAAAAAGAAATTGATCTTGATCTTGCCAAGCGCGTCATGAAGAATTTCGTGAAGACTGCTGCACGCGAGGTTACCATAGAAAATATACAAAAAATGGTGTGTGACTATTTCCACATACCATATGACCGTCTGCTGGCTAAAACACGTAAGCGTGAAGTAGTACAGGCGAGGCAGATTACAATGTACTTTGCAAAAAAATTCACAAAGAGCTCGCTGAAGCATATTGGCGAACACTTTGGAGGTTTTGATCATACAACAGTGATTCACTCATGCCAGACGGTGGAAAACCTTATGGATACTGATGCTGAGTACAAAGAGCACCTGCTTGAGCTACAACAAAAAGTACAATTGGCAAGTATATAATTTGCTGAAAAAATCTTTTGTTTTATCGTCAATACCATTATCTTTGCATTCCCTTTTTAAGGGCACCAACAAAAAAATAAGTTCTTTCATTTATGCTGCAGCACGGCAGGCAGTAATAAAAGGTGAGGTGGGTGAGTGGCCGATACCAATAGTTTGCTAAACTGTCGTACGTTGTTAAAACGTACCGCGGGTTCGAATCCCGCCCTCACCGCTGAATCTATCAAAAGTATTTTGGTAGGTTGGCTATCAAAAAGTTCGGGGAGTAGCGCAGGCCGGTAGCGCATCTGGTTTGGGACCAGGGGGTCGCAGGTTCGAATCCTGTCTCCCCGACTTAAAGTAAAAAGCTCAGTAGAAATACTGAGCTTTTTTTATGCCCGTCTTTTCCAAGGCTTTTTTTGATGAAAGCATTAGCATGATAAACATCATTACTTCATTTGATGTCAGTCATATATTATCCTTTCATAGGTGAATAGCTTTGGTAAAAAGCTTGTTATGAAAAATAAACTTTTTATCAAAGGTTTGCTGTATGGCTTCCTTAGTTGGTTAGTTCCTTTTGCAGTTTCATTTATCTTTTACAGACCCGGAGGCATTATCGTCAGCAACGATCTTTTCAGGTCTATTATGATTGCCACTGCAACAATCTCTGGTTGTTTCTTTCTGTACCGTTACTTTAAGAGCGTAGATCGCAATTATGTATTCAACGGGATAGTGGTGGGTTTTGCATGGTTCATTTTAAATATGATATTAGATTACTCTCTCCTATTACCTATTATCAATATCTCTTTTAAGGTTTATTTTAAATCCATTGGCCTGCGTTATACCATTCTTCCCGCCATGAGCATAGCAATGGGCTTTTTACTGCATAGAAAATACAGGCGGGTATCTTCTATCTAAATTAGGTAAAGCTTACAGTAGCTTGTATATATCTTTATAATACTCCACTGCGCCACCTTCATTCACGCTGGCTGTCATGTACACTACGAAAGTAGGTACCGGTTTAGCTATAGTCTGCACCACCGGTTGTTGATTGCTAAAGCAGGCTTGAAGAAAAGCAGTATCTACGGGTTTGGCTAATAATGCATTGGCCAATCCTACAGGGTCTTGCAATCGAATGCAACCATGACTGCGATACCTGCTGTCATAGGAAAAAACATCTTTAAGGTTCGTGTCATGCATATACACCGCATACGGGCTGGTAAGTGTAAATTTTATCACACCCAGCGGGTTACTGCATCCTGTCGCCTCTCTTATCTGGTATGCAAAATTGCTTTTGTTTAGTTTACTCCAGTTTATAGAATAGGGCGATATAATATTTCCGTTGTTATTGATAACCACCATATTCATCATCGGCAGCAGGCGGGGATTTCTTTTAAATGAATTAAGCCACTCATTCACTGCTATACTGCGCGGCATATACCAGTAAGGGTATAGGGTCACTTCACTGCAGTAGGCTGCAAATCTGGGCGTCTTCTTATTAGGTTGCCCCAATACGGCACGCATATTCAGCAACAGGTTGTCCTTTTTATAGTATCTGAGCGTGGCGGAGGCTATATTCACCACTATAAAGCTGTCCAGGTGAAAATGCCATATCCACCTGTAGTAGTTCATCGACGTTACAAGTTGCTTTAGCTTTATGGCATCTTTATTAGGTCTGCACTCAGCTAAGGCATTTTTTAGTTGCATATAGTCGCTCGTTTGCGGCTCCAGCATGTTCATTAATGTCGTTATATCTGCATCACTATTTACTTTATTCAGTTCTTGCAGCAAATAATTATTATCTGCGCTTTTATATGTACCGGAAATTGCGTCATAGCTCACAGACTGGTTAATATTGCTGCCCTGGTATATGTCTTTGCATAGCGCTATTGCAGCATCGGTTATCAGGTAGTCAGCTCTTTTTGCATCTTCAGCATTACCCGGTATATATGCACTGTAGTTGCTCAACTCTTTTTGATGGTATCTTTTTGCTGCTAGTCCCAGCTTGTCAGCATTGTTTACATAGCTTAATAAGGCAAGTCTTTTTCGTTTATACGCTTCAGCATCCTGCATCCAGAATAGCTGGTTATTATTGAGTGCATAAAATTGTTTTACGAGCGTTGGATAAAGAAGAGTGCTCCCCCCTGCATAGTTTTTCCCTGGTGTACCAAAAGCTATTAATAGCAACAATATTGTTCGGAGATATCTATTATTTCCTTGTCTTACATTCATTTTACTTTCTTATTAAGGGTGTGCTATAAATAGCGGTATGGGTAATAGTTTAACTACTGGTGCAGAAGTACTTGGCTGCAATATGCGCGACCAGCGGTTTCTGCTAAAACCACCCATCACTGCAAAAATGTTTTGATGACTGAGAAAATATTCCAGTAATCTGTTTTTCGAATCTCCTTCCAGCGAAACAAAATTTAGCTTGTTGTAATATAGGCTCAGCCATTCTTTCAGGCGATGATGCTCGTCTACATTTTGTTCATGGTCGGTACGTATTTCTAATACTGTTGCCTTTTTACCTTTTAGTTCGGGGAACAAGTTTATAAATTGTCTTATAGCATGTACAGATGCTTTGCTGCCATCATAGGTGAATACTATCTCATCTATTTGTTCAAATCTTTGTGGCGCAATAATTACCGGGCATTCCGACTCATGCAACAGTTTTTTAAGGTAATGAGAAGGATATTCATCCACTCCTTCCTTCAATGTGAAGTTGATATCGGTTATTATTGCGTCTGCATAGCGGCATTCCATTATCAGCTCATCCCATGGCACACCCCGGTCACGATGCACTGCAACTGTTGTTTCCCGGCTAATACAGGCATTTTTAAATTGCTGTATCATCTGCTCACAACGGCTGCGCGCTGCTTCATTTTCGGGCATGCTGCTGTCCGTTTTTATATCCATTTGCAGCACATCGTCTTGCAGGCTCGTTACTAGTATATCTTTATGCTTTAGCATTTCCATAAATACACCTGTTAGCTTGGAGCTTGTCATTTTTGTCAGGTAGCAGGCGAAGTCCAGTGTGGCGCTTTCCGGCTGTTTGCAGCCGGTGGCTAATAATAGTTTTCTCATCTTATTGGTATTAGAAAAATGATGACGATATCCAAAGCTATTACAGCCCATGCTTTTACGGGGTGATGCTTGTCAGTGCAGAAAATGATTATTATTCTCAATGTATCAATAAAAAGCCACCTGCAAATGCAGGTGGCTATAACGGACTTACAGATATTTTAATATCAGCAGCCTTATGCTACGATGAATTGCTACAAAGCTACTTCCATGCCCAATGGTAAGTATGTCCCTATGCTTTTATCTTTTTTTAAGATTTTACATCCACTCTGCGCTAAAGCGGTTAAAGTTCTGCCTTAGTTCATTTACTACTGTTTCTTCAGTTTCATATAAGGCTCTCAACTGGCTGAATTGGTCTTGAAATGCGCCATCTACATGTCCTGCACCCTTCTTGGCCTCCTCACTCATGTTGTGTATACTGCTGTGTATATTATGTTTCAGACGCTCCATATTGTCTCTCTGCACAGTAAACTGGTTTTCATAATGTTCCAGTTCTTTTGACACTTCATGCGATGTGTTTTTGCCGCCTATTTCTGTAAGGCGTTCTTTTAATATACCTATTTCCTGCAGGTAAAAATCAAGACTGCTTAACCATTCATTGTATGAGTGGTCTATCTTCTGAATGCTTATATCGCTCATGGTTTAATTATTTAGGTCAAAAATAAAAGCTGTATGAAATTATATAAATGACAATAGTCATCGCAGTTAATGATTGCCATTAGCAGTACGCAATGATGCTGCCTTTTCCTTTGTAAATGTAAACCGATAAATAATGATACAGAGCTATTGTACCCTGAAACAGGCAGTTTCGCTGGTAGAAAGCGGCAACAGGGTCTTTATACATGGCAGCGCAGCTACGCCATTACCTATGGTTGAGGCGCTGCTGAATAGGGCAAATGAGATAAATAATATAGAGCTGGTGGCTATTAGTACCTATGGTGATATTAATTGGAACAGGCCGGAAGTGCGCAAAAGCTTTTATCTGAATTCCTTATTTGTATCAGCAAATGTCCGTGACTGGGTCAACAGTGATGCCGGAGATTATGTGCCGGTATTTCTTAGCGAAATACCAAGGTTATTTGAGCAAAAAATATTGCCAATAGATGTTGCCATCGTCCAGGTATCCCCGCCTGATGAGCATGGTTATTGTACACTGGGCACATCTGTTGATGCCGCATTGAGCGCCGTGCGAACTGCACGCATAGTTATAGCCCAGGTCAATCCGCGTATGCCGCGTGTATTGGGCGATGGTATAGTGCATGCCTCTGTTTTCAAAGCTATGGTATGGCATGAAATGGAATTGCCCGAGCTTGTTTATCAGGCAAAAAATAACGGCGTTACAGAGCAAATCAGTAAGCAGGTAGCAGCGCTCATTGACGATGGGGCAACCTTGCAAATGGGTATCGGCGGCATACCGGATACTGTATTACAGTATTTAACTAACCACAAAGGCCTGGGTGTACATACAGAGATGTTTTCAGATAGTATTATACCCCTTATTGAGAAAGGGATTGTTACTAATGAACATAAGCGTGTGCGTTGTGGTATCACTGTTAGCTCCTTTGTATTAGGCACAAGAAAGGTATATGATTTTGCGCATGATAATCCCGCTGTAGCATGTATGAATGTAGCCTTTGTAAACAACAGCGACGTCATCAGTCGCAACCCGAAGGTTGTGGCTATCAACAGTGCCATGGAAATTGATATTACAGGCCAGGTATGTGCAGATTCTATCGGCACCTATCAGTACTCCGGTATCGGTGGACAAATGGATTTTATGCGTGGTGCGGCTTTGTCTGAAGGAGGTAAGCCTGTTATTGCATTACCCTCCACTACTAAAGACGGTATCTCCCGTATAGTACCATTTTTAAAGCAAGGCGCGGGTGTGGTTACTACCCGTGGTCACATTCATTATGTTGTCACCGAATATGGTACTGTTAATCTGTATGGAAGAAATATGGCACAGCGCGCCCGTCTGTTAACGTCTATCGCGCACCCCGCGCATAGGGAAGAGCTGGGGCGTGCATGCTTCGAAAGGTTTGGGAAAGATGCCGTAAAAGCAGGTATATAACAAAAAAGAATGGCGAGAGCCAATGCCCTCGCCAATACTCTGCCATATCACCCTTTATTTTATTTTTACTTTGGTAGTTGCCTTCTGTGCTGTTTCTGTCTTAGGCAGCATCAGGTGCAGTACACCGTCTTTATATTCTGCTTCTATCCCACTTTGCTTTACTTCATTTGGCAAGGTAAATGTGCGGCTGAAGGAAGAGTAATTATATTCTTTACGTGTATACTGCGAGTCTTTTTCTTCTTTGTTTTCTTCTTTTTCTGCGCTTATAGTTAGCATATTGCCATCTACATCTACATTAAAATCCTCTTTCTTTAATCCCGGTGCTGCTACCGATAGCTGGTAACTCTTGTCGGTCTCTGTAATGTTTACCGCAGGTATAGTTAGTGCACGTTCCCATGTTGGTTCTGCAAGCAAATCAGTCCATGGACTGAAAAAATCGTTAAATACGTTTGTCAATAAATGTCCGCCATTTCTGCGGGCCAGTGTTTTTGTTGCCATAGTCTTCTCTTTTTTATAAAGTGATTTAATATCCTTATATACAAAGTTACCTTTAGCTATTTCAGGTAACCATGACCTTGAATACATGCTGGTCTGATAGTAGTCAGATGCTTTGCTGACTCGCATCATCATTAGATACTGCTATAATAGAGAAGCTAAAGAAAAGTTTTATTGAACTATCCGGATGAAAATAGGCATAGCTATTTCACAAGAAATTATTATACAGGTAGTTACAGAACCAAAAGGATAGGTTCACAGATATTATTAATACCTGATGAAACCCTTGTTATTTGTGAGTAATGAATATTGGTATTTTGTGTTCTTTCAACAAGTTTCCTACAAAGCTTTTATGAAACAATTCAGATATGCCGCTGCGACTTTTAGCACCCGCCACTAATAAAGTATTTTTTCTGTCTTCAAGCCAGGTGCCAAAATATTTTTCAGGCTCTATTTCCAGTTTTAGAAAACTAAGATTACTGAAATGCCGTTCTGCAAATTCTTCAATAAAGTCCATTTCCGGGAAGCTATGTTTTTCACTGGGGTTAATATATACAAGCAGTGTTTCCAGCTTGGTAAGTTCAGGCAATAACGCAGCAAATTGTTTAATTGCATACACCGATGATGCGCTGCCATCGTAGGTCAGCACTATATTATCCGGCTTCGCATAGACTTCCGGTATTATCATTATTGGGCATTCGGCATGGTGCATAGTTTCTTCTGCATACTCATTGTACATTTCAGTCGTTAGTTCTTTATAGAAAAGGTCATTGCTGAACAATAATAGATCTGCAAACCTGCTTTCTATTTTTATATACTTTTTAATGTCTTCAAAGCTTTCATTGTAATTATGCACCCGGTATTCAATACCGTTATGTTGGCATAAGCTTTCAAATTCTTTTATCGCAGTATTCTCTGTAAGAGTCTCAGCACCCTCAGGAGTGTAATAAAGTAATGGAGCGGCAGCACCGAAAGAGAAATATAATAACGCGTTCCAGTAATCCATTTTAGGAAGAAAAACACCTGCTAATAATATAGGCTGCTGCTCATTAAGCATACAGGCAAAATCAAAAGCGCCTTTAGGCAAATTTTCAGCGTTAGATAACAATACTATTTTGTTCATGGTTCTTGCCGTTAAGTTTAAGACAAATATCCTTTGGCTATCTGTTTATGAAAATGATACTGGGCAATGATAAGAGTGACAATTATCATTTTCTTCATTTTCAATGCACCTTAATGCATTAGTTATAAAATTAATGCATTTTTACATATAAAGCCGCTTTATGGGCTTGCTGCTATGTTATCTCTGTTTTATCAGTATAAAATAATTCAGAAAGCATTCAGAATTTATCTTGAAGTTTGTAGCTCTAATTGTATAAATTATCATCAATGAAAAATATTCTTCGCTATTGTTCTGCTGTTATAGTTGCAGTTGCTGCATTTAGCCCTTCCTATGCTCAGCCACGGCAGCCTTATATGCATCTGCATCACGTAGTAGATTCATTTCACATAAAAAGCGCTGGCAAGTGGGACTATATAGCTATAAATCCGCAAACGCATAACATCTATGTAGCGCATGCTACACAGGTAAATATCCTTAATCCTAAAGGCGATTCTATAGGGGTCATTAAAAATACACTCGGTGTGCACGGAATTGCATTTGCTACTCAGTACAGAAAAGGTTTTACCAGCAATGGTAAGCTAAATACAGTTACCGTATTTGATATGTTCAGCAATAAGGAACTATCCCAAATAAAAACAGGTGAAAATCCGGATGCTATTATGTACGATGACTTTTCAAAGAAGATATATGTATGCAATGGTAAAAGCAAAGATCTCAGTGTTATAGACCCTGCCAGTAATGAAGTGGTAAAAACAATTCCCCTTGGGGGCAAGCCTGAAACAGCGGTTTCAGATGACTCAGGAAATATTTATGTAAACATTGAAGATAAAAGCGAGATCGTTAAAGTAAATACAAGCTCCTATGCCGTAGAAGCCCGCTGGCCTTTAATGAAAGGTAAATCTCCCACTGGCCTTGCCATTGATACTAAAACAAAGCGCTTGTTCGCAGGTTGCGATAATAAATTGCTAATAGTGATGAATGCTGCAAATGGGAATATCGTAACGACTTTACCTATTGGCGATGAATGTGATGGTGTTGCCTTCGATGCGCAACGCAAATACATCTACGCAGCCAACGGCGAAGGCACACTGACAGTAATAAGAGAAGCTGCGGCAAATAAATATCAGTTGCTGGAAAATGTAAAAACAAAAGAAGGAGCCAGGACATTGGTTGTCGATCCTAAAACGCATCTTGTTTATTTGCCCACTGCCGAGTTAACACCAGCAAAAGATAAACATAGGCCTGACATGGTTCCGGGTACGTTTATGGTACTTGTGGTAGCCGGCAAATAGGTTATTTTTACAACAAACAGTTTCAGTGAAAATTCTCATAGTAGAAGAGCAGCCCGCACTTAACAGGAGTATGGTAGATTACTTGTCTTCACAGCAATATGTATGTGAGTCAGTTGGGACTTTTCGCGATGCCCAGGAAAAAATTGATCTCTATCAGTATGATTGTATTGTGCTCGATATCATGCTGCCTGATGGTAATGGCCTGCAACTCTTACAACATTTGAAACAGGCAAATAAGCTCGATGGTGTCATCATAATTTCGGCAAGAGATGAACTGGATGATAAGATCACTGGTCTTAAGCTCGGGGCAGACGATTATCTTACAAAGCCCTTTCATCTATCAGAGCTTAGTGTGCGCATAGCTGCCATCATTCGCCGTAAAAGCCTTCAGGGTAGTAATCTGCTTCATTACAATGAAATCACGATAGATATACAGGCAAAGACGGTAACGATAAAGGATAAGGACATTACACTCACCAGGAAGGAATATGATCTGCTTGTTTATTTCATAGTCAATAAAAACCGGGTGCTGTCAAAGAATGCTATTGCAGAGCACCTGTGGGGAGATGCGATGGATATGGCCGACAATTATGATTTCATCTATGCACATATAAAAAATCTTAGGAAAAAATTATTGGCGGCAGGTTCAGATGATTATTTGCAAAGCATTTACGGAATGGGTTATAAATTTTCAACGCATTGAAATTGTATGTAAAATATAATCGTGTCAACATACTGGCTGCCGTACTCATTTTTATTGTCGGTAGCTGTAGCTTTTATTTTTTACTGCAATATATACTTGTACACCAGCTCGATGATACGCTGAAAACAGAAGAAACAGAGATAAAGCAATACAGGAATGAGCACCATGCCATGCCGGAAATAACACCTACACGGCATCAGGTCACTACTTTCACACCTGTCACTGATTCCTTTCCTGCGATATATAGAACAGTGAAACTTAGTGGGCACAATGATATGTACCGGCAAGTGCAGTTTGGTATGGAGGCCGCAGGCAAGTATTATCTTGTCACGGTTAGCAGGCCATTGGAAGAAACAGAAGATCTATTGCAGGTTATTATTCTTCTTACAATTATTATGATCGCGTGCATATTGTTAGTAGGGTATATAATAAATAGGGTAGTTCTGAGCGGATTATGGAAACCATTCTATAAGACGCTTGACACATTGAGTACTTATGAGCTAAGTTTACAGCATGTACTTAATTTTACCCCAACTGGTATAAATGAATTCGATCTGTTGAATGAAAATGTACAGCGTATGACTGAGCGTGTACAGGCAGACTATCAATCTTTGAAAGAATTTACGGCTCATGCGGCACATGAAATGCAAACTCCCTTAGCTATCATGCGTAGCAAGCTGGATGTGTTAATGCAGCAGGACGCTATTCTTAAGCATGAAGGAGCTTCTATTTCAGATCTTGAAAGTGCTATATCTCGTCTGTCAAAACTAAATCAATCCTTGCTGTTGCTTACCAAAGTGGAAAATCGGCAATTTGTATTAAATGAGCAGGTTGACATGGAGGCTTTGCTTAAAAGTAAAGTTTCAGAGCTTTTGGATATTATAGAGGCAAAGCATTTGAGCGTAAATATAGTTGTTGAGCCAATGACTATAAGGTTTCATAGGCACCTGGCCGATATTATCTTAAATAATTTGCTGAGTAATGCTATCAGGTATAATAGAGAAGGCGGAACGATAGATATATCCATGCAAAATAATGCGCTCATAGTTTCTAATACATCCAGCCTGCCTATGTTAGATAGGGTCAGGCTATTTCAAAAGTTTTATCGGCATGCTGATGTCTCAGAAGATGGTAGTGGCCTGGGCCTCTCCATCATAAGGCAGATATGCGATATGGCTGGTTATGTCATACGCTATGATTTCAAAGACGCTCGGCATATTTTTACGATACTTTTCAAATAGTCTGTGCTACAAATTTTCTTCAGATTTGATTTGTTCATTTGCATCTATGAAAGGAATGAAATATATACTATTCGTTTTTTTATCCATCGCAAGCTTGGCTGCTAATGCTCAATATTCATTTAAAGTAGTTGTAAAAGATGCCGAAAGCAAGCAGCCGCTAACAGGCGTTGTTATTGCTGATCATAAAGGTAAAGGCGCTGTGTCTGATGAAGATGGGAAAGCAGTAATAGATAACCTGCCAGAGGGCAAGCACACTTTCTTCATATCCAACGTAGGTTATAAGGCTGATAGTTTGGTAGTTACATTACCGGATGCAACAGAACACCAAATCGCATTGCATGGCGATGGCAAAGAGTTGGAAGAAGTGGTGGTGGTAGCTTCTACACGCACCAACGAGCGTATAGAGAATGCGCCAATTAAGGTTGAAGTAATAGGTAAAGAAGACCTGGAAGAAGAAAATACCATTAAGCCATCAAATATTGCTAGTATACTTGGGGATGTTAGCGGAGTGCAGATACAGCAAACTTCTGTTGTTTCCGGCGATGCCAATATTCGCATACAAGGTCTTGGTGGTCAATACACCCAATTGTTAAGAGATGGCATGCCTCTGTTTGACGGATTTTCCGGCGGCTTGAGTATTATGCAGATCCCCCCTCTGGATCTTAGGCAGGTAGAATTAATAAAGGGCTCTGCATCTACACTATATGGCGGTGGCGCAATAGGTGGTCTTGTTAATCTTATCTCCAAAAAGCCGGGAGAAAATCAGGAAGCAGTGTTAACATTGAATCAGACCTCACTTGGCGAAAGCGACATAAATGGTT
>Ga0070665_100000939_pt1 | contig 37232 bp, 32 predicted proteins | sample KBSS13metaG_FD_65862 | JGI IMG/M metagenome (GOLD analysis project Ga0070665, IMG submission 65862) | Switchgrass rhizosphere microbial communities from Kellogg Biological Station, Michigan, USA - KBS S1-3 metaG | ecosystem: Host-associated > Plants > Roots > Rhizosphere > Soil ... | reverse complement strand
ACCGGCATGGTAGGTGACAGCGACATCACCAACGTCGCGATCACCTGCGCGGCGAACGGCGACTTGGCAGCCATCGTATCGGGTCTTGCGGGCTCGGGACTCACCTTGCGCAACACCGACAGTGCGGACACTGTAACTGTGACCGCGAATGGCACGGTGGTCTTCCCGACTGGGCTGGCTGCAGGGCAGGCCTACAACGTTACGGTCACCGGCCAACCGACGAATCCCGCGCAGACCTGTGTCGTCGGCAACGGCGCCGGGACGGCGCCGGAAACGACGCCGGTCACCGTGACCTGCACCATCAATCCCACGTACACGCTGACGGGCACGGTGTCCGGACTCGCCGGGACGGGACTCACTCTGCAGAACACCGGCGACGGCGACACCTTGCAGGTCACGGCCGATGGCACGGTGACCTTTCCGACCCCGCTCGGCGCGGGAAAGGCTTATAGCATCGCAGTCACCGGCCAACCCAGCAATCCCACACAAACCTGTGTTGTGGGCAACGGCACCGGAACGTCGCCGGAGACGACCCTTTTGACGGTGACCTGCACTACCAACACCTACGGGGTGGGAGGCGTCGTCAATGGGCTTCCCGACCCGACGGGAGGCTCCGGTCCTTTCCTGAGCCTGGTGCTGCGCGACAGTGTCGGTGACACGGTCACCATCCCATCGACCTCCACCAGCCCGGTCGCGTTCAGTTTTCCGACACCGTTCCCGAGCGGCTCAACCTACTCGGTCACCGTTCAGTCGCAACCCGGCGTCGATCTCACGGCGGGACTGGGCTTACAGACCAGCTCGGTTTGCATCGTTTCCGGCGGCGGCACTGGAACTGTGACGAATGCCGACATCAGCAGCGTTGTGGTCACTTGCGTACGGCCCGGGGGCTTTGCGTATGTCACCAACGGCAACGACAACACGATTTCCACGTACATTATCGACAGCGACACCGGCGCCCTCTTCCCTTCGGGCCCGCCTGTCAGCACGGGAACTTTCCCGACCTCGGCCGTCCTGGGGCCGCTGCCCGTCAACACCACCGGCACCAATTTCCTCTACGTGGCCAACGGCGGCTCGAGTGACGTGTCCGGCTATAAAATAGATCCCAACACGGGAGGGCTTACTCCCCTGGCCGGAAGCCCGTTCACGATAGGCGGCTTGAGCGCCCCGACCTCGATCGCTGCTGCGCCGGGGACGCCACCGAACGTGAATAGCTACACCGCGGGTGCTTGGGTTTATACGACTAACCTGGTAGGACATGGACTCGGCACGATCTCCGCCGCCAGTTATGACGGGGCCACGGGCGCTCTCGCCGATATCGCAGGCACGCCATTCCCCACGGGCTTTTTCCCGACCAGTGCGCAATTCCTTGCTGGCGGAAACTACCCGACCTTTCTCAACTTCCTGCTCGAGATCGATGGCAGCACGCTCTCCTCGTTCGTGGTCAACAACAGCACCGGGGCTCCACAGACGCCGGCGGCCGGCTCGGCGGCCACGGGCAACGCCCCCACTTCGATGGCCGGCCTGGCCATCTTCGTTCCAACCCAGGAGGCGTACTTTGATTACGCCTACGTGGTCAACTCAGGGGACGGCACGTTATCGAGCTACCAGGTGAACGACCAGAGCGGTGTATTGAGTCCGCTGCTGACAACTCCCCTCGAATCCGGAGCGAGTGCGGTGACTGTCGCAGGCAACTATGAGACCAACCCGAACTACGTGTTCGCGAGCAGCCCGAACGGCGTCTGGGGCTTCAGCGCCGCCAACGATGGGACCCTGACCGCGCTGCCCGGTAATCCAGCCGCCGCAGGTGTCGGGCCGGGCCCGATAGCGGCAAACGATCAATACGTTTACGTGGTCAACACGACGGATGAGACCGTCTCGGCCTACGCCATCGAGGGCAACGTCAATCCACTCTTCCCGGTCACCGGCCCCGTGATGAAGACGGGCCACGGGCCCAACTCGATCGTCGTGATCCCACGCCCTGCCGTTGATTGATGGTCAACAGGCTGGCGCGCTTCAGCTCTTACCGACGGGCACGAAGAAGAAATCACCCATCTCGTGCCCGGCGCTCTTGATCGATTTCAGGTCCGGAGTCTGCGCGAAGGCGCTCTGCTTGGAGGCCTCCTGGTGCACCAGGTCGCGCACCTTCGAGAACAGGGCCGGAGTCGACAGGACCGAGGTGTTCGTTTCGAGGGCATCGAGAAAGGCCCGCGCGAACACCGAATTCCCCTGCCCGGCGACCGCATCCAGCACCGGCTGGTCGCCACCCGAGGACAACAGCAGGCGCGAGCGCTTCGGCAGCTTGTATTTGAGGTATTCCGCGCTCACCGGGCCGCTGCTGCCAAACAGGTTGGCACTCGGATCGGCGGACAACAGTCCCGCATAGCATGAGTCGGCGACCACCAGGACGCGCCGGGCGGCGAGACGCCCGATGTGGGCGGTGACCTGCTCGTTAGGCACCCATAGGGTGTCATTCGGCGGCGGATCGGCGTTCACCGGCAACCAGTAGCCGACCTCGCCACCCCCACCCGACTTGATACGCCAGCCGTGGCCGGCGTAGTAGATGAGGACGTTGTCCTCCGGGCGAACCACCTTCTCGAGATCGTTCAGGGCCTGGAGCATGGCGATGTCGTCGGCGTCGTCGATCACCTGGACGTTGAAGCCATACTTGTCCTTGAGAATGCGGGCGGCGCGGCTCGCATCGTTGCGGGGGGTTTGCAGCCGCTCTATGTTGCGATAGTCCTGGTTGCCGATGATGAGCGCGTAGAAGCGCCCGATATTCTGTCCCTCCACCGTGCGCAAGGCCGCCTTGGGATCCAGGGGCTCCGGTGCCTTGGCGGCCGTCGGGGCGCGAGTGCGGGCCACCGAGGCCGAGGCCAGCTGTTGCTCGGCCTGCGATTTGTCCGTCTCGAGTTGCTTGACGAGGCTGCGCAGCGCCTGCAGCTCCGGAGCGGGAGCCGCCGCCTTGTTGGCCTGGGTCTGGAGCTTGCGCTCCAACTCCTCGACCTGCTTTTTCAACGCTTCGAGCTGCGCGTCCTTTTCCTGCACGGTGCGCGTGAGCTGCGCCTTCAGTTCATCCTGCTCGCGCTGCGCGGCTTCAGCGTAAATCACGCTGTTTTCCGGCAAGCCGGACGCCTGGCGATAGAGGTTCAGGGCTTTCAGAGGGTCCTTGTCGACCCCGAGTCCCTGCTCGTAGAGCGCGCCGAGGTTGACCATCGCGCGCGTATATCCTTGGGTGGCCGCCTTCTGGTACCAGGTCGCCGCGGCGTTGTAGTCGGGTTGGCCGCCAACACCGCGCTCGTAGATTTCGCCGACGTTGTTCTGTGCTTCGGCGGAGCCCGACTCGGCGCTCGCCAGCCAGATGCGCAGGGCCGATTTCGTATCAGCGCGATCGTAGGCGACGTATTCGCCGCCGCGCACCCGGCAGTCGGCGGTTGTCGTGCGTGTCGGACGACGGGGGCTGAGATAGCTCATCCCACCGAGCTGGCGCACCTGGCCGGGCAACAGGCACTCGACGATCTCGAGGTCGGCGCGGGTCACCAGCCCCTCGCGCGCCTTGTTGTCAGCATCCTTGGCGAGCGCGGCGCTGGTGCAAACGAGCACCCCGGCTGCCACGGCCAGTATCAAACGCATCGTCATGTTCGCCCCCGTTACCGCCTACCGCGACAGTGTCGATCGCCATGCCCCCGCCAATTACCCTCTACCGCGAGAGTTTGTCGATCTCGGCCTGGAGAGCGGTATTGTGCGCGTAATAACCGCTTTCTGTGGTGATCGCCGTCAGTTTCTGCATTTCTTCCAGGGCGTTGGCCTTGTCCGGGCGCCCGTCGGCCCATTCGATGGCCAGTTTTACCGTCGCATCCAGGCCCTTGACCGCGTCCCGATTGCGCGGATGGAGCGCATAGGCATGATCGAACGCGACGGCGGCATCGTCCAGGGGGCCGAAATCGTGGGTCCGACGCACATAATCCAACGCCTCATTGCCGCTCGTGAGGGCTTTGACCACCTCTGCCCTGGTGTCGGACGGGAGGCGGTCGAAGGGGATCGCCGGGCCCGAGGCGACATAGGAGCGGTATGCGAGGACGGCCGTCACGGGTATCAGCAGGGCTATGACGGCAATCAGGATCTTCTGCAGGCTGGAGGTTCCAGCAAACGCCTTGCGGAATTGAGCCGCATTCTGAAAGCGGCGGGCGCGCTCGAACTCCAGTGCGCGGCTCACCGCGCGCCACTGGTACCCCCGCAGCTCCGTTAGACGTTGGGGTTTCAGACCCCTCTGCTTGGCAACATCCGCGGGTTCGCGCTTGAACGCGTGTTGGCCGCCGATGATTTCGTAGGCGACCAACCCCAGGGCAAAGACATCATCGGCGGGGTGCGCGGGAGCGCCGGAAATCGCTTCTATCGAGGCGTAGGCTGCCGTGTAGCCGGACAGGAGCTCGTCTTTGGGAGCTGCGGCGGCGCCGTGTGTCGCGCTCGGATCCCCTTCTTCCGCGAGCTGGACGGCTTGAGCGATTCCGAAGTCGAGTATTTTCCCCACACCGGAGCGGGTGACGAGGATGTTGCCCGGCTTGAGGTCGCAGTGGACGATGCCCTTGCTGTGAGCGTAGGCAAGCGCGTCGGTGATTCCCTGGATGAGCGGAATACCTTGCTTGCGGCCGAGCCCGGTTCTCCATTCGCGCAGCAGGTGGTCCAACGGGCGGCCGTCGACCAGCTCCATGACCATGAAGAGCATTCCCGTGCGCTCGTCACGGTCGAACAGGTGGACGGTGACTATGTTGGGATGCGCGAGCTTCTGGGCACGGCTGGTTTCGCGCTGCATGAGCGCGAGGGCGTTGGGATCGCGGGCAAAATCTGAAACAAAGAGTTTCACCGCGACGACGGCGTCGCGCTCGCCGGCTTCCTCGCTCAGGAGGTCGCGGGCGCGCCAGACCTGGCCCATGGCGCCCTGCCCGATCAGGCACTCGAGTTGGTAATGGCCCTGGAGGACCATGCCCTCGTGCGGGGCGGCGATCGCATCGCGACGGGCGCTCACTGCCGCTTCACTGCGGGGTGGCTCCTGTGCTGCGGCCTCGCGGGGGCGCAAAAGCGTTTGGGAGGGCTCGGCGCTGGCGGACTGTGCCGGCGTGGGGCGCAACAGGGTCTGCGCCGGGGACACTGGCTCGCCGGCATTGGGAGACGCGGCTGGCGCGGCCGCGCCCGGCGCAGATCGCGCTGTTGGCGCCGCTGCCGGCCGCAAAAGCGTTGCGCCACCCGGATCTTTGTCCCGTAAACGCGTTGCTTCCGGGTCCCCGCTGTCGCCACTCATGCGCTTCGTCACCTCACGAGCTGATGGCGAATATTACCATCTCGGGATGCGGGGCCCCTCCCGCATCCGCGACGGGTGTCGCGCCGCTTTCGCAACGGAGCAGGCAATCCATGGCTCTCTACGAACTTCATCGGGCTGTCAGACAAGGCGATCTGGCTCGTGTGAACGAGTTGCTCGGACGAGCGTCCGACCCATCGGACATCAATCGACCGGATGATCATCGCCGGACGCCGATCATGTATGCGCTCGTCGCGCCACCGGAAAGACTGGACGTGTTGCGCACTTTGATTCGCCACGGCGCATGGATAGTCCAGGAGGCAGTTTCCCTTGCGCTCAATGATCTGCAGAAGCTCAACGTGCTCCTGGACGCCGGAGCAGACATCCTTTACACGACGGCAGATGGGTACGACGCTCTGATAAATGCCGCCTGCAGAACGGATACGCGCAGCAATTCACAATTGCTCGACATCTTGCGGTTTCTCATCGGCAAGGGGGTCGCTCTGCGAGGAATGTCCGAGTGGGGCGAGTCAGCCGTGCGTGTGTTCTCGCGCCGGGGTCGTTTCGATGCCGTACAACTACTGCTCGAGGCTGGCGCCAATCCGGACGATGTCAAACTGACGCCTCTAATAAGGGCAGTCGCATTCGGCACCCTGGCCGACGTCGCAACAGAGATCGACAAGGGCGCGAACCTCGAGGAGCGGGAGCATTGGGAGCGAACGGCGTGGCTCGTTGCCATCCAGACGGGTGACATCGCCAAAGCAAAGCTGCTTCTCGAACGCGGTGCGGACCGCGACGCTCGGGGCCGCTGTGAGAGGCCCCCTTTGTTCTATGCCATCGAGGACAAGCGCATTCCGATGCTCAACTGGCTGCTCGAACTGGGCATCAACGTCGAACAGGCGGACGAGTTCGGCACTACGCCACTGCGAATCGCAGTCGAGTGTTGCAACGAGGAGGCTGTTGAGATTCTGTTGCGTGCCGGCGCCAATGTGCATAGCGAAAGCCGAACCGGCACCGCATTGGAGTACGCCAGGACACGCAACATTGCGGTGAAGCTGCTCGAGGCAGGCGCGGACCCGAAAAACCTGCGCTACGCCGGTCGACGCGCGATACTAGGTTACCCGCCGCAACCCGATCGGGATCTGCTCGTGAGTGTGAGTCGGGACGCCGATTTCGCCTCTCATCGCTCTCGGCGCCTTGGCGTCAGCAATCCCGAAGACCTGACGAATCCGTTTTGGGTAGGAATGATCCGCTCGGGGGTCAACGCATATTGCGCCGGGCAGACGTTCGAGGCGGGAGACCATTCCGCTGGGGGACCTGCGCCTGTCTGGTGTGCGGAACGTTTTGGCCAATCCCTCACATTCTTGCCCGACGGCCGTGTCGTACAGGTCGCGGGCGAGCACGAAGACTATTACGACCCCGACTTTTGTATCTACAACGACGTGTTCGTCCACTCTGCCGCAGGCGGTATCACCATTTACGGGTATCCGGAGTCCGTATTCCCGCCGACCGACTTCCACACAGCGACCTTGGTCGGTCCGTTCATTTACCTGATCGGGTCGTTGGGCTATCCCGAGGGACGGCGAGACGGCGTCACCCCTGTTTATCGACTGGATACCACGACATTTGAGATCGTCCCTCTCGAGACTACGGGTGAGGTGCCTGGATGGATCCATGGGCACCGCGCGGTGCAATCCGGGCCCAGCGAAATCAGGATTTCAGGTGGAAAGGTGTGGTTCCTGAAAGATGGCGCTGCGGCAGTCGCACCCAATGCGACGGTCTTCATTCTCGATGTTGGAACTCGGGTCTGGCGTGCGGAACCCGGAGGAACCTAACGCGTTGCTCTACTGAACCGTAACAGGCCCTTGGGCCGAAGTACTAAAGCTATAACCTCACCTGTACTGGAAACAGGATCATGATCTGGCGTTTCTTCAGTAACCGTACCGGCCAGCACTGCGAGGCGGCCGATCTGTGCGCGGTTACTGCGACCAACGGCGCCTGCCTGCGGTCAGCCACCCCGCCCTAAACCCCCGCTTTTCTGCAAAAGGCGCTGCGAAGGCCCGCGCGGCCAGGGAAGCCGTAACCGCGATCTTTCGAAAGCCAGCGTTCGCCAGTTCGCAGCCCGAAGTCCTGCCACGCGTGTTTGGCCGGGGATGAGCGGGGAAGCGTCCATGAAAGAGAATCACAGATTGCTGCCCATCGATGCACTGAGGGGCACGGCAATGTTCTTTGTCGGAATAAGTCACATCAGCTTTTACCTTTTGACCTCGGCGCCGGGCCTGTCAGCCCTGTTGCGCGCACTGGGGTTCTTTGCGACGCCCAACTTCCTGCTCCTGAGCGGTCTCGCCTGCGGCTACCAGCTTGCCCGGGTGAACACCCCTGCCGCGGCGCTGCGGATCATCGATCGGGGACTGTTCGTGTTACTCGTCGGCCACTTCCTGGTGGCCGGCTCGATCGTTTACATCGTGCGTCCCGGCACGACGTTCGAGCACATCGTGATCACGGACATCATTGGTCTCATCCTGTGCATGGCGCCCCTGCTCCGCAACGCCATGCCGGGACGACTGCTGGAGATCGGCGCACTGCTGTTCGTGGTATCGAGCGCGATCGGACAGTTGTGGCGGCCCGAAACGGCGGGAGGCGCTGCGCTCGCGGGACCGTTGCTCGGCATCGATGTCAGAATGCTGCCGGACAACGGCTGGGTCAGCCCCACCCTGCCCCTGGCCGGACTCTTCCTGATCGGCTGCGGCCTCGGCAAGCTCATCCATGTCTTCCAACGCGAGCGACGCGGAGCCGCTGCCTGGAAACCCCTGCTCGTCGGCGGCGCGACCGCGATGGTGTGTGCCGTCGTTCTGAACCTTGCGAGGCATTTCCTCAAGGATGCCCTTGAAGGTGCCGGGACGTGGGAGGATGGTTTGCTCGCGCTTCTCAACATCCGCCAGAAAACACCCCCGTCGCTCGCCTACGCGCTGTTCTACGGTGGCCTGGGCATAGCCCTGGTGGGCCTGATTGGAATGCTGCCGCGCGTCAGCACCGAACGCTTTCGCGGCGCCGCGGAGAAGCTCGTAGGAGTGCCCGCCACTGTCGGTCGCGCCTCCTTTATCTCGTACGTCGGTCTGCAATGGTTGGTGGACTTCACTCCCCGTTGCGCGGGTTTCGATGCGGCGCTCGCATCTGCGGTGGCGGCTTTGGCTTACCTGCTGCTGATCACCGTAGTCATGTTCTTGATTGCCCACACGTGGGATCGGTACAGCGGCAACCGACTGTTGACTGTGGGCCTGAAGCAAGTGCCCTCGTTCAGGATCTCTTGGCGGTCCACCGCATCGTCACACCATCGGAATTGAAGTTGGTCTGAAGGTGGCGCGAATCGCAGCCGCCGTGGGCCGCAACTCGTCCAACGGCAGGATTGGAAAATTGCGCATGAGGAAGAGCTTCTCCGAGTCGCTGTCCGGGTATCTCGGAACGACATGGACGTGCACGTGGGGGACGTGCTGGCCGGCGATGACGCCGTTGTTCTGGTAGATGTTCGCGCCGCACGCGCCGAGCGCGATCTCCGCGCCTCGCGCCAGCGTCTTCGCGAGCCGGTAGAGACTCGCCACCTCGGTGTCTGAAACATCCAGGATGGTCTGGCAGTGTCGCTTAGGTATGACCAGCATCGCACCCCGCTCATACTGGCGGTAATTCATGAGGGCGAGGACGAGATCGTCCTCGGCCAGCGCGATGTATTCCGCCTCGCCGCGAACGTAGCGGCAGAATGGGCAGGAGTCGTAGGGCGCGAGGGTGAACGGCATGGGATTTCCTTATGCGGCAGCGCTGAGGGTCCAGCCTACAAAGCACTGCAATGGAGGTAGGCTAGGCTCACCTTCGGATGTACTACAGGTCCGTCATGCGAAGACTTTTATTCGTACCTGCGATATTACTGGCTTCCACTACAAATGGGACCTCCGCGGCGAGCCCTGATTCCGCCAAGGCGCCAACCGCCCAGGAGACGAGTGACGCCAGCGCGGAAGCGCAAATGAGAGTCGACGACGCCGTCCCGGTCATCGGCAAGATGAAATCCGACCCGCCCGTCAATGAGCTGCTGGGGAAAGCCAAGGGGATTGTGATCGTGCCGCACTTCCTGCAGGCGGCGCTGGTCTTCGGCGGCAAAAGCGGCGCCGGGGTGCTGTTGGTCCGCCGGGACGCCCGCTGGGTCGGTCCCGCCTTCTACAAGATCGGCGGCGGCAGCTTCGGGGCCCAGATCGGCGGGACCAAAGGCGCACTGGTGTTCCTGTTGATGAGCGACAAGGCCATCGATGCCTTTACGAACAAGGCGAGCACGTGGTCCTTGAGCGCGGGCGCCGGCCTCACCGCGGTCAATTACTCGAAACGGACCCCCGAGTCACAGACCCTGAGTGACGTCATTGTCTGGTCGGATACCAAGGGCTTGTTCGGCGGGGCCGCCGTCGGCGCGAGCAAGGTCAGTCGCGACACCACGGCCAACCAGGTCTACTACAACAATCACGACGTGACGGCGCAGCAGATCCTCGCCGGCACCGTCACGAACCCGAACGCGAAGCTGCTCATCGACGTACTGCCGCCATGACTTGTGCATGCTCCTCGGCGCTCAGCACTCGCGGCACGGCGACCGGAGCACCGGTGTCGGCCTTGAAGAACGGAGTCAGTTTGTAGTCACCATTGAACCGGGCTCGCAAGGTCGTCCGCAAAAACCACCCGACCGCAGTGCCCATACCGGCCTCTTTGGGCTTTGGCTCTCCCCGGGCTCCACGGGTATGGACCCATGATCGGACGGGACCGAACGCCTCATCCCGCGAGCCGCCGTCGTCATCCAGGCAGCTGTGCACGAGGCCGATGAATGACATCTTTCCCGTGGCCAGCGTGTTACCGATTGGCGTGCGGCAGCAGGCGCTGTGCCAACGAAGCAGGCCTTTGGGTGTGAGGCGCAGGCACGCCAGGGCTTCGGCTCCTTGTAGGAACGTGAGATTCTTCGGGAGCACCTGGATGATCTCGGACCCACCGCGCTCATCGAGGACCCGGCTCGCCTGGCCCAGTACGTGAGGAAACGCCTGACAGTCATGGCAATAGCACACCACCCGATTGGCCTTCTCGAGGTGGGCGAGTACGCCCCGCACCGTCCCACACTGACACCGCAAAGGATACGTGGTCATTGCCATTGCGACCTCGCTTGGGACCGAGTTGGTACCGGCGTAGGCAGATTGCCCGCGTTATGGGTCCGCCGCAAGAGCGACGGCCACTGGGCGGCCGGAAAATCCGCCGCGACGCTGAGCGCTAACAGGTCGCCACGAGCCGTCCGACCTCCGCAAGCAGCGCCGCCCGCTTTGCCTCAGGGCCGGGGCACTGCGTGATGTAGGCTGCAACAATTACCGGCGATTTCTCCGGAGGCCAGAAAACGGCGATGTCACCGCACGTGTGCTCGCCGTTCGAACCTGTCTTGTCGGCGGCACGCCAACCCGGCGGCAGGCTCTGCCTCAGGCGGTCGAGCGATTCCTCGTGGCGTTCAGCCTTTTGCAGGACAGCGGCAGCGAGCAGAAACTTGAACGAGCTACACATGGCGAAACGCTCATTCTCGCGTTGGCCCGCGCGCTCACCCGTGCCGGTATCCAGCACAGTAACTCCAAGACGACCGCCGTTAGCCGTCTCGAGTTGTGCAAAACGGGCAGGTAAAGCACCAAAGCGCTTTGTGGTGGCGGCGGCCGGTAAAGAGGCGCTGCGCGCGAGCGCCGCGAGAATGACGAATTCACGCCGGCTGAGCCGGCGTCCCGGTGTTGTAATGGACATCGACCTATCATAGCCAGCACGTGCTGATTGCGGGGGACCGTAATGCAACGAGCGGGTTGCGCAAGTGACGCCACCCCGTTCCCACCGCCTCCGCCAGTAACCCGTTGTCAGCCCAAACCGTTTAGTATTCGCCACCTCGTCACAGACGGAGCCCCAAAAATGAAATCGTCCTCTTTACGCCGTGGTGCGCTAGTGGCCCTTACGTCAACAATCGCCAGCGTACCCATGTTGGCCGCGGGCGCGGCCCCCGCCGCGGGCACCGAAATCACGGCTCCACAGATGATCGATGCGTTCGAGGGGACATTCGGCGTGCACGCCGGTCAGCGCCGCAATCACATCAAGGGGACCTGTGCGGCCGGCGAGTTCGTTGGCACGAAAGACGCAGCCGCCCTCAGCCGCTCCGCCCTCTTTTCGGGCAAGTCCGTCCCGGTGGTGGCCCGCTTTTCACTCGGCGGCGGCAGCCCGGAAGTCCCGGACGCAGCGCCGGCTCCGCGTGGCGTGGGCATCGAGTTTCACCTGCCCGGCGGTGCTCTGCAGCACATGACCATGATCAACGTGCCCATCTTCGCCGCCTCCACGCCCGCCTCCTTCCGCGACCTGATCATCGCGTCCAAGCCCGATCCGAAAACCGGGCAGCCCGATCCGGAGAAAATGAAGGCCTATGTCGCGAGCCACCCCGACTGGGCTGCCCTGGCGAAGCTGACGGCCGCCGGCCACAACCCGACGGCCAACTATTATCAGACCGCCTTCTTCAGCATCCACACGTTCAAGTTCATCGATGCCAAGGCGACCGAGCACCCGGTGAAGTGGCGCTTCGTGCCCCGCGACGGGGTGAAGGAGCTGACCGCCGCCGAAATGAAAGCGGCACCGCGTGACTTCCTGGAAAAAAACCTGATCGAGCGCACCCACAAGGGACCCGCGGTGTGGGACATGATCGTCTACGTCGGAGAGCCTGGTGACCCGCAGGACGACCCTACCCAGGCGTGGCCGGAAACCCGCAAGCACTTCACCGCGGGCACGCTCACCATCTCCCAAGCCACGCCGCAACAGAAAGGCGTTGCCTGTGAGCCGATCAACTTCGATCCCTTGATCATGGCTGACGGGATTGCCCCGACCAACGACCCCGTTCTGCTGTTCCGCTCGCCGGCGTACGCGGTCTCCTACGCCAAGCGCCTGTCAGGTCAGTAAGACATCGGCCCCGGCGAGAGGCGTCCTCGCGGCGCCTCTCGAACGGCTGTCATGTTGGTCAGGTTGCATAACGCGCGGTCACCATACAGACCACGGTGACCGCCAACAGAAGGGATGCGAGCCGCTGCGACAAGACTGGTGAGGACTTGCGCAGCATTCCCTGCACTCCCGCCGCGACCAGCGCACAGGCGGCACCGACGGCAAGCGTCTCCTCCGGCGGGCCCATCGGCCCGCGATGCAAAATTCCCCACAGGCCCACGCCCGCCAGCAACGCGAGCGTTGCCGCTCCCATCTGCGGGCGAAATAGCCGGGCCGCAGCTTCACCACCGGCGCGGGCGAGAGCAAACGTCGAGCCCGCCCAGAACACGCCGGCCAGGACATGAACCGCGAGCAAAACCATGATGAGGAGGCGCATGACTCAACTATACGACCTATATACTGACGGGGCATGCTGACTCCACGAGAAACTGATGAATAACATCGTGCGCGCCCCGACACGCCAGGGCTTCACTCTGCCGGTGATCGACGTTTCCAACCCTGACTTTTTCGTTCCCGATGACGCGGCCTCCCTCGGCGCACTGCGCGCGGAGCTGGAATCATCGGAGCGGCGACGCAAGCGGTTGCCACGCTTCGTGTTGAGGTGGCTCATGCGCTCCGTGGCGCGGCGCTCGTTGCTGGCGCGGGAGCTTCTAGGTGGCGGCGACGTGGCAGTGCTCGGAGGGATGACCACGTACATGATGAAGCTCGGAGCGGCGAATCTCGTGGCCCCGGTCAACACCGAGCTCGACAGGCGCCTGGCAGCCTCTCCCGGAGCCGTTTCGATGCGGATCCGGCTGCAACAGCTGGCACAACTGCTCGCCACCGGATTGCGCGGCGAGCTGGCCGCTCGCGGCCCGGTGCCTCTGCATCTCATCAGTCTCGGCGGTGGCACGGCGATAGATTGCCTCAACACGCTCATCGTGTTGCGTAAAGCGGACCCCGTTGCCCTCGAGCGCCGCAAGATAACCCTTCACGTGCTCGACCCCGACTCGGAGGGACCCGAATTCGGCAGACACGCGCTCACGGCCCTGGCAGCACAAGGCAATCCCTTGAGCGGCCTTGATGTCAGTTTCGAGCACGTTGCCTACAACTGGAACGACGCAGCGACGCTCGAGAGCCTGGTGCTCGAGTTGAGCATGTCCGACTCTGTCATTGCCCTGGCAACGGAAGGAGCGCTCTTCGAATATGGCAACGATCACACGATCCTGTCGAACCTCGAGGCTCTGCGCAAAGGCCGTAACGTGCTCCTGGTCGGTGGCACCGTCACGAGAGCAGATCCACTCACCCGTGAATTTCTCACGACGAGTCGGTTCAAGTTGGTCCCGCGCACGCCCGCCGAATTCGCGGAGCTCGTCAAACGCGCCGGTTTCACGGTGACGGAGTCGAAGTCGACTCTTCTGAGTGACCAGGTGTTGCTGCGTCCATTGTCACAATAACCTTGCCGCGGGCGTGACCTCGCTCCAGGTAACGGAGCGCCGCGACGGCATCATCCAGCGGGTAGTGCTTGTCGATCACCGGTGTGACCTTGCCCGCTTGCATGAGGTTGGCCAACCGGGTCATGTCCTCCTTGTTCAGGTCCGCGACAAAGAATTCGGCCTTCTGGCTGACGAAGGGAGACAGCACGACCAGCTTCAGGGCGGCGGTCATGGGCCCGAGAAACCCGCCCTCCGCCACGCCGCCCCCGCCGATCCCGATATAAGTTCCCTGCGGTTTCAAGACCCGCCGGTTGTCCAGAAAGGAGTGATTGGCCACCAGGTCGATGATCAGGTCATAGCGCTGCGACCCGACGGTGTAGTCCTCATGGGTGTAGTCGATCACCTGCCCCGCCCCGAGTGAGCGGACGAGCTCGACATTCCGGGCGCTCGTTACCCCGGTGACCTCCGCGCCGTAGGACTTGGCAATCTGCACGGCGAACGTGCCAACGCCCCCGGAGGCGCCGTTGATCAGGACCTTCTGCCCGGCTTGCAGTTTCCCCTTGTCGCGTAGGGCCTGCAGTGCCGTGAGGGCAGCCACCGGCGTCGCAGCCGCCTGCTCGAAGGTCACGTTGGTCGGTTTCAGGGCCAGCGCAGCATCTTGGGAGACGCTCACATACTCGGCGAGCGTGCCCTCCCAACCGCCGAAAACCTCGTCGCCCGGCTTGAAGCGCGTTACGCTCTTTCCGACCGCTTCCACCGTACCGGCAAAGTCAACACCCACGCGGACGTCCTGCGGCGACCCGAGGCCCATCCCGATGCGCATGAAATAGGGGTTACCGCGCATCAAGTGCCAATCCAAGGGGTTCACCGAGGCCGCGTGCACCTTGACGAGCACACCCTGGTCACCCGGAGTCGGTTTCGCGATCGACTCGATCCTCACCACGTCCGGTGGGCCATAACAGCGATGCACGGCGGCTTTCATCGCCACGGTGTTGGCGGGAACCGCGGGCGCCGCCGCGCAAGGCGAGTCATGACTGAGCAGGAGGGCCCCGGACAACAGGACCACAGCCAACACGATCAAGACCACGCCCAGCACTTTGGCTCTTCGCGTCATGCGCACAGACTAGCATGGCACAGGGTACCGGCAGCCAGCGCGGTGCGACGAACCGCTCTCCGGACGCGATCGGCCCAACCTAATTCCGTGCCGTACCCGCGCGCGTAAACGTGAGCAGAGTCCATTCATCCAGCCCGGAATGCCTCACGTAAATCAGGCCAAGGTTTTCGTACACCAGGCGTAGCGCTGGCATCTGCATACGGGTAAAGCCGCTCAACAACAGGACTCCGTCAGGCCGCAAGGCATCGGCAAGCGCTCGGGCCAAAGACCGCAGTGGCGCTTCCAGTATGTTCGCCACGACCAGGTCGAAACGGGCGCCCCAATGGTCGGGCCGGTCCGCGCTGAAGTGAATGTCAACCTCGCTCCCATCCAGGACGGCGTGCGCCCTCGCACTGGCCAGGGCAGCGGGATCGATGTCGGTGCCCACAATGAAACGCGCGCCACGAGCTCGCGCGATTCTGGCAAGCACGCCGCTGCCAGTCCCGACATCGAGGACGGCACCCGGCTGTCGTTGTCGGCACAGCAGATCGACGGCCGCCGCGCAGAGCCTGGTGGTCGCATGCGAGCCGTCACCAAACACCACCGGGCATCCGGACTCCTGTGGCAGCAGAGGCAGGGCCACCCAACCGGGCTCCACGGCAGGTGCCAGTGCATCGCCTGGATATACCATGACCCGGGGGGCGATGTTAGGCATCACCACCTAGGCCCGGTTGCGTCCCTGGAAAACCAGCGCAGCGGCACCCCGCAAGCGAGCGATATCGCCGTCACGTGACGGCACGACTCGCGGCGGCGTCCCCGCGATAGTCAACTCGCGCACCGCCTTGTCGAGAACCGGGCCATAGCGGTGCCAGGCCGAGGTCACATCGCCTGCGATATAAATGACGCTCGGAGACAGCGCGGCGATGATGAGGCGCAAACCGTGACCGATCTGGTAAGCCTGCTTCTCCACGGCCTGCGCCGCATAGGAATTGCCATCCTCGGCGAGGCTGAGCAGCTCGCCGAACGTCACCTGGCGAAACTGGGGCTGTAACTCCCGGAAATAACGTACCGCCGCGCGGCAGGAAGCAAACACTTCCCAACAACCACGGCGCCCGCACGCACACTCCGGGCCGTCCGGATCGACCGAGATGTGACCGAACTCGCCGGCCATACCATCGTGACCGGTCACGATACTGCCGTTGGCGAAGATGCCTCCACCGATCCCCTCGGAGCTCGTCACCAACACCGCGTCACGGTTGCCCGGCGTGTGATTGAACGTCAGCTCGGCCAGCAGGCAGGCAATGGCCGCGTTGGCGATGTGAACCGGCAGCCGGGTGCGCTTTTCGACGAGACCCTTGAGGTCGAACTCGTGCCAATGCAGGTTCGGCGCAAACAACACGCGGTCGGTCTGGGGGTCCACTCGCCCCGGAAAACTGATCCCGATGCCTTCGATGGACATCCGGCCCAACTCGCCCCTGACGCGGGTGATGGCTTCGAGAATCAACTGGGTCGATGCGGCCGGGTCGGAGCTCTGAGGCACGGTGGAGCGCAGCACCAGGCGTCCGTTGAGATCGACGACCGCGAGGGTCGCTTCGCGCGGATGGATGTCGAGGGCCAGGGCGACCAGGTTTTCATTCAGATGCAGGAGTGTGGGTCGTCGACCCCGGCTCGAGGTCGCGGTGCGGCCCTCGCAAACCCACCGTTCGGACAGCAGCTGCTCGATGATCTGCGACACGGTACTGCGCTGCAGGCCCGACTGCCGCGCCAGGTCGGCACGGGAGATCGGTTGCTGGGTTCGTACCAGCTCCAGCAGGATGTCGCGATTGATCTTGCGCGCAGTCCCGCTGGAGGCCACCTCGACGTCAGTCAGGTCGACGCGGCGGATTTCCCGTTTTCGCTGCCGCCTCTGCATGGCTCCATTCTGCACCATGAACACTCCGGGCGGCGAGGATGCATCACCTCCGGGCGTGTGATACGGTCGATTCACATTCTGAAGGGGGAAAGTGGAATGCTGTTTCCAACGACGCTCGTGGGAAGTTATCCGCAGCCCGACTGGCTGATCGACCGCCCGGGCCTGGCTGGCCGTTTCCCGCCCCGCGTCCGGATGCAGTCGCTGTGGCGCATCCCCGAGCCCTTCCTGAGCCAGGCACAGGATGACGCCACGATCCTGGCCATCCGCGCCCAGGAAGAAGCCGGTCTCGATATCGTCTCGGACGGAGAAATCCGGCGCGAGAGTTACTCCAACCGCTTCGCGACAGCCCTGGAAGGCGTCGACCTCGAGAACCCCGGAACCGCTCTGGACCGCTCCGGCCATCCCAATCCGGTGCCGCGTATCGCGGGCAAGATCCGCCGCAAGCACGCCGTCGAGGTGGAAGACCTCAAGTTCCTCAAGAGCCACACCACCCGCCGCGTCAAGATCACGGTCCCCGGGCCGTTCACCATGACGCAGCAAGCACAGAACGATTTCTACGAATCCGAAGCCGAAGCCGCGATGGACTATGCCGTCGCGGTCAACGAGGAAATCAAGGATCTCTTCGCCGCGGGCGCGGATCTCGTGCAGATCGATGAGCCCTACCTTCAGGCGCGGCCGGAAAAAGCTCGACAGTACGGTCTGCGCGCGCTCAATCGCGCCTTGGAAGGCATCACCGGGCCCACAGCCGTGCACATCTGCTTCGGGTACGCCGCCATCATCCACTCGCGCCCGAGCGGGTACTCCTTCCTCACCGAGCTGGCGGGCTGCACCTGCGCGCAAATCTCCATCGAGACGGCGCAATCGAATCTCGACTGCTCGGTGCTCGAGCAGCTACCGACCAAGCAGTTCATGATCGGCGCCATCGACCTCTCCGACATGAACGTGGAGACACCCGAGACTGTCGCTGCACGGGTACGGCGCGCGCTCAAATACGTCGCTCCGGAGAACGTCGTCATCGCCCCCGACTGCGGCATGAAGTACCTGCCCCGCGAAGTTGCATTTGGCAAAATGGTCGCCATGGTCGAGGGCGCCCGCATCCTCCGTAAGGAGTACGAAAGTCGCGGGTGACCGATATGCGCCTGGATTTCCGCGAATCCCGTGACGGCATTCCCAGAATATAAGTAAAACCCGCAGGACAATGCCGCCTCCTGTGTGATTTTGGCGGAGTCGGGCATGAAAGGACTGTTGCAAGCGGCAGCTACAGGGACCGTGGTCGCTCTCGCACTCGTTGCGTGCGGCGGTGGGAGCAGTAGCGGAAATGGATCCCTCGGCGGTGGCTCATCTACCAACCCACCAGGTGGCTCCTCCACGCAATACAACCTGCAGGCCGGCATCGCCAACATGGTGGCGAAAGGCCTGTCGGTCAACGTAAGCATGAGTGGCACGGTCAACGCCACTAGTACCACCCCCGCGGCGTCCTTCACCGGCACCGGCACGTATTCGCTCAGTGCTGCGGGAGCCAGCACCACCTTCAATGGCGCGGGCGCATACGGGCAGATCGAATCGATCAACGGCACGGTCACCGTGAGTGGGCAGACCCAGCCGGTCTCCACGCAGGTCACTAACTACTACGCCACGGGCGACAGTGCCTTCCTGGGTGAAGTTGAAAAGAGCGAGTATGACGTGGCGCAAGCCTCTATCACCTGGCCGACTTCGCTCACCGGCGGGGCGGGTGGAGCGCTCGGCACGGTGCTGCGCTACTCCGACAATACCCAGAGTGTTTCGCTAGGCACGGCGCAGCTCAGTTATGCGACCACGGCCGCCTCCACCTCGGGTGGTCCGATCGGCATCACGCTGACCACGAAAATCTACGACAAGAACAGTAGCCTGATCGAGACGGACACGCGGCAGTACACCATGACCTCCGCCAACGTGATCACCTTCGTCTCGCAACAGGCGAACAACGTGGCGTCCGGCACGATCACCGTTACGGCACAATAGCGATAAGCGGCCACTAGCTGGTCAACAGGGCCGTCCCACTACGCACACGCGCGGTTTCGTGGTGTATTGGCGAAGAATACTTCGTCCGCACACCAAGGAGACCGCTCGATGTCATTTTCCTTCCGACGCCTCGCGCTCGCTTCCGCCGGGCTCCTGCTAGGCACCGCGGCCATTCCAGCACTAGCGGAAAACCCGCCGGCCACGCTGCAAACGCTACTCGACCGCGCCCAGATCGAGGACCTGCTCGTCGATTACTACAGCCACCTGGGCGCCGGCCAGAGTGAGTTTGGCAAGTACTACGTTGCGGACGGCGTGTTGGACGTCAACGGTCTCGTCGCCCAAGGCGAGAAGCCTATCGAAGAGCTCTACAAGAAAATCGCCGCCGGATCGCCCCACCTGACGGGCAAGTTCCGCATGCTCCTCACGAACCCGCACATCGTCGTCAACGGCGACACCGCCACGGCGGATGTGATCTGGACCGGGATCAACGACGAGTCACTGGCGGCGGCGCCGCGTTTCGTCGAGCAGGGTCGTGAGCACGATGAGTTGGTCAAGAACCACGGGCACTGGTACTTCAAACACCGGATCATCACCAGCGACGCCGGCCTGCAGCCTATGTTCAAAGACCTTTACAAGGAGCGCTAACGATCGTCAGACCGTGGTGGGCTTGTTGGCAGGGTCATTTCCCTGCAGCTGCGCGGCGCGATGGATCGCCTTGCGCACGCGGGCGTAGGTCCCGCAGCGGCAGATGTTCGTCACGGCGAGGTCGATCTCCTGGTCCGTGGGATTCGGCTTGTTTTGCAGGAGCGCCACGGTCGCGAGAATCATGCCGGACTGGCAGTAGCCGCACTGGGGCACGCTCTCGGCAATCCAGGCTTTCTGCACCGGGTGGCTCTTGTCCTTCGACAACCCCTCGATGGTCGTGATCGGTTGACCGGCCACCGAACTCACGGGTACGACGCAACTGCGGACGGTTTTCCCGTTGAGCAACACCGTGCAGGCGCCGCACAGTCCCAGTCCACAACCGAACTTGGTGCCCGTCATCTGCAGCTCATCGCGCAGCACCCACAAGAGCGGAGTGTCCGCTTCGACGTCGACGCTGTGATCCGATCCGTTGATGTTGAGGACGAACATAATCAGGTTCTCACCGCCTTGTAGGACAGTTGGTGCTCCGACAGCGGCAAACTCCGGAGCCGCATTCCCGAGGCCGCGTAGATCGCGTTCGCCAGGGAGGGTGCAATCGGACCGGTGCCGGGCTCACCCACGCCGCCGGGCGCGGCCGTGCTCGGAATGATGTAGCTTTCGACCTTGGGCATTTCGGGCAGCGCCAGCGCCGGATAGTCGTTGAAGTTGGCCTGCATCACGGCGCCATTCTGCAACGTGATCTTGCCGCGCAGTACCGCCGTCAATCCGAACGCCATGCCACCTTCGAGCTGCGCCTTGATATTGTCAGGGTGAACGGCAACTCCGCAGTCGATCGCCTGGATCACGCGATGCACCGAGACGACGTTCTCGTGCACCGAAACCTCGACAATCGTGCCGATGAAGCTGCCAAAGGCCTCGAAGGCGGAGATGCCAAATGCATGCCCGGCGGGCGGGTGCTGCCAGTTGGCCTTGGCGGCCATGAGATCCAGCACCGCGAGCTGCCGCCGCGCGCGCTCGGTGTCGTGTTGTAGCATCGCGCGCCGGAACTCGTAGGGGTCCCGCCCCGCGCTGCGCGCCAGCTCATCGATAAACCCTTCCATCATGAACGGGTTGTGGGAATGATTGACGGAGCGCCAGAAACCGAAGCGCACGCCGAGGTTGGCGTTGAGCCCGGTCACGCGGAAGTTGGGAATGAGGTAGGTCGCATCCGCCACGGCTTCCACGAAGAACGGCGGACCCGGGCGACCAAAGGCGGGCGCGGATGCTGTAACGACCTTGGCTTCCAACGCGATGAGCTTGCCAGTCGCATCGAGGCCACCCCGAAACCGGATCGCTGCGGCCGGGCGGTAGAAGTCGTGCTGAATGTCTTCCTCGCGACTCCAGATGAGCTTCACCGGTCTGCCGTTCGTCGTCTTCGCGGCGTTCACAGCCTGCGTGACGAAGTCAGCCTCACCTCGCCGGCCGAAGCCACCGCCCAGGTATTGCACATGGACCTTCACGCGCGCCGGCGGTATCCCGAGCGCTTGCGCCGCGGCGTTTTGCGCCGCCTGGGGATTCTGGGTGCCGCACCAGACTTCACAGCCTGCGTCGCTCACGCGAGCCGTGCAGTTCATCGGCTCCATGCAGGCGTGCGCGAGATACGGGGCCTCGTAAACCGCTTCGATGCGCTTGGCTGCATGCGCCAGGGCGGATTCGACATCGCCGTCGTTGCGCGCGACGACTCCCGGCTCATCGAAACCCGCATGCAGTCGCTGCGACACTTTGGCGCTGTCGAGTCCCGCGAGTGCCCCGGGGTCGTAATCGATTTTCACGCGCTCGAGGGCCTTGCGCGCCTGCCAGTAGGACCGTGAAACGACGACGACGCCATCCTCGAGAGGCACCGTGGAGTGATACCCGGACACGCCCTTGGCGGCGCTGTCATCGAATGACTTGAGCTTACCGCCGAACGTCGGGCATGTTTTGACAGCCGCGTACAGCATGTCAGGCAAGTTCATGTCGATACCGTAGCGCGCGCTACCGTCGACCTTGTCGGGAATGTCTGTGCGCGCCTGGGAGCTACCGATCACCGTGTATTGCGCGACCGTCTTGAGCGGCGGGTCCTGGGGGACCGGCATATTGGCCGCAAGACGAGCGACACTTCCGAAAGAGCACTTACGCCCACTCGGCGCGTGAGTGACCAGGCTACCGTCCGCGACGCACTCGTTCACCGATACCTTCCATGTATGAGCCGCCGCCTGCAGCAACATCACGCGCGCGGCGGCACCGATCCGGCGCAGCTCCGTATACCAACCCCGAACGGAGAAACTGCCCACCGTGGCCTGCAATCCGAACATCGGGTTGTTGTAGATCGCAGCGGCCGGGGCATCCGCGATCACCACCCGGCTCCAACTCCCGCCCAGCTCTTCCATGACGAGCATGGGCAATGAGGTATGACCGCCCTGCCCCATCTCCACCGCCGGCGTGATGAGGGTGATGGCGTCGTCCTCGCCGATCTGCAGGAACGCCGCAGGGGTTCGCGGGGGCTTGGGACCTGCCGCCGGAAGTGGGCGCGCGGTTTCCTGGGCAGGCAATTCGAGGCTCAGCGCCAGTCCACCCAGGGTGGCCGTGGCGCCGACGAATTCTCGACGGGTGATGTGGGTCATAGAGCGCAATTTTATACCCGCCTGCGCTGTGCCGCACGCCGAACATGACAATTCGGTTGCAAAACATGCAATGAGACCCCGAGGCGCCATCGCGTTCGCTCCACTGCGGCTGCGCGCATGGGCCGTGCTCCTGGTGGGGTTGTATGGCAGGGCCTTCCTGTACTCGACCCTCGACAATCTGCCTCATTGCGGCATGGGCGGTCGCGGCAATGCGTCCGCGATGAACCTGAGCCTGCACCCGTGGCTGTCAGTCCTGGTGCTGAACCACAATCTCCACCGGTTGCACCACGAGCGACCCAACCTTCCCTGGCGCTCGCTGGCGGCCCACCTGGCGCAAGCGCCGGCGGACGGCAACTACTTTCTCGCTGCCCTCCGCCAGTTTTCCGGTCCCACCCGGATATGAATGTTATTTGTCGACAATCACGCTGAGCACGGCCGAGCGGCCGGCGCTCACGTTGACGTGGTTGTCATCGAGGCCGTCGTAATAGCGCCGGTCCGCGATGTTGTCGACGTTGAGTTGCACGTTGACCCGCGTGGCCACCCGGTAACGCGCGAGCGCCGAGGCCGTCCAATATCCCGGAACGCGTTGGCGAAAGCCATTTGGGTCCACAACTGTGCCCGGCACACGGGTTGATGTGTAAATCACAGTTCCACCCACGGTAAAACGGTCCGTTAAATCATAGGCGCTGAAGAGCCGCAGGTTTTCACGGGGTGCATTCTGGAGCTGCGAGCCGCGATCGCCGTTGGGCGAATGCAAAATCGAGGCATCCATGTACGTGAAGCCCGCCAGGGTCAACCATTTACTGGTCAGGTAGCCTTGCGCCTGGACCTCGACGCCCTGGCTGCGGGCCGTGCCAGCCAGAATCTGCAGCGCGGGATTCAGGGGCGACGCCTCGCGCAGATTGTTCATGATCGTTTTGAACAGTGCGGTCGAAAACAACAGGTGCGTGTTCGGATCCCACTTCACGCCCGTCTCGACCGTGTGGCTGTTTTCAGGAACGAGAGCGGCCGTGGAAGCGCTCAGCGAGAGTCCTTCCGCAGAGGGGTCGAACGACGTGCCGTACATGGCGTAGGCACTGACGCCCTCTTCCGGTTTGAAAATCGCGGCACCGCGCCAGGACGGCTTGGTATCCACATGTTGCAGGCTGACGTGCGCGGGGACCTGGTTTTGATAGTCAGCATCGAAGCGGTCCCAGCGGGCCGCGGCGTTGATTTCCCAATACTGCCCCAACTCGACGGTATCCGTCGCAAACGCCGCCTCGGTGTCCGCGACGAAATGGACCCTGGAGCTCGGCTTGTAGGTGCCGCTGAAGGGCTGATTTTCGTCCGGGGCGGCCAGGTTGGTTCCCGGGACACCCGAGAATTTGTACACCGTGGGATCGGACGTCTGCCGGCCCGCTTCGAAGCCGAATACCGCGCTGTGCAGCACTCCAAAGGTGTGGAAGGTCGACGTGAAGGTGAGTTGGTCGTCCAGCACGGACTGATGGATCGTACCGCCGCGCCCGGTGCGGGTGACGGTCACGGTGTCGAGGGGTGTTCCGGGCGCGATGATCGGCCCGACCCCCGGCTCCATCTCACGATAGCTCTGGTTGTAAACTGCGAACCGGAGTTGGTTGCGGAGCACGAGCGAAGGCGCGATCTGGCCGCGCAGCGCGGCGGTCAGTATGTTGACATCAACGTGCGAGAAGTCGCTGCGGAAGCCGTAGAAATTCTCGGGGCGCACCTGTGCCGGATGGCTGATGTCCGTTTTGGGATTGCCAATGTCGATCCAGGGCACGCCGTAATCCGGCTTGTCCCATTGTTGCTGATAGAGGTCGCTCAGGACGAATTGCACCGGGCCGTTGATCCCGAAGGCCAGGGATGGGGCGACGCCGACGCGCCTGGTCCCGACGACATCCCTTCCGGCGACTCCCGACTCCTGCGCCATAACGGGCATACGGAAGGCAACACCCTCGGCGAGGACCACATTCCCGTCCGCCGTGATGCGCTTGAGACGGTCGGTTCCGACACTCGCCATGCTATCGACAAAATCTGCCAGTTGGGGCTTCTTGCTCACTTGCTCGATGGCGCCGCCGGTGGAGCCACGGCCAAACAGCACGGATGACGGACCGGTGAGGACCTCCACGGCTTCCAGAAAGAAGGGATCCCGATAGTAAGGGCCAACATCGAGCTGGCCGTCGAGATACATGTCGTAGCGGGCCGAGAACCCGCGGATGGTCACGTTCGTACCCTGCGAGTTGTCCTCATCGGCGTGGGCGCTGACGCTGGGATCGTTTCGCAGCACGTCACGCAGATCGGTATCGACCTGGAGCTGAATGACCTCTTCCGGGATGGTCGTGACGGTCTGGGGGGTATCGATGACCGCCTGGTTCAGAAGGGGCAGTCCCGACGTGCGGGCGCCGGTGATGAGCACATCGTCCAGGTCGGAATCATGGGCTGCGCGGTCGGGCACATCGGGCAAGGCGTCCTCTGCGGCCGCAGTGCTCACGCCAACCATCAGGGATGCCAACGCGAACGCCGGCAAGCGCGGACGGAAAAATTTCATTTTGTCAGAAGCGTCGTAAGGGGGACGTTAGAGGAATTTTCCCCGCACGCTAAGGCGCCAAAGTTACGTGGTCGTGAATGTTTCCCGCCCACGCCCGGGGAGCGGGTGCTGCTCCAAGGGCCGAACGTTCCTTCGACGAGCCTGGAACGCCGCATCAGGTCGCCTTATAGTGTGCCGCACCGCTCCAGGGGGACCGACTGCCATATGATCGATGATCGCACCAGGCTGGTACGAGGCCAGCGTGTGCCAGGCCCGGCCGCCCTATTGGCGGCACTGCTACTGGCCTTGGCCGCTGACTGCGCGGTTGCGCACCACTCCTTCGCCGTGTTCTTCGATACGGACAGCTCGCTGCGCAAGGTCACCGGCGTGGTGAAGGAATTCCGCTTCACCAATCCCCATGGTGTCGTGACCCTGGCGGTCACGGAAGGCACTCACGAAGTGATCTGGCGCGCCGAGACCAACTCGCCGTCGATCCTGCGCCGCCGCGGGTGGTCTCCGGACAGTCTGCACGTCGGCGACCGCGTCACCATCGAAGGCTGGCCGGCTCGCGATGGCTCCAGGTATCTGCGGATGCGCTCGGCCACCCGCGCCAATGGCGAGCCCATCGGGACGGCGCCTACGCCGGTCCAGGAGAAATGAGCGTGGCAAACCCATTTCTCCCGCAGCGCGCCGCTGGCGCTCCGGTCAGAGCGGCGTCAGCCGGCGTGTCGTTGGTCGGCCTGTCAGCGGTCGGTCTGTCGCTGGCCCGTCTGTGGCTGGCTGGTCTGTCGCTGGCCTGTGTGTCGCCGGCCTCTCTGTCGCGGCGCCGTCTGTCGCTGGCCGGCCTCGGGGTGCTCGGCTTGTCGCTGAGCATCCTGTCCGCTTGCGCGCCTCGGGCCGCCACCCCGGCGTCCGCCGCACCACCGCCCGCGGCGGCCACTCATCCGGACCTGTCCGGCTTCTGGAATCTGGATGTGAAGATTCCGCGGGACGAGGCCTTGATGAAAGAGGTCGCCCCCAACACCGCGTTCCTCGACGACACCGGTCCGAAGGAGTTTCCCGCCGGGGAGTATGGTGGGTTGCAGCTCAAGCCCGCCGCGCTGGAAGCCGTCAAGAAGTGGAGCCCCTATACGCAGCTCTCGCCGGAGAACGCCTGCAAGCCGCCTTCGATCGTGTACGCGCTGCAGGGCCCCTTCCCGATCGAGATCTTCCAGAGCGATAAGTTCATCGTCATGAAGCTCGAGTACTACGACATGGTGCGGATGATCTTTCTCGACGGCCGCCAGCCCGAGAAGGACTTTCCCGACTCCGACGTGGGCTTCTCCACGGGTCACTGGGAGGGGTCCACCCTGGTCGTCGAGACGACGCACCTGGAGCCGGCCACGATTACCAACAACGGGCTCGATCACACCGCCGGCGTCCGGGTGTTGGAACGTTTCAAACTGGGAGCGGACGGCACGACGCTGCTCGCCACTCAGGAGTTCGAAGATCCGGCGGTCCTCGATAACCGCGGGGTGCGCTTCATTTCCTGGCGCAAGCAACCCGGCCAACACGTCTTCCCCTACGAGTGCGACCCGGGGTTTGCGGGAAATTACACCCCGCCGCCCGCGCAGAAGTCGGGTCAAAAGCCCGGCAAGTCGTCCAATTGAAGGGCGAATTCTTTTATAATCGCGCACCTGCCGCGTAGCCTTTGGGGAGCCTCCCGTGTCCGAGGATCTGCAAGCCGAGCTCGAGCGCCTGCGCGCTGAAAATGAGCGCCTCAAGAAATCCGGTCGCAGCAAGCTGGCCATGAAGGTCAGCGAGAAAGGCGCCCTCTCCGTCTACGGCATGGGCCGCTTCCCGGTCACCCTCTATAAAGAGCAGTGGCTGAAGCTGCTCGGCATGGCCGATGAAATCAAGGCCTTCATCGAGGCCAATAACGAGAGCCTCAAATCCAAGGAATGACCCCCGCCGCCGCCCGCAGGGGGTGCGGCGCCCCGGTACGGCGTGCTCGTCCCTGACCACTCCAAAGTGAAGCTGACTCATCGCAGTCGACGGGCGTCCGAGGCCCTCGAGCAGAAGTCAGCGATAGCGATATAGCCTCACGCGTTGAATCTGGAATTCACCGGGCGCCAGCCGCACGTGCCGGCCCTGGTGCGTCTGGTCGCCATTGAGCAGACGGCCGGGAATCCAGTTGCCCTTCGCATCGAACGTACCCTCCCACACGCTGTCCAGCCCCGCGGACGGCGGGCCATCGGCACCGGCGGGCGCGACGGTAACGGTGATCCCCTGCCCTGCCACCAGGTAGTCCTCCGGTCCCGTTTGGATGATCAGGCCGCCGTGGGTCGCGATTTTCTGATCGGCTCGGGGCGTCCAGGAATCGATGAACGTCACCGTGAAGCGATAGTCGCCCAGGGTCTGCGTCTCGGGGGTCTCGATGAGCGTCCCATCCTCGAGCACTCGTGGACGGAAGCCCGCCATCCGTCCCAGGCCCTCGTTGGCGAGGATTGCGGGACTCAACTGCTCCAGCACGTCGTAGGCTCGCGCCAGCGGGTTCGGTTCCTTCTGGTCGATGGACTCGATCGAAAACGGTCCGAAGCCGATGGCGTCCAATTGACCGAAAGCATAAAAAGCGTTCGCGGCGACTTCGGGCTTGTCGGCGTTGTTGGCCTCGGGGATGAACAGCGCATTGTCCGGACGCTTGTAACGCGACGCGAGCTCCACGAAGTTGGGAAAGTAGATGTCCGGAGCGAGCAGGTCCAGGGAGTGAGCCCCAGCCTTCCAGATCTCGAAAAGATGGGGTAGCGGGCCGCCGCTCGGATACTCGCCCGGCGCCCTGTTCGTACGGTTGAGGGCCGTGTTGACGTACATCGGCAGCGGGTAGGCTGCCTTGCCGGCGGTGGCCAGCGCCTCGACATATTGAGCGTAATGCCAGGCCGTAAAGGCCTCGGCAGCCGCATCGCCGCCGCCAAACACGGTCGCCCAATCCCCTTCCCGCCTGGCGCCGTGCTCGGTCCAGAGCTTTTGCAGGGGTGATGGATCGCCTGCAGTCGAAAATCTGTCTACCAACTCTTTCGGCACACGTTCACGGAACGCACGTTCCGCTTCCGGTCCGTAGTCGCGTGCGACCGGCAGCATGCCGATCTCGTTCTCGACCTGGATCATCAACACGGTGTTCTTGTCGTTGTCGATCGTGCGGAGGTGGTTGAGCAGGGCTACAAACGCCTTGGTGTCCGCTTCACGGGTTGCAGGCACGAACGCCGATAGAATATCGACGCTGCGTCCGTTGGGAAGTCTGGCTCGGGGGAATCGCTCCTGGTCACGCTTGACCCACGCGGGTACGTAGGTCGACATGCTGTTTTTCCAGGCGCCGAACCAAAGGAGCACCAGGCGCAGATGATTGGCCCGCGCGGCCGTGACCAGGGCGTCGACGGAGTCCCAGTTGAAATGTCCTTCGGTGGGCTCGACCAACTCCCAGTACACGGGGGTAATCACCGTGTTGAGATGCATCTGCCGCAGCCGTGGCCAATGTGGCGCCATGTAGGCTGCGCTCGAGGCGCTGGAGTTGCCGAGCTCGCCGCCCAGGATGAGCATGGGCTTGCCCTGCACGACCAGGCGCTCGGCCGTGCCCTGCTTCTCGAGGTGAGGGGGCGCGGCCCGCGACGTGAGCACGCTTAACAGGAAAACCAGCGCAATCGTCCACCGCGCGCCACTTGCCATCGTCACAGGCCATGCTCCAGGGTGAGGTGCCCCTCATCCATGATACCGCTATCATGAGATGAGGTGTACACCACACCCGGGCGCGTCTGTCCGGCAGCGTCCGGCGTTCTCAGCGCAGGCCGCCGGAGGCCTGCAGGTTCTCGCCGGTTAGCCAGCGCGCGTCGTTCGAGGCCAGGAAGACGACGACGGCGGCAATATCGTCCGGGTGCCCGATGCGGCCCAGCGGGGTCTGCTGAACCGCCCATTTTTCGAAATCGGAGCCGATGATCTCGCCCGCGCGGGTGCCCTCGGTGTCGACCATTCCGGGACTGACCGTGTTGACCCGGATCTTTTTCGGTCCAAACTCTTTGGCCAGCACACCTGTGATGGCTTCGACGGCGGCCTTGGTTGCGGTATACACCGAGCTGCCTGGCGGTGTGAGCCGTACCGCAGCGGTGCTGATGTTGATGATGCTGCCGCCTGCCTTCAGGTGCTTGGCGGCCGCCTGGGTGACCATCAACAGTCCCAACACATTCAGGTCGAAGTGCTGATGAAAGTGCTCCGGCGTGATGGTTTCCAACGGCTCGAATTTATAAATTCCCGAGTTGTTGACCAGGATGTCGAGTTGGCCGTACTGCTGGACCGCCGCGTCGATCAATTTCTGCGCCTGCGCGGGATTGCTCAGGTCTGCTTGCACCGCGACCGCCTTGCCGCCGGTCTGCCTTATCGCCGCAACAACCGCGTCCGCGCCCGCCTTGCTGTTGGAATAGTTCACGACTACCGCGGCACCCTCGGCAGCCAGTGCCTTGGCGATTCCGGCGCCGATGCCTTTCGATGCGCCCGTGACGACGGCGACCTTACCTTCCAGCTTGCTCATATTTCTGCCCTCCACGTTTGTGAGATGGGGAGAATGGGGGACGGGTGGCGGCGCCACCACTGCTCGAAAGTGGCATTCACCTACGGATCGGTCATAAGCTTATGCCCTGGACTCAGTAGTGTCGCCACGTCTGGGGAACCAATGCGCCTCCTCATCGAGAAGGGTTCTGCGCTATGAAAACACGGGGCCTGGTTAACGGTTGTATTGTCGCGCTGGCGATGGTGGTGAGTGCGGCGGGGGCCGCCAGCCCGTCGGCCAAATTGGCCCCGGCTCCGGCGGCGGCGGTTGAACGACTCGGGACGGTGTCGTTCCCCGTATCCTGCGCCCCCTCGGTGCAGGGCAGCGTCAATCGCGGCATCGCCCTGCTCCACGACTTCTGGTACGAGGAGTCCAAACCGCAGTTCGAACGCGTGCTCCAGGCCGACCCCTCCTGCGCGATGGCGCATTGGGGCATCGCCATGAGCAGCTTCCACCAGATCTGGGATCGACCGAACGATGCAACCCTGGCCGCGGGTTGGAAAGAGCTGCAGGCCGCGCAAGCCCAACCGGCCAAGACGGCGCGCGAGCGGGAATACATCGCCGTGCTGAGCGAATTCTTCAAACCGGGCAAGGACGGCTTCGAGCCGCGGATCAACGCGTATGCCAAGGCAATGGAGCAGCTCTACGCGCATAATCCGAATGATGTGGATGCGGGCGCGTTCTACGCGCTGGCGCTGCTGGCAGCGGTCTCACCGAACGACACGTCGCTGACGCAGGAACACAAGGCCATGGCGGTTCTGACGCCGCTGTGGCGCAAGTACCCGGATCATCCGGGACTGGTGCATTACATCATCCACGCTTGCGACACGCCGTCGCTCGCCCAGGATGGCTTGGCTGCGGCCCGACACTACGGCGAGATCGCAGCCTCCGGGCCGCATGCGGTTCACATGCCCGGGCACATTTTCGCGCGGCTGGGAATGTGGCGCGAGGATATCGAATCCAACGCGGCATCCGTGCAGGCCTCGCACGCGGCCGAGGCCCAACACGAAAGTGGCTGGATGGACCAGTTTCATTCCGACGATTTCCTGGTCTACGCGTATCTGCAGAGCGGCCAGGAGGACCAGGCCCGGGCCGCCGTCGCCGCCTCGGATGCGGCGCTCTCGCATTACGAGAAGATGCCGGACATGACGGCCGACAACTACATGGTCGGCATGTTTCCCTACTATCGGGTCAAGTTACCGATATTTGTTGCCTTGGAGACGCGGGACTGGAAGTCCGCGGCGACGCTCGATGTCGGCAAGGCGAGCACGGACACGAGCAAGTTGCTGGTTCTGTGGGCGCGTACGATTGCCAATGGCCATCTGCACCAACCGCAACCGGCGCGCGCCGATCTCGAGGCCTTCGACACCATTCTCGCCAACATGAGAAAGGGCGACCGGGCCTGGGAGGCCGATACGACCGGTGTCAAGATTGGCCGGCACGTCATGCTGGGGTGGGTGGCCTTTGCCGATGGCAAAGCCCAGGACGCCGCGCGACACCTGCGCGCCGCCGCCGACCTGCAGGACAAGGTCGGCCAGGGCGAAGTCGACATTCCGGCCCGCGAGATGCTCGGTGACGTGTTACTCGAGTCGGGCAAAGCCGCCGAGGCTCTCGTGGAATACAAACAGGCCCTGAAGCTCAGCCCCAACCGCTTCAACGCCCTCTTCAACGCCGGCCGCGCCGCCGAGGGCGCCGGCAACGCTGCCGAAGCCCGCGGCTACTACGCCGCGCTCCTCAAGTCCACCAACAACGGCGCCCACTCCACTCGCCCCGAGCTCGCCCACGCCAAGACGTTTACCGCCACCGCCAGCAACTAGCGGGCGCGCCCCGCCACCTCTACGAACCGGTCACAATCTGTGACCGCTTTCAGGCCGTGTGACCGTGTGACAGGCTAGCCGTCTTTTCCCGGCCTCGGGCATACGCTCTTGAGACCGTCGATATGCTCGTGAAGGTCCGGCCGAAGATGCGATAGAGACGTGCTACACGTCGCCCTTGGTCATCATTGAGGTGATCCAACGCGATGCGGTGCAACTGCCTGCCAGCCATCTCGGGCACTTGTTGCCCGTAAATGCGCGCGGCGCGCTTGAGGAAAAATCCGGCATCAACGAGCACAGCCGTCAGCGTCGGGCTGCTGTGCCGCAGAAAAGAAAAGCCCCGGGGTTCGGCAAGCTCTGAATCAGTGAGAGCAGGCTTACTGCCAGGGGCGGATCTTGTGGAAATCATAAGACTCCGCGCCTGGGATCGTCAATGCTGGAAAGATTAGCACCAGCACAATCGCAAGCGCACAGGAAATTGACATGCGCGAGCCCAACAAACACGTCCGTGCTTCCGCGCGATTGTGACGTCGTTTTCGACGCTGGAAACCGGCTGCGGAAAACGGCGGCGCTGAAATCACGGCGCCGCCGTGGTAGGAAGTCTAAGAGACTTTCAGGCGGTGTAGGACTTGCGCTTCACCTTGCGATGCGTGACCTCCAACGGATAAATCGGGCAGTGAGCGATAACCTGCTCGGCCTTGGCGCGATCGGGTGGAGGTGTCTCGTCGGGAACGGACGCCATGAAAGCGTCGAAGCGCTCCTGCATGCCGCTGCGGAATTCCGGATGAGTGAAAATGAACAGGTCGTTGTGGCGGACGCCATTCAACACACGCTCGCCCGCCTCCAGGGGGTCCATCATCGGTGACGGACCCCGGCCGCCCGGCAGAGGTTTGCGCTGCTCAGGCGGGCGGTTGTCGGTGATGACGCCGCCGGGGCAGTAGGCCGAGGTGCCGATGTTGGTACCCTCCAACTCGACCCGCAAGGCTTCCATCATGCCGACCGCGGCGATCTTGGTCGCGGTGTAGACGCCGGCCTGGAAGCCCGGAACGACACCACTCATCGAACATGTGGTCACGATGTGGGCGCCCTCGCCATGCTCCTTGAAATGAGGGAGACAGGCGACCACGCCGTTGTAGATGGCCGTGAAGTTGACGGCAACCGCGTTATCCCAATCATCGACCTTGGCCTCACTCGCCTTCGCCAAGGTTTTGGCGCCCGCGTTATTGACCAGCAGGTGCAGATTACCGAACTTCCCCTTGATCTCCGCGAGGAGCTTCACCCACCCGTCGCGGTCCGTGACGTCATGCTTGATGGCATGCACACCGGCATTGCCGGGTTTGAAAAAGGGCAGCGCTTCCGCCAACCGCTTCTCGTTGCGATAGCCGATAACGACTTTCATCCCCGCATTGGAGCACGCGCGCGCAATTCCCAAGCCGATGCCGTCCGACGCAGCTGTGATGTAAGCGGTCTTACCGGCGACATCCTTGAGCGGCGCCGGCTGTGGAGAAGTAGGAGGCGGCGGCAGCGGAACGCGCTGCGCGCGAGCACTTTGACTCATGCCGGAGAGCAACGCGAACGCACCCGCGCTGAGTGCCATTCCTTCCAGGAACCGACGCCGATCTTCCGCAATGCTGTTCGCTTCGCCCGACGTCCGGGTCACACGCTTTCTAGCCATCGAAGCCCCCTCAGTTGGTCCGAGGATGCTGCTGCAAGGCGTCCGCGGGCGGCAAGTCTTTCCGCCAGCCCCGTCCCGCTAATGGACAGGTGCGAGAGGCCTAACGCGTGCCGTAAAGACGATCGCCGGCGTCCCCCAACCCGGGCAGGATGTACCCGTGATCGTTGAGTCGCTCGTCGACCGCAGCGGTCCACACGCGGACCTCCGGATGGTGACGGTGAAGATTGCTCAACCCCGTCTCGGTCGCGAGCAGACAAACGAAACGCAACTCGCTGGCACCGTGCTCCTTCAGCCGATCCATGGCGGCCACGGCGGTGTTACCGGTGGCCAACATCGGATCGACCGCGATGACGAGACGCTCCGCGAGCACGGTGGGCGCCTTGAAGTAGTACTCGACCGCAACGAGCGACTCGGGATCACGATAGAGCCCGATATGGGCGACTCGCGCAGAAGGCACGAGGTCGAGCATCCCTTCGAGCAAGCCCATGCCGGCGCGCAGAATCGGCGCGAACACCAGTTTCTTACCCGACAGCTTCCGGGATTGCATCGGCACGAGGGGTGTTTCGATATCGACCGGGTCGAGCGGCAGATCGCGCGTCACCTCGTAACACAACAGTGTCGCGATCTCGCGCAGGAGTTGCCGAAATCCCTTGGTCGAGGTTGTCTTGTCCCGCATCAGGGTCAGTTTGTGCTGCACGAGCGGGTGATCCACCACAGTCACATTGTTCATCAAAACACCGTCCCGTCACTCGAGATCTGAAATGGTGGGCCGCCATCAGCGCGCTTCTCACGCGCGATGAGCCGACCCGCCGCCCACGTTCCGCCTTCGAGCACCCGCGCCAGAGGAAACTCCTCCGTCGCGAACCCCAGCCGCGCCGCAACCAACGGCGCAATCTCATCGAGCAGCGCCACCGTCGCACTGCGCCATCCGACCACAAACGGGTCGGACACGTCATGCGCCCGAGAAAACGCCTCGGGGTCGCGCGGTACGAGCACCCCCATATCGACCAACAGTCCACCATTGCGATATTCAGCGAGCCCCGTCAGTCCGCCGATATCGACCACGCGCAGACCCGCTGCCTCCAGCGGCTCGATCAACGAATAGGCCAGCCACTGCGACAGCTTGTGCAGCGGCACGAAATGGTCGATCGAACGCGGCCCCCGCAGAGGCGCGAACGACCAACAATCTCCCAAAGGCACGCCATCCAACACTGGTCGATTCGGCCAGATCGAGCCGAGCCCTTCCAGCAGGAGCTCGAGAATGACAGGCGCCGAGATCGCCATGCCGGGGGCACCGCAGGCACGCGGCGCGCCCACCCCGCCAGAGGCGTGAGACGCACCGGGGGCGGCCGAGCTGCCGGCAGCGTCCGCGCCGCGCGAGGCGCCTGCGCGGCCCGAGGCGCCCGATGCATCAGCGTCCGCGGAGGCACGCCGCACGAGCGTATCAAACAACCCACCCGGTCGCGGCACATCGGCGCTGGCGAACAGATCCGGCCTACGCAACACGGCTTCGCCAAGCCGGTTCAACAAAACGGCACGCCCCTGGGATCCCTGAAGAGTATTTCCCGCACCGGACTGAAATGCCTGCTCGACAGCCGCCGCATCAACACGGCAGAGGGCCGCCGCATCTGCCCGCAACGGGTCGCGAAGCGGATCGTCCGACAATCCGCCACGCTCAAACCATCGAAGGCTCGCCAGTGCCAATCCCTCTGATCGTCCGACAGTCAGCCCCCCCAGCCCAGTATCGTGATAGCGCCAACCCGAACCCGCCCCGGCGTCGAGCAACACCGACGTGATCGCGAGATCGAACGCTGCGCGCGCGGCCGCGGCGGGGCTCTCCCAACGGCGACGCGCGCAAATCTCACTCCAGAGATCGCGCCCCGAGAATATGAAATGGCGCCAGCGAGCATGAAACGGAGGTTGGCCGCTTGGATAACGATCGCGCACCACACGGGCCACAAAATCGGCCGTGGGCTGCAATCGATCGAAATCGACGGTCCAGTCTTCCAGAGAGCCGTCAATCGCCAGTGCGAGAACGCGTCGCGAAGTGTTGCGCACGGCTGCCGCGGAGAGCAGCGAACGCGCGCTGTCGTCAGTAGTCCTTGAGGTCACGACCGACCACGCATGCGGGATCTTCCACTACCCCCTCCGGTGCAAAATAGCCCGCCGCCTTCTTGGCCTCGATCTCGACCTGGGCATCCGGCGGCACCAACTCCGGCGGAATGGGAACGCGCTCCACGATGGCGATTCCCGCTGCTGTGAGCGCCTCGTGCTTGAGATTCGACATGGAGACCAGCCGATCGATCCGGGTAATTCCCAGCCAATGCAGCACGTCGGGCATGAGCTGTTGGAAACGCGCGTCCTGCACACCGGCGACGCACTCGGTCCGTGCGAAATAGGTGGACGCCTGATCGCCGCCCGGCTGACGCTTACGTGCGTTGTAGACGAGAAACTTGGTGACCTCGCCCAGCGCCCGCCCTTCCTTGCGGTTGTAGACGATGAGTCCCGTGCCGCCTGCCTGGGCCTGGCGCACACACTCTTCGATGCCGTGTGTGAGATACGGGCGGCAGGTGCAGATGTCGGAGCCGAAGACATCGGACCCGTTGCACTCATCATGCACCCGACACGTCAGAGGGACCGCCGGGTCGTGAATAGCCCCGGGATCACCAAAAATATAGAGCGTCATGCCGCCGATCGGCGGCAGAAAGACCTGGAGATCGCGGCGCGTAACCAGTTCGGGATACATACCGCCCGTCTGCTCGAAGAGGGCGCGCCTGAGCACGCTCTCAGTCACCCCGAACCGCTCCGCTACGCCCGGCAAGTACCAGACAGGATCGACGGCAGCCTTGGTCACACTGACCTCTCCGCCCTGGCGCACGACAGTCCCATCTTCCTTGATGCGACCCAGCCGGATGGCGTCCCGTATCTCGTGCAACGTCAGCCGAGCGCGTGTAATCGCGATGGTCGGTCGGATGTCGAGACCGCCCTCGATCTCGGCTCTGAAGTCCTCGGCGACCCGATGCCCCCAAGGATCGAAAGAAACGATGCGCGTCTTACCCTGCCACTGCGGATGGGGACCGATTTCCACCACCGGGTGGGTGTCCTTGAGATCCGGCCGCGCGACCGGGTCGAGCGTTCCGGAGGACACCGCGAGCGCGCGATAGATGGAGTAAGCGCCGCCGTGAGCCCCGATCACATTGCGACGGGCCCCTGCGGTAATCGAGCCAATCACGGGACCCCGGGCACGCGCATCCGGCGCTCCCCAGTTAATAGGGAACGCGTGCGCCTTGCCCCCCGCGGAGTGCGAGGTCAACCGAATATGGCCGGATGTGCTTTTCGGGGTCACGACACACAGCCTAGCTCACTCGCCGGAACGAAGTCTCGGCAGCCTGTCACGGGGTGTAGGCTTAGAAGTCCCGAGGTATGCAAAAGGTTGGCGCCGATGTACCTGCCCGATGACACCCGCTACCAGAAAATCCCCTATGTGCGCTGTGGCCGCAGCGGTCTGCGCCTACCGCGCATCTCGCTCGGGCTCTGGCAGAACTTCGGTGGCAGCCTGCCCTACGAGAATGCGCGCGAGATGGTGTTGCGATCCTTCGATAGCGGCATCACCCACTTCGACCTCGCCAACAACTACGGACCGCCGCCGGGCTCGGCCGAAGAAAATTTCGGCCGCATCCTGGCGACCGATCTCGCCGGCTATCGCGATGAGCTGGTCATTTCCACCAAGGCCGGCTACCTCATGTGGCCGGGACCCTACGGGGAATGGGGCTCGCGCAAATACGTGCTCGCCAGCCTCGACCAGAGCCTCGAGCGTATGGGGCTCGACTATGTCGATATCTTCTATTCACACCGCTACGACCCTGACACGCCCCTGGAGGAAACGATGGGCGCGCTCGACACGGCGGTCCGCAGCGGCCGTGCACTGTATGTGGGCATTTCCTCCTACGGCCCTGAAAAGACCCGGGAGGCGGCCGCCATCCTGCGCGAGCTGAAGACACCCTGCATCATCCACCAGCCTTCTTACTCCATGCTCAATCGTTGGATCGAAAAGGGCCTGCTGCAGGTATTGCAGGAGGAAGGCCTCGGCTGCATCGCCTTCTCGCCCCTGGCGCAGGGCCTTCTCACGACCCGATACCTGAGCGGTGGCGTCCCCGAAACCTCGCGCGCGGCCGAGAACGGCTCCTTCCAGAAGACTGTCGTCAACGAGCGGAACGTTGCCAACGTGCGGGCCCTCAACGCCATCGCCCAGGAGCGCGACCAAACCCTGGCGCAGATGGCCATCGCATGGGTCCTGCGCCAGCCGGCCATCACGAGCGCCCTGATCGGCGCCAGCCGCTGGGAGCAGATCGAGGACTGTCTCGGGGCCCTGAAGAATCTGCGCTTCAGCGACGCTGAGCTGGCCCGGATCGACCGTCACGCGGTCGAGGGCAACCTGAACATCTGGGCGCAATCGAGCGAGCACGGCTAGAGGCTCCTTTGTTGCACCCTCCTCACGCGCGCCCTGCGTATTCTCCTATGTGAACGCAAAGGACCCGAGCACGAGCGAGGAGTTGCTGACCCGGGCGCTGGCCGGCGAGGTGGCGGCGTTCGGGATGTTGGTGCGAGCCCACCAGCGC
>Ga0070665_100000938_pt1 | contig 37308 bp, 34 predicted proteins | sample KBSS13metaG_FD_65862 | JGI IMG/M metagenome (GOLD analysis project Ga0070665, IMG submission 65862) | Switchgrass rhizosphere microbial communities from Kellogg Biological Station, Michigan, USA - KBS S1-3 metaG | ecosystem: Host-associated > Plants > Roots > Rhizosphere > Soil ... | reverse complement strand
CCGCAACTGGCGGGTCTATGCGGCCTTGATCGTCGGCATGGGCATGATGAACCTCGCCGCCTCGGGTGCGGCCGCCTGGTACCCCGCCTTCCTCCAGCGGCGGCACGGGCTCGACATCGGCAATATCGGCATCCTGCTGGGTACCAGCACGCTCGTCTTCGGCATCATCGGCGCGCTCTGCTCCGGCTGGCTCGCTCGCCACTGGTTCACACGCCGGCTGTTCGACGCGCATTACCGGGTGGGTGCGCTCTACGCTCTGCTGCTGCTGCCCTGTGCGGTGCTTGGGCCGATCGTGCCGGACAAGACGTTGGCGATGATCCTGATTGCGATCTCGGCCCTGTTCTCGATGACCTGGGTGGGCGTGAGCGCGGCGGCGCTGCAACTGGTGACGCCGGACCGGATGCGCGGCCGCATCTCCGCCGTTTATCAGTCGATCGGCTCGCTGATCGGCGCCGGCATCGGCCCGACCGTGGTCGCTTTGGTCACCGATTACGGCTTCGGCGACGAGCAGATGGTGGGCTGGTCGCTGGCGGTTGTCGCCGGCGCCGCGCTGACGATCAGCTGGGCGGCTCTGACCTATGGCCGCAAGCATCTTGCCCTGCTCGCCGAGGAGCGGATCGAGCATCAGCCGAAGGACGACTGAGGTGGCGATCCATTTCGAGCAGGACGGTCACGTCGCCCTTGTCACCATCGACCGCTACGAGCGGCGCAATGCGATCGACCCCGAGCATGCCGAGGCGCTGACCGCCGCCTGGCTTCGTGTGCGCGACGATCCGGAAATCCGCGTCGCCATCGTTACCGGGGTCAAGGACGCCTTCTGCTCGGGCGGGGATCTCAAGTCCTTGGTCGGGCCGATCGTCGAGCGGCTGGGCACGGGCGAGGCGTGGACCGAGGAGGAGAATGCGAAGCGGCCGAGCTTCACCCTGCGCCGGCTCAACATCTTCAAGCCGATCATCGCCGCGGTGAACGGCTGCTGCATCGCGGGCGGCATGGAGTTGCTCGGCGGCACCGATATCCGGCTGGCCAGCGCGGACGCCACCTTCGCCGTCGCCGAACCGCGCCACGGCCTGATCGCGTCCGGGGGCACGACCGCGCGGCTGCCGCGGCAGCTCGGCTGGCCGGCGGCAATGGAAATCTTGCTCACCGCCCGCACCTTTTCCGCAGAGCGGGCACTGCAGCTCGGGCTGCTGAACGAGGTCTGCGCGCCCGGCGACCTGCTCCATCGCGCGCGGGCCTGGGCCGAGGACATCGCCCGGCTCGCGCCGCTCGCGGTGCAGGGCACCAAGCGCAGCGCCTTGCTCGGCTGGCGGGCCGGCAGCGTGGATGAGGCGCTTTCGATCGAGGATGCGGTGTTCCGCGAGGTTTTCGCCAGCGAGGATGCGCGGGAGGGGACCCGGGCCTTCGCCGAGAAGCGCAAGCCGGTGTGGCGCGGCCAATGAGCGGCGCGGCGGCGCGCTTCACGCTCGACGGGCGGGTGGCGCTGGTGACCGGCGCGGTCGCGGGGCTCGGCTTCGAAATCGCCAGGGCTTTCGCCGAGGCGGGCGCGATGGTCGGTGTGCACGGGCGCGACCTGGACCGCGCGACGGCGGCGGCGGAAAGGATCGGCGGCGAGCCGCTGGCCTTCGATCTGCGCGACGAGGGGGCGATGGCCGATGCGGTTTCCGCCTTCGCCGCGCGGCATCACGGTATCGACATCCTGGTCTGCAATGCCGGCACGCGCGACCGCCGCCCGTCCGAGGCGATCGACGCGGCCGCGTTCAGCGCCTTGCTGGCGACGAACCTGGTGGCGGCGCACGCGCTGGCCCGGCTCGCCGCCCCCGGCATGATCGGCCGAGGCTGGGGCCGGATCCTGTTCGTCTCCTCCGCGGCGGCGCATCGCGGCTACCCGAACAGCGCCAGCTATGCGGCGTCGAAGGCGGGCCTGGAGGCGCTGATGCGCGTGCTCGCGCTGGAGCTGGGCCCGCACGGCATCTGCGTGAACTGCCTGTGCCCCGGTCATTTCGCGACCGAGCACAATGCCGGGATGGTGGATGACCCGAAGGTCGGGGAGAGGCTCCAGCGGATCGTGCCGCTGCGCCGCTGGGGTCAGTCCCGCGAGATTGCCGGCCCGGCGCTGCTGCTCGCCTCGGAAGCGGGCGCCTATATCAGCGGCCTCGTGCTCCGCGTGGATGGTGGTCAATTGGCTTCCGGATGATTCCCAGCAATTTCCACGGGAACGAGATTTCCCATTGCGTCTATAAGTTACTCAGCAGTATATAGATCGAATAATGAACCCCAATGCCGAGTCTCTCGTCGGGGGCGCGAGGAGATTGTACGGATGACCAGTCGAGCCGACATTGTCGTAAACCCGGAGAACCGTTGGCGACTTGAGCGTCCGCAGGACCTTTCCGGCTGGGAGGGCAGCGTTCAGCCCGAGGCTCCGAACAAATATCTGATGATCTCGGTCGACACGCACATGTCGCCGCCGCCGAAGCTCTTCCACGAGCGGATCGAAGAGAAGTTCAGGGAGCGCCTGCCCAAGGTCTTCGCCAAGGACGGCAAGAAATATCTGCTGCAGGAGGGGTGCCGCCCCGAGCAGATTTACGAGCCGCCTCTGAGCGGAGAGGACATCATTCGCAGCCGCGCCGGCGGCTTCATCCTCACCGAGTTCATCGAGGCCGACGTCAACGAGGCCAAGACCGGCCTGCCGCGCCTTGCCGACCAGAAGATGGACGGCGTCGACGGCGAGGTGATCTTCCCCAACGGCCCGGCCTTGTTGATGTGGGGCGCCAACGATCCCGAATTCGTGATGGCGCAATGCCGGATCTGGAACGACTGGGCGATGGAGACGTGCAAGCCGTATCTCGCCAAGTGCAATCCCGTTGCCGCGCTCGGCACTGCCGACCTCGACCTCGCCATGGCCGAGATCAAGCGCGTCGCGAAGCTCGGCTATCGGGCGCTGGCCTTGCCGTGCAAGCCGATCTGGGGCGCACACGATGTCAGCCACGAAAATTACAACCTGCCAAGCTTCGATCCGCTGTGGGAGCTGATCCAGGATCTGGACCTCGCGATCACCTATCACGTCTCGACCGGCAAGGACCCGCGCTGCGCCCGCGGCAATGGCGGCGCGGTGATCAACTATGTCGTGCACTCCATGTCGCCGACGATCGAGCCGCTGGTCAGCATGTGCGCCTCCGGCGTCTTCGAGCGGTTCCCCAGGCTGCGCGCCGGGACGATCGAGGCGAATGCCGGCTGGCTGCCTTTCGTCCTCGACAGCATGGACGAGTCCTACAAAAAGCATCACTTCTGGGTGCGCCCGAAGCTGAAGAACCTGCCGAGTGACTATTTCCGCTCCAACTGCTTCGCATCGGTCAGCGAGGATCGGTCCGCGCTGGCGCTCGCCGAGGAATATGACCTGACCGAGAACCTGATGTGGGCGAATGATTATCCGCATCACGAGGGCACCTGGCCGCATTCCGCCGAGGCGATCGAGCGCACGTTCAACAATCGCCTCTCGGAGCAGGGACGGCGGAACATTCTCGGCCTCAACGCGGCCCGCGTGTTTCGCTTCGATATTCCGGAGCGGTACGTGAACGGCGTCGCGACCGGCCCGGAATAATCAGGCGCGGCCCGGACGGCCGGCAAGGGAGAGGTTGAATGGCGGGTCTGGGCTTCGGGCTCGACGGGCGTATCCTGCTGGTCACGGGAGCCGGCTCCGGCATCGGCAAGGCGACCGCCCTGCGGGCCGCCCGGGATGGCGCCCGCCTCGCCTGCGTCGACGTCAATGCCGAGACCGCGGCGGCCACCGCGGACGAGATCCGGGCGGCCGGAGGCGAGGCCGTTGCCGACTCCTATGACGTCCGCGATCATGCGCAGACTCGCCACGTCGTCGACCGGATCGAGCGCGAATTCGGGCCGATTGACGGGCTGGTCGCGGTGGCCGGCATTTCGCGGCCCGGCTTCGCCACGGAAATGGCCCCCGAGGATTGGGCGGCGGTGGTCGACACCAACCTGACCGGGCTTTTCTACACCGTGCAGGCGGTCGGCGACCGGATGATCGGCCGCAATCGCGGCGCCATCGTCACCATCTCCTCGATGGACGGCATTGGCGGCCACGCCGGCCGGGTCCATTATTGCGCATCGAAGTTTGGCGTGGTCGGCCTGACCAAGACGCTGGCGATCGAATGGGGCCGCCACGGGGTCCGCGTCAACGCGATCGCACCGGGTGTGGTCGGCACGCCGATGCTGGAGCGCAACGCGCCGCCGGGCTTCCTCGCGGAGGTGCCGCTCGACCGGACCCCGCTCGGCCGCTTCTCCGCCGCGACCGAGCAGGCCGAGCCGATCCTGTTCCTGCTGTCGGACGCCGCCTCGTTCATCACCGGCACCGTGCTCTCCACGGACGGCGGCATCTCGGCGGGGGCGATGATCCGATGGCAGGGCGCCGACCTCGGCTCCAAGGCCCTGTTCGAAGCCGGGCGCTACGGGCCGGCGCCCTCCGGCACAGTTTGAGCGAGTAAAGTCGATGACATTCGAGCATGATCTGGTCATCCGCGGCGGCACGATCGTCGACGGCAGCGGCGGCGACCCGGTCGAGGCCGATGTCGCCATTGCCGGCGACCGTGTCGTTTCGGTCGGCGCGAACCTCGCCCGCGGCCGCGAGGAGCTCGACGCGCGCGGGAAGCTGGTCACGCCGGGCTTCATAGACGTCCACACCCACTATGACGGGCAGGTGACCTGGGAGAACACCCTGTCGCCCTCGTCGGAGCATGGCGTGACTTCGGTCGTGATGGGTAATTGCGGGGTCGGCTTCGCGCCGATTCGCCAGCATCAGCGCCAGCTGGCGATCGAATTGATGGAGGGCGTCGAGGACATTCCCGGCGTGGTGATGGCGGAGGGCCTGCCCTGGAATTGGGAGACGTTCCCGGAATATCTGGACGCGCTCGCGGTGCGCAGGACCGATATCGATTTCGCCGCTCAACTCCCGCACAGCCCGTTGCGAGTCTATGTGATGGGCGAGCGCGGCGCCGCGCTGGAGCCGCCGACGGACGACGATCTGGCGGCGATGCGCCGGCTGACGACCGAGGCGGTGAAGGCCGGCGCGATCGGGGTGAGCACCTCGCGCACGCTCGCCCACCGCTTCCGCGACGGCCGCCCGGCCCCGTCAACGCGGACCGAGGAAGACGAATTGATGAACCTCGCCGATGGGCTGCGCGATGCCGGCAAGGGCGTGTTCCAGCTCATCCCCGACTTCGCCCGGCCGGCGGAGGGGGAGATGGCACTGATCGAGCGGCTGCAGACGCGGTCGGGCCGGCCGGTGTCCTTCACATTGGTGCAGAATGACAATGTCGAGGGCGGCTGGCGGACCTATCTGCAGGGGATCCACCGCGCGGTCGCGGACGGGCGGCCGGTGCGTGGCCAGGTCTTCCCGCGGCCGATCGGCATGCTCTTCGGCCTGTCGCTGTCGCTCCATCCCTTCGCGCTCAACCCGAGCTACAAGAAGATCGCGGACCTCCCGCTCGAGGAGCGGGTGCGGATCATGCGCGATCCCGCGTTCCGCCGGGCCCTGCTCGCCGAGCAGGCGGAGGATACCAACGACCAGCTGGTCTACATCGCCGGGCTGACGGACTGGCTGTTCCCGCTCGGCGACCCGCCGAACTACACGCCGCTCACCTCGGATTCGATCCGGGCCCGGGCGGAGCTCATGGGCGTGGACGCGCGCGAATTGCTCTATGACGAGCTGCTGAAGGATGAGGGCCGCGCGATCATCTACTGCCCGCGCGGCAATATGGACGAGGGCCGGCTGGACAGCGGCAGCCTGGTTGTGCGCGAACCGGGCACCTTGCTTGGCCTCGGCGATGGCGGCGCCCATTACGGCATGATCTGCGACGCCGGCTGGCCGACCTTCTTCCTCACCCGCTGCGTGCGTGACGCCCCGGCGGATCGCAAGGTCGCTTTGCCCCAAGCCGTGGCGATGATGTCGCGGCAGCCGGCTGCGGCGATGGGCTTCGCGGACCGCGGCCTCGTTGCCCCTGGCTGGAAGGCCGATCTCAACATCATCGATTTCGATGCGCTTCACCTGCACGGGCCGGAGATCCGGCACGATCTGCCCGCCAATGGCCGCCGGCTAGCGCAGCGCGCCGACGGGTTCGACGCCACGATCGTCTCGGGCCAGGTCACCTATCGCGAGGCGCAGGCGACCGGGAATCTGCCGGGCCGGCTGATCCGCTCCTAGCAGCGGTGATGTTCGACATTCTCATCAAGGGCGGACATCAACATCATCGACAGGGGCCGGCTCGGGCTCGAGCGCCCGCTTATGGCGAACGACCTGGCCTTGGGCGGCGCCCGCCTGCTGCAGGGCGCCCGCGGCTCTCTCGCAACGATGGTGAACGGCGTGATCACGCGCCGTGATGACGCGGACACCGGTGCCCCCCGGGTCGCCTGGTGCGCAACAGCGTCGAGCCTCAGAGATCGATCCCGCCCGCCACCACCAGCAGGCTGCCGGTGACGAACCCCGCGCCGGGCGAGGCCAGATAGAGCGCGGCATAAGCGATATCCTCGGGCGTGCCGAGGCGCCCCATCGGAACCCGGGCGATCATCGCTTCGCGCGCCGTGTCCATGTCCGGGGCGTCGCCACGCTCCACCCGCTGGGCGAAGCTGCTGGCCATCATCCCGTCGGGGCCGCTTTCGATCGGGCCGGGGAGAATGACATTGCAGCGTATCCGGTCCGGCGCGCCCTGGATGGCGAGCGAGCGGGTGAGCTGGACGACCGCCGCCTTGCTCGCGCCATAAGCCAGAGCGTTGGGCGTCGGCGTGATCGCGGCGATCGAGGCGAGGTTGACGATCGAGCCCTGCCCGCCGCGCCGCATCAGCGGCATCGCCGCGGCGCAGCCCAGGACCGTGCCCTCGACATTGACCCGCTGGACGGCGCGGAAGGCGGCGGGATCGAAGCCGGCCAGCCCGGTGCCGCCCGGCGCGCCGAGAATGCCGGCCGCATTGACCAGCACGTCCAGCCGCCCGAAGCGCGCCTCCATCGCCGCGATGGCACGGTCCCACGCCGCCGCGTCGGTGACGTCGAGGTGGAGCTCGCCCTGAGCGGGCGCGTCGGAAAAAACGAGGTCCGCCAGCACGACCTCCGCGCCATCGCCCCGCAGCGCTGCGCCGATCGCCCGCCCAAGCGCGCCGGCCCCACCGGTGATCAGGCAAACCGCGCCCTTCAATCCGCCTGCGGCCATCTCGTCCTCCCCGCTCCGCTGCGCATTTCAAATCTATTGCGTACCCGTGTTACTCAATAGTAGAAACAATGGCAGCCGGGCAATCCGGTTTGCACCGGCGATTCGAACGGGTGAGGACAATGGATTTCTCGGAGCCAGATCATGTTACCATGCTCCGCGAGGTCCTGACTCGTTTCGTCGAACAGGAAATGCCTCGCGAGGAGGCGCGGCGCTGGGACCGCGAGGACCGCTTTCCGCGCGAGATTTTCCAGAAACTCGCCGATCTCGGGGTGATGGGGCTGACCATCCCCGAGGAATATGGCGGCAGCGGGCGCGATATTCCGGCGACGATGATGGTCATCGAATTGTTGGCCCGACGGTCCATGGCCGTCGCCATCCCCTATCTGATGGCCACCTGCTATGCCGGCATGAATCTCTATGAGGTGGGCTCGGCGCAGCAAAAGGCCGAGCTGCTGCCCCGCGTGGTCTCCGGCGATCTGATCTTCGCTTATGGCTGGACCGAGCCGGACGCGGGTGCGGACCTCGCCAGCGTCCGCACCACGGCGGTCCGCGACGGCGACTCCGTGGTGGTCAACGGCGCCAAGCGCTTCTGCTCGGGCCCCGAAATCTCCGACTATATCTACACGCTCGTCCGCACCGGCCCCGCCGAGGCGCGGCACGGCAACCTCTCCTTCGTGCTCATCCCCCCGACCACGCCGGGTGTCTCGATCACCAAGATGAGCAAGCTCGGCGCGCGCGGGGTCTCCACCACCGATGTCTCGCTCGACGATGTCCGCGTGCCGCTCGACCATATTGTCGGCGGCGAGGAGGCCTGGAACCGCGGCTGGCAGATGCTGTCCGGGCCGGGCCTGAACGTCGAGAAACTGGAGGTGGCCGCGCTCGCGCTCGGCCTCGCCGCAGCCGCCTTCGACGATGCCTGGCAATATGCACAGGAGCGCCAGCAATTCGGCAAGCCGATCGCGACCTATCAGTCGCTGCGTCACATGCTGGCGGACATGCAGACCGATCTTCACGCCGCCCGGCTGATGCTCAATCATGCCGCCTGGCTGTCGCAGCAGGAATTGCCCTGCGGCGTGGAAACCTCGATGACCAAATTGTTCGTCACCGAGGCGGCGAAGCGGGTGGTGCTGCAGAGCCAGACGATCTTCGGGGCCTATGGCTATGTCGAGGATTTCGACGTGGAGCGCTATGTCCGCGACGTGCTGCTCATGCCGATCATCGGCGGCTCCTCGGCGATCCAGCGCAACAATATCGTCAACTGGCGGGGCCTGACGCGATGAGCGGGAGCGGGATCGTGCCGCCGCTCCGGCCGGGCCTGGCGGCTGGAGCGCGGGCCTTTCGCGCGCAAGGCGACTGGCGCGACCGGCAGATCAAGCAATTGCTGGCGGCGGAGCTGGCCGCCGATCCGGACCGGATTGTCGCCCGGGACGGCGCGCGGTTGCTCACTGTCCGCGGCCTCGACGAACAGGCGCGGCGGCTGGCCGGCTGGATGCGTGCGCAGGGTGTAGGGGAGGGCGATGTGGTCGCCTTTCAGCTGCCCAACTGGCTCGAAGTCTTCGTTATCGACATGGCGGCCGCCTTGCTTGGCGCCGTCTCCAACCCAATCGTCGCCATCTATCGCGATGCCGAGGTGGAGTTCATCCTGCGCGACGCCCGGGCGAAATTGTTCTTCGCGCCTGTGTCCTTCCGCAGCATGGACTTCGCCGGCATGATGGCGCGCATCGGCCCGCGGCTGCCCGATCTGAAGGCCTTCGTTACCGTCCGGGGCGCGAGCGAACTGGACTATGAGGCGGTCTTGGCCGGCGCCATGCCGGTCGCGCGCGGGGTCCCGGTCTCGCCGGACGCGCCGCGGCTATTGCTCTATACGTCGGGCACGACGGGCCGGGCCAAGGGCGTGCTGCACAGCGTCAACACGCTGACCTGCGAGATCGCCAACGCCTCGGCTTATTGGCGGCAGCAGCGTGGCGACATCATGCTGATGCCGTCTCCGCTGACCCATATTACCGGCTATCTCTACGGCATATTGTTCGCGGAGCTTGCCGGCCTGACGACGGTGCTGATGGACCGGTGGGATGCGGCCGAGGCGCTTGGCCTGATCGAGCAATATGAGATCGGCGCCATGGTCGCGGCGACACCCTTCCTGCAGGAGCTTGCGGCGGCGGCACGCGGGCGCGGCAGCCGCCTGCCGAGCCTGAGGCTATTCGCCTGCGGCGGTGCGCCGGCGGCGCCGGAAACCATCCGCCAGGCGACCGAGGCGTTCGAGCGCTGCATCGTGCTGCGGGTCTATGGCTGCACGGAAGCCCCGACCATCACCCTCGGGGCGATGGAGCGGGGCAGCGCGGCGGCGAGCGGGACCGAGGGCTATGTCGTCGGCCATGAAGTGCGGTTGATCGACGCGGACGGCGCCGAGGTGACGACGGGTGAGGAAGGCGAAATCGTCGCGCGCGGGCCGGAAGTGATGCTCGGCTATCTCCGCGCCGAGGACAATGAGGCCGCGTTCGATGCGGAGGGTTATTTCCACACCGGCGATCTGGGCCGGTTCGATGCGGAGGGCGCGCTGACCATCACCGGCCGCGCCAAGGACCTGATCATCCGGGGCGGCGAGAATATCGCGCCCAAGGAGATCGAGGACGTGCTGCACCGCCATCCGGCGATCATGGAGGCGGCCGTGGTGGGTATGCCGCATGCGCGTCTGGGAGAGGCGCCCTGCGCCTTTCTCGTGCTGGCCGAGGGGGCCGCCGTGTCGCGTGAGGAGGTGAAGGCCTTTCTCGACGCGGCGGGGCTGGCGAAGCAGAAGATTCCGGAACGGGTGGAGTTTCGCGATCTTTTGCCGAAGACTGCGGCGGGCAAGGTCCAGAAGTTCGTGCTGCGCGACGCGCTCGCGGCCGGCGATTGAAGAAACAGGGGAAACGGATTGAGCGGAGCACTTTCAGGCGTACGGATCATCGAGGTGGCGAGCATCGGCCCGGGGCCGTTCTGCGCCATGATGCTGGCTGACCATGGCGCGGACGTGATACGCGTCGACCGGGCGAAGGACGGGCTTACCCTGGTCGACGAGCGCCTCGACGTCATGAACCGGTCGCGCCGCTCGATCGTCGCCGATCTGAAGACGCCCGAGGGCGTGCAGCTGGTCCGTGATCTGGTGAAGACCGCCGATGGCGTGATCGAGGGCTTCCGGCCCGGCGTGATGGAGCGGCTCGGGCTCGGGCCGGACGTGCTGCTCGCCGACAATCCGAAGCTGGTCTATGGCCGCATGACCGGCTGGGGCCAAAACGGGCCCTATGCCCAGCTGCCCGGCCATGACATCAACTACATCTCGCTCGCCGGGGCGCTGCACAGCTTCGGCGAAAAGGGCGGCAAGCCGATCCTGCCGCTCAATCTGGTGGGCGATTTCGGCGGGGGCGGCCTCATGCTCGCTTTCGGAATGGTCACCGCGATCCTCAACGCGCGCGCCACGGGCAAGGGCCAGGTGGTCGATTGCGCGATGACCGATGGTGTCGCGGCCTTGATGGCGATGGTCTGGTCCTTCGTGAATGCCGGCCACTGGACCGACGAGCGCGGCACTTTTCTGCTCGACGGCAGCGCGCCCTTCTACGACAGCTATGAGACGGCGGACGGCAAATATATTTCGCTCGGCTCGATCGAGCCGCAATTCTACGCCGCCATGCGCAGCGCCCTGGAGATCGACCAGGATCCCGATTTCGACGTGCAGCATGACCGCAGCAAGTGGCCGGCACAGAAGGCGCGGATCGCCGCCTTGATCAAGGCGAAAACCCGTGACGAATGGTGTGCCCAACTGGAAGCGAGCGACGTCTGCTTCGCCCCGATCCTCGGGGTCGCCGAGGCGCCGGATCATCCCCACAACCGGGCGCGCGGGACCTATGTCAACGTGGACGGGATGACGCAGCCCGCGCCGGCGCCGCGCTTCCTCGGCACCCCGGCCGCCACGCCCCGCGCGACCGCCCGGCGGGGCACGCATGCCGCAGAGATTCTGGCCGAGCTTGGCTATGACGAGGCGCAGCGCGCCCCGTTTCTGGGCCAGCCCGGCGATGGACGATAGGAACCGACAATGGGTCACGAAGTGAGAGACGACCAGCTGCTGCGCGAGCGCATCCTGGCGGAAAATGACGTCGCCGGCGGCGAGCCGTGGGAGGTGATCGCGAAGGTGCTTGCCGAGCGCTACAGCTGCCGCGGCTATTTGCCCGATCCGGTGCCGCACAAGACCATCCAGCGAATCCTCAGCCTCGCCCAGCTCTCCGCCTCCTGGTGCAATGCCCAGCCCTGGCAGACGATCGTCACGGAAGGGGAGGGCACCGAGCGCTTCCGCCGCGAGCTCTACGCGTATGCCGACGCAAATCGCGATTCGAAGATCGAGGCCGACTTCGATTTCCCCGCCCAATATACCGGCGTCTACAATATCCGGCGGCGCGAGACCGCCTGGCAGCTTTACGATTGCGTCGGCGTGACCTTCGGCGACCGCACCGCTTCACGCCAGCAGACACTGGAAAATTACCGGCTGTTCGGCGCCCCGCACGCCTTGCTGATCACGACCAACACCGATCTTGGCGTCTATGGCGCGATCGACTGCGGCATCTATGTCAGCAGCCTGCTTACCCTCATGCAGAGCATGGGCGTCGCCTCTATTCCCCAGGCCGCATTCGCGATCTTCTCGCCCTTCATCAAGGAGTATTTCGGCCTGCCCGAGGACCGCCGCGTCGTGTGCGGCATCTCCTTCGGCTATGCCGATCCCTCCCATCCCGCCAACGGCTTCCGCACCCGCCGCGCGCCGCAGGCGGAAGTCGCCACCTTCGTGACGGAATGAGGCGATGACCGACGCACCTCCCACCCGCGGCACTCGCGACACGATCAACCATGCGCTGGCCCGCGCGGTGGCGGAATCGGGCGACCGGGTCTTCCTCGATTTCTCCGGGACGACTTACACCTTCGCGGAGACCGACCGGCTGGCGACGGCCTTGGCCCATTCGCTGCACAAGCTGGGGGTGGGGAAGGGCGAGTGCGTGGTCGCTTTCCTGGAAAACAGCGTCGACATGATCGTCGCCTGGCTCGCGATCAACAAGCTCGACGCGATCTGGGTGCCGATCAACACCGGCTTTCGCGGCGAGTTCCTGCGCCACCCACTCAACGACAGCCGCGCGCGTGTCGTCATCTGCGAGGCCGACTTCGTGGGACGGGTGCAGCTCGTGGCGAACGGCCTGCCCGAGGTGAAGCTGATCCTCACGCGCGGGCGGGTCGACGCTTCGTGTGAGGGCCTGATCCCCGTTGCCGCGCTCGACGATCATCGGGGCGACGATATCACTCCGATCCCGGTCACGACCGACCCCAAGGACCTGTGCAGCCTGATCTATACGTCGGGCACGACCGGGCCGTCCAAGGGCTGCATGATCAGCCACAATTATATGTGCCATTGCGCGCGCCGCGGCAGCGAGATGATGGGGCAGACGCGCGACGATGTGACCTGGACGAGCCTGCCGCTCTTCCACATCAGCGCCTCGTCGGGCGGCGTGATCGGCTCGCTGATCCACCAGTCCCGGATCGCCATCACGCCGCGCTTCTCGGTCAGTGGCTTCTGGGACGAGATCGAGCGGTCCGGCGCGACTTTGGTGAAGCTGATGTCGGCGATGATCCCGCTCATCGCCCATGCGCCCGACGGCGAGGCGATGCAGCGGTGCCATGGCCAGATCCGGGCCGTGTCCGGCGCGCCGTTCTCCGCCGACACTCGCGCCATCTACGAAAGCCGGTTCGGCGTCGATTATATCGTGGCGCAGCAATATGCGATGACCGAAGGCTATCTGGTCACCAGCGTGCCTTATGGCGAGGTCGGTCCGCCGGGCTCGGCCGGCCGTCCCAACGACTATTTCGACGTCAGAATCGTCGACGAGGAGGAGCGCGACGTGCCGGTGGGCTCCCCCGGCGAGGTGCTGTTCCGCCCCCGTTTTCCGAACATCATGTTCGAGGGCTATTGGGGCCGGCCGCAGGCGACCTGCGAGGCCTGGCGCAATCTGTGGATGCATACGGGCGACATCGGCAAGTTCGACGAGCAGGGCTATTTCTACTTCCTTGACCGCAAGAAGGACTACATCCGCCGCCGTGGCGAGAATATCTCCAGCTGGGAGATGGAAACCGCAATCCTGCGCCACGAACAGGTGCGCGAGGTCGCCTTCCATTCCGTCCTGTCGCCGCTTGGCGAGGACGATGTGAAGATCACGGTCGTGCTGGAGAATGAGTCCGTGCTGAGCGAGGAGGAGCTCTGGACCTGGTCGGTCAGCCACATCCCCTACTTCGCGGTGCCCCGCTACATCGAGTTCCGCAGTGAGTTGCCGCGCAACGGCACCGGCAAGATCCTGAAATATCAGCTGCGCGAGGAGGGCTGCACGGCGGCGACCTGGGATCAGGAACAGGCCGGCCTGCACGCCACACGCGAGGGCACGGTCACGCGCCTCGCGCGGGCCTGATGGGCGCGCTCGACCCCGTCATCGCGCAACGGGTCGCGGACGTCCTCGCGCTGCCGGTGTTCCGGGACCTTTACGGCGTCGCGATCGACGAGCTGCGGCCCGGGCTGGTCGCCGCCCATATCGACCTGCGCCCCGACCTTGGCCACGCGCCGGGCTGGTTCCACGGGACCGTCACCTCCGCGCTCGCCGAAACGGTCGGCACGCTCGCCTGTGCGACCTTGCTGGGCAGCGATGTCTCGCTCGCCACGATCGAGCAATCCATCCAGTTCGTCGGCCCGGCGCAGGGCGACCGGCTGATCGGGCGGGGCAGCGTGGTGCGGGCCGGCCGCGACCTCAGCTTCGCCAGCGCGAAAATCCATGTCCGCAGGGGCGATGCCAAGCGGCTTTGCGCGACGATGACGCTCACCTGCCGGCACGGCCGGCGCGACTGACACGGGCTCAGCCCGCGGCCGGATAATCGGTGGAATGGGCGAGGTCTTTTTGGGCCTCCAGCGCCGCCAGCCGCTCGCTCAGGGCGGCGTGGATCAGGGCATAAGCGTCGCTGCCCAGGGTCAGCCTTTTGGGCGGCTCGGCGGCGTCCCCGGCCGCGATCATCTGCGCCACCATCCGCCGCGCATCACCCGGCATGGGAAACTCGCCGGCTTCGCTGAGGCGCCGCACGTCCCCCGCCGGCGTCTCGGAATAGCAGGGCAAAACCGGGGCATAGACCAGGTTGGCACCGAGAATTTCGGTATCGGCGCAGCCCGGCTCGACGAGCGTGACGCTGATGCCGAACGGGGCGATTTCGGGGATCAGGCTCTCGTAAAAGCCCTCGATCGCGAATTTGGTGGCGTGGTAGACGCTGAAGCCGGGGAAGGCGATGTGTCCGCCCATCGACGACAGCTGGATGATATGCCCGCCGCCCTGCGCGCGCAGATGCGGCAACGCGGCGCGGACCAGCTGGATCGAGCCGACCAGGTTGGTCGCGATCTGCTGTTCGATCTGCGCGTCGGCCAGCTCCTCGGCGGCGCCGGTCACGATCACCCCGGCATTGGAGACGAGCCGGTCGATCCGCCCCAAGCGCGCGAAGGCCTCGTCCGTCACCGCGCGGATCGCCTGGGTGTCGGTCACGTCCAGCGCGGCGACGGCCAGTCGGTCGCCAAAGCGCTCCGCAAGCGGGGCGAGGGCCTGAGGGCGCCGCAAGGTCGCGAAGACCTTGTCGCCGCGCTCCAGCAGTGTCTCGGTCATGATCCGGCCGAAGCCGCTGGACGTGCCGGTGATGAACCAGTTGGTCATGGCCCCGTCCTCAGGCAAGGCTCTTCGCGATCACCCGCAGGGCCTTCGTTCCGTTCATCGCGTCCGAACCCTTGAACCGGCCCGAGCGCATCGCGTCCATGAGCATGGCCATGGTGCCGTCCAGATCCTCGGTCTCGATCGTGTAGGTGGTGAGGAAATCCCACGAAGGGTCGGCCGGGCCCTTGGCGTCGAGCACCTCCATCCGCTCGGCGGCGACGAAGCCCGGCAGGCTCAGGCAGTCGGGAATATGCACTTCGTCATACCAGCGGGCGAGTTCGTTCACCCGGCCCGCATGGGCGCTGGTCAGCACGCAGAATCGATAGGTCGCCATGGTCGTTCCTTTCGGCCTGGCCCGCTCAGGCGAAGCTGTTGCGGCCCCAGGGGTGAAGCCGGCCCATCGGATAATCGGGCTCCTCGATCAGCTGGAAGGCGACGCCCTCCGGATCGGTGAAGTTCACGACGCGCCGCCTGCCGAGCGCCGGGCCCAGGTCCCATATTTCGGGCGGATGGAGATTGGCGATCGGACGCCCGTTGAAGCGGGTGTCGGCGAGGATGCGATACGCCTCGTCCGCATCGTCCACCTCGAAGGCGCAGCGCATGATGCCGAGATGGTTGGGCTCCAGATAAGGCGTCGGATTGTCCGGCGAGCAATCCCAGCGCAGCCAGTCGAGAAAGAAGCGCCGGTCGCCGCGCGGGACGAAGAGGACCCCGTCAAACGCGGTCATCCCGCCGCCGGGGCTGTAGACGTTGGGGACGGGTTCGCGCGCCTGGGCGCCGGCGAGGATGTCGAGCCCGAGCACGTCGGTGTAGAAAGCGAGATTGGTATCGACGTCGGTGGATTGGGAGGCGACGGTGATGACCCGGTCCCTGAGGGGCGGATCGGCGGGCAGCCAATATTCGCGGTCGGCCTCCGCGCTGGCCTCGCCGGCGCTGCTTTCCAGCCGGGCGCGGGGCCAGTCATAGCCCCATTCGATGGCGATCCCGTCGGGGTCGTGCGCCATGAAGACGCGGTAGACGCTCGGCGGGACGTCGGGCCCCCACATATGGTTCTCGGCGTGGGTCGTGGGCGCGAAGGGCTGGGCGCCGTGTGCGATGGCGGCGGCGCGCGCGCGTTCCATGTCGCGGACGACGGGGACGATGCGATACCAGCCGACATTGCCGTGGGAGCGGTAGGGCGTGCCCACCGGCTTCGGCGTCTTCCACTCGATCAGGTGGATGGCGGGATAGTCGCCGAGCTGGGTCGTGCTGCGCATGACATAGCCCTCGAAATGCCCGTCCCCGATGCCGAGGCTCGGAAAGGCCTGGCGCGCGCTGATCCGCTCCACCGCCTCCAGCGGCATGGTCGCCTCGTAAAAGGCGCGCGAGCGCTCGAGGTCGGAGACGTTCACGTCGAAATGCGAGATATGGTTGATCCGGTCTCCCAAGCCGCCAGGCTTGCGATTGCCCTTGTAAGTTCTGGCGCTCATGCTGGGGCCCCGTCCGCCAGCGCCTGCTCGGCTTTCGTGCGGGCGTTCTGCAGGATGTCGGGCAAGCGCCCGTCCGCCTGGTTCTTGACCAGCAGCCCGCCGTCGACCGGAAGCACGACGCCCGTGATCCATTTCGCGGCGTCGGAGCCGAGGAACAGCACTGCCTCGCCAATGTCGCGCGGCGTGCCCGCGTCGGGCAGCGGCTGGAAGGTCGCGAAATCCTCCAGCAGATAGGGCGTCATCCGGTCCGCGACCTCGCGCGAGGCGCCGATGGAATTGCCCAGGATCGAGGTCGCGATCCAGCCGGGCACGATCGCGTTGACCCGGATTCGGTCCGGCCCGAGCTCGGACGCCAGCAGGCGCGAAATATGGGCGACGCCCGCCTTCATCGTCCCGTAGGCGGCGCCGCGATTGCCGAAAGGCAGGACGGCCGTGCCGGACGCGGTGTTGATGATCGCGCCGCCGCCGGCCCGCCGCATCGCCGGGACCGCATGCTTGCAGCCCAGCATGACACTGCGCAGGACCAGGGCGTGGGTCGCGTCCCAGGCGTCGACGTCCAGCGTCTCGATCCCGCCGGTCGCACCCGCGGCCGCGGCATTGTTGAACAGGATGTCGAGCCGGCCGAACGCGCTCTCGGCCAAAGCGATCGCGGCCGCCACGTCGGCTTCGCTCCGAATATCGCAGCGGATGAAGCGGAGCCGCTCTCCATGCTTCGCCGCCAGCGCCTCGCCCTTGTCGCCCTGGATGTCAGCAAGGACGACGCGCGCGCCTTCCTCGAGGAACAATTCGAGCGTGCCGAGTCCCATGCCCGAGCAGCCGCCCGTGATCACCGCGACCTTGCCGTCGAGCCGCCCGCTCATGCTTCCAGCCCCAGATCGGTCAAGGCCTTCTCCTTCGCTTCCGCCATCCGCGCGAGATAGCGTTCCTGTGTCATCCTGCGCTCGAGGCTCAGCCCGCCGTCAACCGCAAGGTCCTGCCCGGTGATGAAGGCGGAATCGTCGCTGGCGAGAAACAGAGCGGTCTTCGCGATATCCGTCGTCCGCCCCATTTGCGGCAGCGGCTGATAGTCCGCGAAAATCTCTTCGAAATAGGTCGCCATCCGGTCGGCCACCGCGGTGCGGCTATCGAATTTGGAGCCATGGATGGAGGTCGGCACCCCGCCCGGGACAATCGTGTTGATACGGATCCGGTCGCCCGAGAAGTCCAGCGCCGCGATCCGGCCGAGCGCGCTCACCGCCGCCTTGGCCACGACATAAGCGGACGAGGTGTTGCTGCGCAGGTTCACATGCGCGACCGACGAGGTGAGGATGATCGAGCCCCCGCCGCGCTGCCGCATCGGTGCCACGGCATGTTTCACCGCGAACATCGTGCTGCGCAGCAGCAGCGCCTGCGCATCGTCCCATTCCGCCTCGGTGATCGTGTCGAACTTGGCGTAGCTCACCGGCGCGCCGGCATTATGGTACATGATGTCGAGGCCGCCAAAGGCGTCGAGCGCGAGCGCGACCGTCGCCGCCCAGTCGGCCTCGTTGCGGACATCGCAGCGGATGAAGCAGACGCTCCCCGTCAGGCGCTGTTCAAGCTCCAGCCCCTGGTCCTCGCGGATGTCGGCGACCACGACTTTGGCGCCCTCCGCGACGAACAGCTCCACGCCGGCGAGGCCCATTCCGGCGCAGCCGCCGGTGATGATCGCCACCTTGCCTTTCAGTCGGCCCGTCATTCCTGTCTCCGTCATTCGAGGGTTCGGCCAAGCTTCGCGCCCGCCACGGCGCGCACCGCATCGGCGACGCCCTGCATCCCGGCCGGGCCCGCCGCCATATGATTGTGAGTCACCGCGACACCGAGCCGCGCGTCGAGGTCGGCCCAGCCAAACGAGCCGCCGGCCCCAGGGCTGAACAGGGTATTGGGACCCTTGCCGACCACCGGCGTCTGCGCGGGCGCATGGCCCGCGACCCAGAAGCCGCCGCGCCCGATCCAGGACACCACCCCGCGCAATTTGTCGAGCTCCCACGGAAAGTCGCGCAAGGCGAGCGCGCCGCGCAGCGTCTCTTCCTGCAGAATCCGCACGCCGTTCAGCGTGCCGCCGGCCGCGATCATGCCCCAGAAGGCGGCCATGGACCGCGCGTTGCAGATGATGCCCGCACCCGGCAGGCAGGCCTGCTGCACGAACGGCAGATTGTGCACATGCGCGCCGGGATAGGCGCCGTAGGGCATGGACGGCAGTTCGACGAAGGGCAGGGGGCCCGGCTGGATCAGCGGCGCGACCCGCTTGAGCTCCGCTTCCGGCAGGCCAAGCCAGATGTCCGTCATGCCGAGCGGCTGGAAAATCTCCTCATCGAGGAACCGACCGAAGCGGCGGCGCGCCGGGTCCGTACGGGTCACGATCTCGGCCAGCATCCAGCCCCAGATCAAAGCATGATAGGCGCTAGCCTCGCCGGGCGGGTACATGGGCGAGAGCGTCTCGATCTCGCCGATCATCCAGCCCCAGTCGCACATCTTTTCGGGCGTCACGTCCGCCGGCATTTGCGGCACGCCGGACCGGTGGGTGAGGACGTGGCGGACGGTGATGTCCTGCTTGCCGTTCGCGCCGAAGCCCGGCCAGTAATGCGCGACGCGCTGGTCCAGGTCGATCAGCCCGCGCTCGCGCTGGATATGCACCGCGGCCGCGGTGATCCCCTTGGTTACCGAGAAGACGGGAAAGAGGGTGCCGCCGGTGACCGGCGCTCCCGTATTTGTATCTGCGACCCCCGCCCACTGGTCGAGCAGCAGCGCGCCGTCGAGCCAGGCGGCAACCTGGAGGCCCGTTTCCCCGAGCTCAAGCGCACGCTCCAGCGCGTCCTGCACTTGGGCGAACTGCTCCGCCATCAGCCGGCGGCGCCCAGCTCGGCTTCCGCCTCGGCCCTGAGCGCGACGAGGAAGGTCCCGAGATCGGGCTCGCTGCGATTCTGCACCATCAGTCCGCCGTCGACCGAGAGCGAGACCCCCGTGATCCAGCTCGACGCGTCGGAGCCGAAGAACAAGGCCGCCTCGGCGATGTCGCGCGGCCGGCCGGCGCGCGGCACCGGCTGCAGCTTGGCGAAGGCCTCGCCCATCCCCTCCGACATGCGGTCGGCGACCGCGCGGGAGGCGCCCATCGCGTCGCCGATGATCGAGGTGGTGATCCAGCCCGGGATGATCGCGTTGACGCGGATGAAGTCGGGGCCAAGGTCGGAGGCGCTGATCCGCGTGAGATGCAGAATACCTGCCTTCATCGTCCCATAGGCCGGCCCGCGATGCCCGAGCGCGAGCAAAGCGGAGGTGGACGAGGTATTGATGATCGAGCCGCCGCCCCGCCGGCGCATCGCCGGCACCGCATGTTTGATGCCGAGCGCGACGCTGCGCAGGATCAGCGCGTGGGTGTCGTCCCATTGCTCGACGCTGAGCTGGTCGACGAAGCCGGTGGCGCCCGCCGCCGCCGCATTGTTGAACATGATATCGAGGTCGCCGAAGCTGGTTTCCGCCAGCGCCACCGCGGCGGCGATGTCGGCCTCGTTGCGGATCTCGCAGGCCGCGAAACGGATCTGGCCGGGATAGAGCTGCTCGAGCTCGCGTCCCTTGTCGTGCTGGACGTCGGCGACGACGACCCGCGCGCCCTCTTCGACGAACAGCTCCACGGTGCCGCGGCCCATGCCGGAGCAGCCGCCCGTAATGACCGCGACCTTGCCTTCCAGACGGCCTGCCATCCCCATCTCCTCGCAGATGCCGCTTGTGTCCAAACGGTCATATATCTACTAACGAGTATGGAAGTATCCGGATTAGTCAATACGGCGTGGGCCGCAGATCCGGAAAGCCGGGTCGACTGTCGGGATTTTGTGAGCGGAGCACGTGAAAAGGCTACGGGCAGGTAAGTATTCTTCGGCTTCACCCCAAACGACCGAATCGGGAGGACGGAAATGACCAGGACTGAAGCGCGCATCGCCCGCCTGAAACACGGCTTTCTTTCCACGCCCGAGGAGCTGATCGACGAGGCCCGCAACGGCCGGATGTTCATCCTGGTCGACGACGAGGACCGGGAAAATGAGGGCGACCTGATCATTCCCGCCCAGATGGCGACTCCGGATGCGATCAACTTCATGGCCAAATACGGCCGCGGCCTGATCTGCCTCGCCATGACGCGCGAGCGGGTCGATGCGCTGGGGCTCGACCCGATGACACGGTCCAACCGCACGCGCCACGAGACCGCCTTCACTGTCTCGATCGAAGCGCGGGACGGCGTCACCACCGGCATTTCCGCCGCGGACCGGGCGCGGACCATCTCGGTCGCGATCGACTCGGGCAAGGGGCCGGAGCATATCGTCTCGCCCGGCCATGTCTTCCCCTTGGTCGCGCGCACCGGCGGGGTGCTGGTCCGCGCGGGCCATACCGAGGCGGCGGTCGATATCTCGCGGTTGGCCGGGCTCAACCCTTCGGGCGTGATCTGCGAGATCATGAACGAGGACGGGACGATGGCGCGGATGGACGACCTCGTCGAATTCGCCCGCCTCCATCAGCTCAAGATCGGCACGATCCGCGACCTGATCGCTTATCGCCGCCGCCACGACCATCTTGTCGAAAAACGGGCGGAGATGAATTTCGTCAGCCGCTGGGGCGGCGAGTGGAAGGCGATCACCTTCCGCAACAAGGCGTCCGGCGAGGAATCGATCGCGTTGCAGAAAGGCCGCATCGATCCGGACAAGCCGACCCTCGTGCGCATGCACACCGTCTCCGTCTTCGTCGACATGTTCGGCGAGACGACGGAGCGCTCCCGCCTCCTCTCTCGCGCGATGGAAATGATCGCCGAGGAAGGCAGCGGCGTGATGGTGGTGATCAACAAGGGGCATGACGACGTGATGTCGCGCTTCATGAAGCTCCGCTCCGAGGGCAAGCGCGCCGGTGCGCCCGAGGTCGAGGAATTGCGCGATTATGGCGGCGGCGCGCAGATCCTGTCCGAGCTCGGCGTGCAGGACATGATCCTGCTGACCAACACTCATCACACGCTGGTCGGGCTGGACGGCTACGGCCTGTCAGTGGTCGGCGAGCGGGCGATCGATCTCGGTGATAGGAGTCAGGCGGGGATGCCGCTGGCCTGAGCCTGCGGGCCGCCAAGTGCCAGCTGGCGGTCGAGGTCGTGCGGCGTGTCGATGTCGAGCGCGAGGCCGATGCGGTCGACCGTCGCGAAGCACAGGCCCGCTGCGGCGGCGGCCTTGCGATGTGCCGCCAGGCTGCCGGGGCCGAAGGCATAGCGCAGCAGGCCCGGGTGCTTCATGGCCAAAGCGTTGGATCCGGTCCCCGACCGGTCGGGCGCGCAGACGACATCCGATTGAAGGCCCAGCATCAACTGCACATCGGCGGGCGTCAGCAGCGGCAGGTCGCCGTTGAGTGCCAGCACGGGCGCGTCGCACTGCGCGGCGAGGTGGGCGGACGCCTGCTCCAGCGCCGCATTGAGCCCGTGCCCGGCCTCGGGGAGTGGCTGCGCGCCACGCGCCTGCGCTCGCGCCAGCAGCGCTTCGCTCCGGCTGACCACGGTGCAGTGACCCGCCGGAACGCAAGCTCTGGCCACGTCCAGCACGTGGTCGAACATGTGCAAAATCAGCGCGATGCGGTCCGCCGCCGGGAGATGCGCCGCGAGCCTCGCCTTGCCTTCTTCCGGCGGCCGCATGGGAATGACGATGCGCGCGGTCATCGCGGCAGAGAGGCCGCGAAGGCGAGGGTCTCGGCGGCGAGCCGCCGCTGGTCCGCTTCGTCGCGCATCAGGGTGTCGGTCACCAGCAAGGGCAAGCCCGCTTCGTCGCCGATGTCCGCGTCCGCGCGATCGATGACCAGCCCGTCGATCAGCCCGCGATACTGGTCCGCAAGCGCGGCCGGCGTGGCGTCCAGCCCCAGTTCCGCCATGATCTTGGCTGCGGGGCCCTTGACCGCTGTGCGGCCGATGAATGGCGAGACGGCGACGCAGGGGACCCGGCGTGCGGCCAGGCACTCGGCGACGCTTGGCACGGCGAGAATGGGCGCGATGCTGAGAACAGGGTTGGACGGGCAGATCAGGATGGTCTCGAGCGCCGGCTGCTTCAGCGCGGCAAGCAGGCCGGGCGAGGGGCGCGCCTGTGCCGCGCCGGCGAACCGGATTCTCCTGAAGGCCGGCTCGCAGCGGCGGCGCACGAAATAATCCTGGAAGGGCAGCTCGCCTTCGTCGGTGTCGATCATCGAGCGGACGGGATCGTCGGACATCGGGACGATCAGCTGGGCGATGCCGAGCCGCTCGGCGAAGTCGGCGGTGATGCTGGACAGGGTCTCGCCCGCGCGCAGCCGCTCGGTGCGCAGGACATGGGTGGCGAGGTCGCGGTCCCCGAGGGCGAACCAGCCGGGCGCGCCGAGCGCCTTGGCGGCCTCCATGAACGCCCAGCTTTCGCCCTTCTGGCCCCAGCCGAGCTCCGCATTGTTCAGGCCGGCCAGCGTGTAGGTAACGGTATCCGTGTCGGGGGTGATGTGGAGGCCCATATGCTCGAAATCATCACCGGTGTTGACGGCGATCGTCACTGTCCCCGGCGCCCGCACCCCCGCCAGGCCGTTGGCCAACCTTGCGCCGCCGACGCCGCCTGCGAGTGCGAGGATCATGGGAACAGGTCCAGAGAGCGGGGACGGATCAGGTCGGCGGCTTGGCCGTCTTCTTCCGGCAGCCGCAGGCCGCGAACGAGGACGATAGGGGTTCTTTCTCCGGCCTGCCCCATGAGCAAAGACGCCGCCGCGGCGATCTCGTCTGCCAGGCCCAACTCGCTGGTTTCGAGCGGCCGGCCATGCAGGTCCGCGCGGCCGCGCAGATCGAGCAAAGCGGGCAGGCCCGCCGCGCCGATCGCCGTTCCCACCGTCCCGTTCCGCCAGGCACGGCCGAGGCTGTCGGCGATGATGACGGAGACGTTCCGCCCGGTCCGCGTCGACAATTCCGCTCGGAGCGCATAGCAGCTTGCGTCCGGGTCGCGCGGCAGCAACAGGGCCGCCGCACCGTCTTCATGGTCGATGTTCGACTGGTCGATTCCGGCATTGGCCAACACCAGCCCCAGCCGGTGGCGGACGATCAGCACGCCCGGCTGGGCACGCATCACCTCGTCGCTCTCCGACAAGATAAGCTGGACCAGCCGGGGATCCTTGTCGCAGCGGCGCGCCAGGTCATCCGCCTCGGCCGACGGCGTGACGTCGGCGAGCCGGACCAACCGGTCCTCCGCCTTGGAGACGATCTTCTGCGCCAGCACCAGAATGTCACCATCGGCAAACGCCAGGCCGCCCGCGTCGAGCGCACCGCACAGGATCGCGGCGAGGTCGGCGCCCTGGCCGATCAATTCTATGCCGGCAAGCGGGATAAGGGAGACGGTGGTCATGCGGTTCCTGTCGCGGCCGCCTCTAGCATGACCGCAGTGAAGTATGAATTATACGTTAAAGTATGAATAATACCGTTGAGTTGACCACCTTACGACCGGATGGTAGCGGAGTCGGGTCGATTCCGCACGGCGGTGCGGGACGGGCCGTTCCGTGCAGGAGAGGCAAAGATGCGCAATTTGAAATCGACCAGCCAGTTCACCGTTGACCCGCTGCGCGCGGAGCTTCCATTCGGCGCCATCGTGCGCGATCTGGATCCGGACGCCCTGCATGATGAGCGGGTCCGCGAGGATTTGCGGACCCTCTGGATCGAGGAGGGGCTGATTGTCTTCAAGGGCCTGTCCGGCTCTGAGACCCATATCACCCTCAGCGAGGTGTTCGGGCCAGGCATCGAGCATCCCGCCAAGGAGGTCCGGAAGGAATATCCGGGCCTGGTCGACGTCACCTATGACCCGTCGGACGGCTTCGTCGTCGAGGTCGATGGCGAGCCGCGCGGCAAGCCTTATCCCTGGCATTCCGATCTGATCTATGCCGAGCAGGTCAATCACGGCGGCATCCTGCGGCCGATCACTTTGCCCAGCCGCTGGGGCGAGACTGGCTTCATCGACCAGATTTGGGCCTATGAGCGGCTTCCGAACGCGCTGAAGCGCCGGATCGACGGCCTGCACGTCGTCTACAAATATAATCTCGACGCGGAACGGCAGCGCTTTGGCGTCGCCAACCAGATGCGCGTGCTGCAATACAGCCCGCAGATCGCCAGCATCCAGTCGCGGCTCGACGATTTCCCGCCCGTCGTGCACCCGCTCGTCTTCACGCAGAAGCAGACGGGCCGGAAGGTCCTAAACCTTTCCCCCTGGTTCTCCACCGGCATCGAGGAACTGCCGGGCGCGGAAGGCGATGCGCTACTGGACGAGATCGCTGCGATCCTCGTCGATCCGGTCAATTCCTATCTGCACGAATGGCACATGGACGAAATGGTACTGTGGGATAACTGGCGCATGCTCCATTCGGCGCTCGGCACGCCGATCGACGAGCGCCGCCACATGATGCGGACGACGATCGCGGGCGATTACGGGCTCGGCCGCCGCGCCGAGGGCGCGCAGGCGAAGAGCCAGTCCGAATATCTCGTCGTCTGAGCGTGGCGGCTGCGCGAAACCGAACAGGAGTGAGTCCTTGAAGATCGGATTCGCGATACCGACGCTGACGGCCTATCCGCGCTCGGTCGAGAAGACCCGCGCCGACACGAAGCTGCGCTTCGAGCGCAGCTATGAGCTTTGCGATCTGGCGGAGGAACTGGGCTTCGATTTCGGCTCGGTCGGCCATCACCGCTTTTCGCCCTGGACAGTCGACAGTTCGTGCCCGCTCGTCCTGCTCGCGGCGCTGGCCGCGCGGACGTCGCGGCTGCGGCTGCTGACCAACATCTTGCTGCTCGCCACGCACAATCCGGTCGAGATCGCCGAGCAGGCCGGCATGGTTGACGAGATTTCGGACGGGCGCCTGATCCTCGGCATCGGCCTTGGCTACCGGCCCTATGAATATGAAAAGCTGGGCCTGAGCTTCAAGGAGCGGAGCAGCCGGCTCGAGGAGGGCATCGCCATCCTTCGCCAGGCGCTCGGCGGCAAGGCGGTGACCTTTCACGGCCGCCATTATGACGTCGAGGGCGCCGACGTCACGCCCCGGCCGATCCAGCCGAACGGGCCGCCCATCTGGGTCGGCGCGATCGCGCCGCCGGCGGTGCTGCGCGCGGCGCGGCTGGGCGATGGCTGGATCGCCAGCGGCACGCGCTCGATCGCCCTGCTCATCCCGCAGATCCAAGCCTATCGCGCTGCCGCGCGGGAGGCGGGCATGCCGGGCAGCCTGACCCTGTTCCGCAAGATCGGAATCGGCGCCACGCATGCGGATATTGTCCGAAACTGGCTGCCCAGCGTGGTCGAGGTGCATCGCCAATATGCGCGCGACAATGTGCCGTTCGAGAATCCGGAGTTCGAGGCGAAGGTCAGGTCGGGCGCGGACCTTTCGCTGGACGATCTGCCGCGCGACCAGTTTATCATCGGCACGCCGGAGGAATGCATCGCGCAGCTTTGCCAATGCCGTGAGCTGACCGGCTGCGACAACATGATCGCCGATTTCGGCCGGGCCGCGCAGGGCGAGGAGTTCACGCGGATCCGCGCCGCAATGGATCTGTTCGGGCGCGAAGTGCTACCGAATCTCGGAGGTCAGGCATGACGGACCGCCCGCCCATCGCCATTGTCGGCGGCACAGGCCAGGAGGGGAGCGGCCTCGCCCTGCGCATGGCTCATGCCGGCCATTCCGTGCACGTCGGCTCGCGCGATGCGGCACGGGCGAGAGACATGGCGGCCAAGCTCAACGCGCGGCTCGGCACCGGCGCCGTTACGGGCAGCGACAATCCGACCGTCTGCGCGGCGGCCGGGATCGTCATTCTCGCCGTGCCTTATGCGGCGCAGCAGGCGACCGCGCTCGGCCTTGCCGAACTGCTTGCGGGGAAGGTGGTGATCGACGCCACCGTCCCGCTCATGCCGCCGAAGGTCAGCAAGGTGCAGCTGCCCGAAGGCGGCTCTGCCGTTGCGGCGCTGCAGGCGCTGCTGCCGGACGTCAGGCTGGTCTCCGCCTTCCAGAATGTGAGCCACGCGCATCTGCATGACCTTGATCATGCGGTCGACTGCGATGTGCTGGTCTGCGGCGACGATACCGAAGCCTGCGAGACGGCGGTCGCATTGATCGAGGCGATAGGCATGCGCGGCTTCCATGCCGGCGGGATTGCCAATTCCGCCGCGGCGGAGGCGCTGACCTCTCTGCTCATCGCGATCAACCGGCGCTACAAGAGTCCCGGCGCCGGCATCCGCCTGACCAACGTCTGACGCGCGAACGCCTTGGCCTACCAGCTGGACTAGACTATACTGATGAGTATGAGTTATGGCCGGCGAAACGGAAGGTTCGGGGAAAGAGCATATGTCGGACAATAGCGAGGCCATTAGGCAGATCTGCGACAGCATCGCGAAGCGGGTCGACCGCGCCTACGTCGCGGAGTGCAGCCGCCGCGCTGAACTCCCCGTGAAGCTCTGGGATCTCTTCGCGGAGACCGGCCTGCTCGCCATGGGCCTGCCGGAAGAATATGGCGGGCTCGGCGGCTCCCTCTCGGATCTCGTCCTGGCGATGGACCTGCTCTGCCAGGAGGGTCTCTTCCTGCCGGTCGCGGTTCCCAATTTCATGTCGCGTGAGCCGCTTTTGCGCCACGGCACCGAGGCGCAGAAGCGCCGCTTCCTGCCGCCGACCGCGACCGGCGAGGAGTTTTTCAGCTTCGGCATCACCGAGGCCGGTTCCGGCACCAACACCTTCAAAATCCGCACGACCGCGATCCGGCAGCCGGACGGCACCTTCCTCGTCAATGGCGAGAAGACCTATCAGACCGCCTTCGTCGAATCCGCGCATTGCATGCTGGTCGCGCGCACTTCGCCTTATGACGATCAGAACCGGAAGCAGGGCATTTCGCTATTCATCGTCGACACCAAGCTGCCGGGGATCAGCACGACCCAGATGCAGATCGGCAGCCTGATCCCGGAGAAGAATTACCAGGTCTATTACGACAATGTCGTGCTGCAGCCGGACGCGCTTGTCGGCGAGGAGGGGAGGGGGATTAACGTCCTCTTCGATTCGCTCAATCCCGAGCGGCTGATCGTCGGCGCGATGAGCCTTGGCCAAGCCGATCATATCCTGAAGCGCGCCGCGGAATATGCAAAGGTCCGCGCGCCTTTCGACACGCCGATCGGCGCCTATCAGTCGATCCAGCACCCGATGGCCCGCGCCAAGGCGCAGATCGAAGCGTGCCGGCTGATGGTGAAGGTCGCCGCGGAAAAGCATGATCGCGGCGAGAATGTCGGGCTTGAGGCGAATATGGTGAAGCTGCTCTCCTCCGAGGCCTACAAGGCGGCGGCGGATATCGCGATGACCACCTTCGGCGGGGCCGGCGTGGACCTGACCCAGGACATCTTGCCTTTCTACATCGGCGCGCAGAACCGGATCGTGGCGCCAGTGAACAACCAGATCGTCCTGAGCTTCATCGCCGAGAAGGCGCTCGGCCTGCCGAAATCCTACTGATTGGCGCGCTTGAGGGCGAATTGGGGGACTGAGACGCCCTCGATCCGCTCCTCGAACGTCACCCTGACGTTCTGCCCGATGGCGACCTCATAGGGGTCGCAGTCGATGATGTTCGCCATCAACTGCGGGCCCTCGGCGAGCTTCACGATCGCGACGACATAAGGGAGCGTCTCGGCATAATTTTCGAACGGTGGCACGTGGACCTGCGAGAAGGACAGGATCGACCCGTCACCGCTCGCGGTCTCCCAACCGAGCTGGCCCGCCTCGTAGCAGTGCGGGCACCAGGCGCGGGGCGGAAAGAAGAAGCGCTCGCAGGCTCCGCACTTGGGCAGCAGCAATTCGTGTTGCTTCGCTGCGTCCCAATAAGGCGCGCTGATCGGGGTGATGTCCGGAAGCTGGGTGCGCTGCATCAGGCCGTCCTTCCCAGGATAAGGGTGCAATGCTCGGCCAGCATGCCGCCATAAGTGTGCACCAGCACATTGTCCGCCTTGACTTGCCGCTCGCCCGCTCGGCCCATGACCTGGAGCGCCCCTTCCACGATCATCGACATGCCGGAGGCATCGCCGCCATGGCCGTAGCTGAGCAGCCCACCATAGGTGTTCACCGGAAAGTCGCCGCCGGGGCCAGCGCGGCCGGAGCGGAACAGGGCGCCGGCCTTGCCGCGCGGCGCGAAGCCGATGTCCTCGAGCGCCATGATCGGGCAGATCGAAAACGCGTCATAGATTTGCGCATGGTCGATCTCGGAAGGCGTCAGCCCGCTCTCGCGAAACGCCTCGCGCGCGGCCTCGGCGATGCCGGAATGGGTGAGGTCGGGATTTTGGCTGACATAGCCATAGCCATGATGCTCGCCCGTCCCGAGCAGCCAGGCGGGCTGCTTGTTGATTCGCTTCGCGAAGGCCTCCGAAGTTACGAGCACCGCGCCCCCCGTCTCGCACGGGATCGAGCAGTCAAGATAATGGAAAGGCGAGGCGATCATCCGCGAGCCGAGCACGTCCGCGATCGTCAGCTCGGCCTTGCCGCGGGTGATCGCATCCGGATGGAGCTGGGCCCATTTGCGTTGCGCGACCGCCACCGAGGCCATGTCCTCGGCGGTGACGCCATGTTCGTGCATGTAGCGGGCGGCATATTGCGCATAGAGCGCCGGGATGGGCGGGCCGTAGGGAAATTCGAAGGCCGCGTCGCACACGGTCCGCATCATCGATTCCGCAGTCTCGCTTCCGGCCCCGACCTTGGGGAATTTGCCGGCGCCGATGCACAGCACCGCATCCGCCTTGCCGGCCGCCACGGCCAGCGCCGCATATTGGATCATATAGCCGTAGGTCGCGCCGCCGGCGTTCAGCGTGAAGGACAGGCGCGGCGTGATCCCCAGCTCGTTCGCCAGGATTTCGTGCGTGTAGAATTTGGGCTTGGTGGAGCGCCGGTCCATCGGCGGCGCAAAGATGCCGTCAATGTCCTTCGGCGAAATGCCGAAGTCCGCGATCAATTTCGCGATCACCATCCGATAGAGGTCGAGCGAGCCGAGCTCCGGGTAGCGGCCGGGCTTGATCTCGGCGGCGGCGGCGATGGCGGGGCGGTTGCTCATATCTGACGATGCGCTTTCGGCGGAGGGATCAATAGTTGAGCGTGGTCATCGTCGCACGGCCGACCAGCTCGCCCTTGTCGTTGTGAAACTCACGCAGGAATTTCATGAAATAGCCTGGGCCTCGCCGGGTCTGCTTCTGCCCCGAGCAATTGATCAGCTGCGCCGTCTCGATCACACGGTCGCCGCGCTTCCAGCCGATGCGATATTCCTGCAGCGTCGTCTGGACGATGATGTCCTTCGTGCCCGGCAGCCGGATGTTGAGGATCTGGTTCTTCTCGATCGCGAACGGCCAGGCGGGCTGATCGGGCAGGTCCGGGTCCGGAAAGTCGGTGTCGACGCCGATCTGCGTCGCGGCGTTCACCGCAAGCGAGGTCAGCCCGGTGAGCGGCGCGATCATGTCGCCGTGGCGGCTCGCCCGGGCATAGTCGGTATCGGCATAGAGCGGATTTTCGTCGCGCGTCATTTCGGCGAAATGCCGGATCACGGCCTCGCTGACCGGATAGGGCGCTTGGCGCACCACCTTTTTGCCGAGCAGGTCCCGGGCGGCGTCGGGCATGGCGGGATCGAGAATTTCCTCCGGCATGGGCGGCAGCTCGCGGAGCTGGACGCGGCCATGCGCCCGCGACGGTACGGCTACGACGAAATTAACCGTCGCGGCGACGCCCAGATCATGCGCGAGCGCGAGTTCGAGGCGCACCAGGCAGTCGCCATTCGCTTCCCACTTTTCCGTGACGCGCCCCGAAAAGCGCAGCACGTCGCCCGGCACAGTCTGGTTCAGCATCTGGAGGATGGCCGACCGGACATCGCAATCGGGGCCGAGCCAGTCGGTTACATTGCGGCTGAACAGGCAGAGGTAGAAGGGCGTGTTGACGAAGGTGCCGCGCATGCCGAGGCTTTGGGCGTAGGTCGGATGATAATGATAGGGCATGAAGTCGCCGGTCGCGACCAGCTCGATCATCAGCGTGCGCCAGGAAATGGGGAAGCTGCTCTCGGGCGCGGCATCGCCGGGCTCCAAATCCTCCCAATATGTGCTGTCCATACCGTCGGGCCCCTCGCCTCTGTCTTGATCATTCTCTTGCGTATAGACTATACTCGTAAGGCAATACCTGTCCATAAAGAAACAGGAGCGAACGACGACCGGTAGCATGCGCGCCGGCCGCCACGAAGGGTGAGGGAGGACATGATGGAGGTTCTGGAGCGCCATCCGCCGGCGCCGGCCGATGCATGGTCGATGCCATTGGGCGAGATCGACGTCTCGAATCCCAACCTTTACGCGGAGGATCGTTGGCAGCCCTTTTTCGCCCGCCTGCGGCGCGATGACCCGGTCCACTATCTCAAGGACAGCGTCTACGGGCCTTTCTGGTCGATCACCCGCTTCCGCGACATCATGCAGGTCGAGATCGATCATGAGACCTTCTCGTCGGACGATGCCAATGGCGGCGTGACGCTGCAGGAGCTGCCGCGCGAAAATGCGCGGCCCACGTTCATCCGCATGGACCCGCCCAAGCACAGCGCGCACCGGCGGACGGTGCTGCCGGCTATGGCGCCTTCCGCGATCGCGCGCCTCCGGGAGGTCGCGCGCGAGAATAGCGGCCGCATCCTCGACGAGCTGCCCCGCAACGAGGAATTCGACTGGGTGCCGCGCGTGTCGATCGAGCTGACTTCGCTGATGCTCGCCATCTTGTTCGATTATCCGCTGGAGGACCGGCACAAGCTGATTCGCTGGTCGAACATCGCCACCTATGATGTGCGCGATCCCGATGCCGAGGTGCATAGCGAGGCGGAGCGCTATCAGGAGATGCTCAACTTCGGTGAGCATATCGGCGAATATTGGGACCGCCGCGCCGCCGAGCCGCCGCGCGACGACGACCTGATCTCGCTGCTTGCCCATGGCGAGGCGACGCGCGATTTCGATTTCCTGGACAGGATGGGCGTGCTGCTGGTGCTGCTTGGCGGGGGAAACGACACCTCGCGCAACTCGATGAGCGGCGGCCTCTGGGCGTTCCACAACAATCCGGCCGAGTGGCAGAAGTTGCGCGACGACCCCGCGCTGGTGCCCGACGCGGTGCAGGAGACCATTCGCTATCAGACCCCCGTCCTCTATCAGCGGCGTACCGCGACCCGCGACGTCGAGCTGGGCGGCAAGACGATCGCCAAGGGCGACCGCGTCGCGCTCTGGTATATTTCCGGCAATTTCGACGAGACCGAGTTCGCCGAGCCCGAGCGCTTCATCGTCGGCCGGCCTAAGGCCCGTCAGCACGTGTCCTTCGGCGCCGGCATTCACCGCTGTGTCGGCGCGCGCATCGCCGAGATGCAGATCCGGATATTGTGGGATGAGGTGCTCAGGCGCGACATGAAGATCGAGGTCACCGAGGCGCCAGCCTATTCCTACAACAATCTGTTCCGGAACATCACTTCGATGAAGGTGCGGATTCGTGGCTGATGCCATGGCGGCGGATGCGCAGGTCGCCGATTATGTCATTGTCGGCGCCGGCTCGGCGGGCTGCGTGCTCGCCAACCGGCTGTCGGCGGACCCGCGCAACAATGTCATCCTGATCGAGGCGGGCGGCAAAGACCGCAGCCCGTGGATTCACATTCCGGCCGGCTTCTTCTTCACCTCGTTCGACGAGAAACTGAACTGGAACTACCAGACCGAGCCTTGCGAAAGCGCGGCCGGGCGGACCCTGGCCTGGCGGCGGGGCAAGGGGCTGGGGGGCTCCTCGCTCATCAACGGCATGATGTACATTCGCGGCCAGCGTGAGGATTTCGAGCACTGGCGCCAGCTCGGCAATACCGGCTGGGGCTTTGACGACGTGCTGCCCTATTTCCGCAAGTCCGAAGGCAATGTCCGAGGTGCCGACGCGCTGCATGGCGGCGACGGCCCGCTGAAGGTCAGCGACACAATCTTCACTCATGAGATGGACCGGGCCTTCATCGACGCCTGCACGTCGCTCGGCTTCCCGCACAATCCGGATTTCAACGGCCTCTCGCAGGAAGGCGCCGGCCAATATCAGTTCACGATCGGCGGGCGGTGGCGCTCGTCGACCTCGGCGGCCTATCTGCGCCCGGCGCTGAAGCGACCGAACCTCCAGGTGATCTCCGGCGCCGCTGTCACGCGGCTCCTGTTCGAGGGCAAGAGGGCGATCGGCGTCGAGTTCCGGCGCAGTGGCCGCACCGAGATCGTGCGGGCGGCGGCGGAAGTGTTGCTCTCCGCCGGCGCGATCGCGTCGCCGCAAGTGCTGCAGCTCTCCGGCGTGGGGCCGGGCGCGGTGGTGCAGTCGCTGGGCGTCGACCTGGTCTGCGACGCGGCCGCGGTGGGCGAGAATATGGTCGACCATCTGGGCCTCAGGCTCGTCAGCCGCTGCGAGGCCGACGTGCAGACCGCCAATGAGTTGTCGAGGAGCCTCTGGCTGAAAGGCCGGGCGGTGCTTGACTTCTGCGTCCGCGGCAGGGGCTGGCTGATGTCCGGGCCGACGGGGTCCGGGCTGTTCGCGCGGACGCAGCCGGGCTCGGCCTCGCCCGACGTCCAATATATGTTCATGCCCGGCAGCACGCCGATGACCACGACGGCGCGGGCGGTCGACTATCCGGCCTGTACCTTGCTGGCGATTCCGTGCCGCCCGGAGAGCCGGGGCTGGATCCGAGCGACCAGCCCGGACGCGGCGGTGCCGCCCGCCATCCAGCCCAATTATCTCGAGGCCGCGGCAGACCAGCGCGTCGCTGTCTCGGCGATCGAGCTTGCTCGGCAGATCTTCGCCACGCCGCAGATGAAACCCTATGCCCGCGAAGAGGAAGTGCCCGGCCGGGCAGTCAGGAGCCAGGACGAATTGCTGGCCTATGCCCGGGGCAATTGCATCTCCACGCACCATGCGACGGGCACCTGCGCCATGGGGCCGCAGCCTTCGGCCGTCGTCGACACGGATCTCAAAGTGCGCGGTGTGGAGGGACTCCGCGTGGTCGATGCCTCGGTCATGCCGTCGATCATGTCCGGCAACACCAATGCGACTGTGATCATGATCGCGGAGAAAATCTCCGACACGATCCTCGCCGGCGCCCGCGCCTAGACGACTGCCGGAAGCTTGCGCGGCGGGGTCTGCACGACCGGAGACAAAGGCGCCGCCTCGCGCCCGCGCGCTTGAATGATCGCGGGCACTTTACGATAGAGCGTGTCGCGTTGGCGCGGAATGCGGCCGATGTCCCGGATCAGCGCCTCCATCGCTACGGGCGGCATTTCCTGGCCATGCTGCGTCCCGGCGGCGCGCGAGATGCTCTCGTTCATCAGCGTGCCGCCCAGATCGTTCGCGCCGCCCGCGAGGCAGGCGGCGGCCCCCGCGGCACCGAGCTTAACCCAGCTCGTCTGGATCGAGGGGATGAGCGGGTGCAGCGCGAGGCGGGCGATGGCGTGCATCAGCCGCACCTCACGGAAGGTCGGGCCCCGCCGCGCCTGGCCGCGCAACGCCATCGGCGCTTCCATATGCACGAAGGGCAAAGGCACGAATTCGGTGAAGCCGCCGGTCAGCGCCTGGAGCGCGCGGATCTGGAGCAGATGCTCGGCCCAGTCGCGCGGACCGTCGACATGGCCGAACATGATCGTCGCCGTGGTCCGGTATCCGAGGCGATGCGCGGTCTCGATCACATCGAGCCACTGCCGCGTGTCGAGCTTGTCGGGGCAGATCTTCGCGCGGATCTCGTCGACCAAAATCTCCGCCGCCGTCCCGGGCAAGGTCTCCAGCCCCGCGTCGCGCAGCCGGCATAGAAAGGCGTCGACGCCGAGACCGAGTGTTGCCGCACCCTGCGCGATTTCGAGGGGCGAGAACGCGTGGATATGGAGCCCGGGCGCGGCCTCCCTGACCGTCCTGGCGATGTCGAGATAGGTCTGGCCGGTATAGGCCGGATGGATGCCGCCCTGCAGGCACACTTCCGTTGCGCCCCGCTCCCATGCCTCGCGCGCGCGCCGCGCGATCTCGGCGAGGTCGAGGTCATAGGGCCGCCCGCGCAGCGCCTCCATCGTCCGGCCCTTGGAGAAGGCGCAGAAGCCGCATTTATAGGTGCAGATATTGGTGTAGTTGATGTTGCGGTTGACGACAAAGGTGACCTCCTCGCCCATCGTCGCGGCGCGAAGCCGGTCGGCGGCGGCGCAGACCTGCTCCACCTCGCCGTCGCGCGTTTCGAAGAGCGTGACGATCTCGTCCACGGTCAGGGTCCGGCCGGCTACCGCCCGGTCGACGATGGCGCCGATCGTCCCGCCGATGGCCGGGGCAGGGCCCGCAGCCAGCGGAGCGGGGAGGGGGAGCCCCGGCGACCAGCCGTCGGCGCGAGCCAGACCCGCCCCGTCGGCAGCGGTGAGAATGTGGGGCCGCATCGCGGGGTCGTGCCAGCGGTCGAGCTCTTGCACATAAGACGGATAGACCGGCAGCCGCGGTGCCAGCACCAAGCCATGCGTCTCGGTCGCCACGCGCAGCCGAGCGACCTCCGGCCAGGTCGCTTCCGGGTTCACATGATCGGGCGTGACCGGCGAGATGCCACCCCAGTCGTTGATCCCCGCGGAGAGCAGGCGCGGAAAATCCCCGGCGGAGAGATTGGGCGGCGCCTGGATGTTCATCGCCGGGCCGAGGATGATGCGCGCCGCCGCGATCGACCAGAGGAGCTCATCCATGTCTGGCTCCGGCGCCTGCGCCATCGCGGTGCGCGGCTTGGCCCGGAAATTCTGGACGATGACCTCCTGGATGTGGCCATGACGTGCATGCAGGTCGCGGATCGCCAGCAGCGCCTCCAGCCGCTCGGCGCGGGTCTCGCCAATGCCGATCAGGATGCCCGTCGTGTAAGGGACGGCCAGCTTGCCGGCGATGCGGAGCGTCTCCAGCCGCGCGGCGGGCGCCTTGTCGGGCGAGCGATAATGGGCGCCGCCTTTCGCCATCAGCCGGTCGGACAGGCTCTCCAGCATCAGGCCCTGCGAGGCGGAGACGGCGCGCAGCGCCGCCATGTCGTCCGCGCCCATCACCCCGGCATTGACGTGTGGCAGCAGCCCGGTCTCGCGGGCCACCGCCTCGCACATTTCGCGTAAATAGGAGAGGGTCGAGCCATGGCCGAGCCGGTCGAGCTCGGCGCGGGTTGACGGAAAGCGCAGCTCGGGCTTGTCGCCCAGAGTGAACAGGGCCTCGGTGCAGCCGGCGTCGCGCCCGGCCCGGGCGATGGCCAGCACCTCCTCGCGGCTCAGATAGGCGCGCTCGCCTCGCGCCGGCGGATGGGAGAAGGTGCAATAATGGCAGCGGTTCCGGCAGAGATGGACAAGGGGAATGAAGACCTTGGGTGACCAGGTCTGCAGCCGGCCGTGCCCCTGTTCGCGTAAGGCTTGCGCTTCCGCCAGCATGTCGCCCAGCGGGCGCCGCAGCAAGGCCGCCAGCTTGCTCATGTGGCGCTCAACCCCGCGCGGAACCGCCTGATGTCGTCCACCAGCAGTTGCGGCTGCTCGAGCGCCGGGAAGTGCCCGCCGGCCGGCATGTCGGTCCATTGCACGACGTCATAGGTCTTCTCGATGAAGGAGCGCGGCGGTGGCGGGAAGACCGGGTCGCGAAACGCCGCGACCGCGGTCGGAACCGCGATCCGTGACCCGGCCGGGAAAGTCGGCGTGTCATGGTCCAGCCGCCCTTTGTACATCCAGATCGAGGTCGGAAAGCTGTTCGTGACCAGATAGATCATGACGCAGGTCAGCAGCTCGTCCTCGCTGTAGCGCGCCCACAGATCGGGATTGCCCGCTTCGTCCCTCGGCAGATCGGACCAGCCGGCGAATTTCTCGACGATCCAGGCCGCGGTTCCGACCGGGCTGTCCACCATAGCCAAAGCTAGACTCTGCGGCTTGGTGCCCTGAATCTTCGAATAGCCGCCCTCGCGCAGATCCGCCTCGGCCCTGCGCCGGGCATGGTCGATTTCCTCCGGCGTCTCCGGAACCGCATCCGCCGCGTGCGTTGAGACCATGTTGAGATGCAGGCCGAGGCAGGCGTCGGGCCGGTCATATCCCATCCAGCCGGCGACGACATTTCCCCAATCGCCGCCCTGGACGAAATAGCGCGCATGGCCGAGCCGCTCCATCAAGCTGGCGAAGGTGCGCGCCGTGCGACGCGGGCTGGTGAGCGACGAAAGGGTGGAGAAGCCGTAGCCGGGCAAGGACGGCGCGATGATCTCGAAGGCCGGCGCATCGGGGGCGCCATGGTCCCCCGGGGCGGTGAGCGGGCCGATCAGGTCGAGAAACTCGAAGACGGTGCTGGGCCAGCCATGGAGCATGAGCAAGGGCGTGGCACCCGCGCCCGCGCTTCGGGCGTGGAGAAAATGGATCGGCTGCCCGTCAATCTCGACGCGATATTGGTCGACCTGGTTTAACCGCCGCTCCGTCGCGCGCCAGTCGTAGCGGTCGAGCCAGTAGCGGGTGAGCCGCTGCAAGTCGGCGAGGCTGGTGCCGGCGGACCAGCCGCCCGCATCCGGCACGGCGCTCCAGTCATAGGCGCGCACGCGCGCGGCGATCCGCTCAAGCACCGCGTCGGCTATGTCGATGCGAAAGGGCTGCGGTTGCTGGTTCATGCGTCGTGATGACCTCGTCCGGGGTTTATTGAATTGACTGGCGGGCCGCGGCGAGCGGGCTTCGCGAGTGCCGTGGAATCATCGAGTCGAAGCGCGCCCACGCCTTCGGCGAGAACCAGATATGTTCCAGATAATGGCCCAGCCGGTGGCGCTCGTCGGTATAGACGGCCTGCACCTGGGTCCCGAGCAAGGGCTGGTAATAAGGCGGGTGCCTGGCCTCCAGCACG
>Ga0070665_100000935_pt1 | contig 37391 bp, 33 predicted proteins | sample KBSS13metaG_FD_65862 | JGI IMG/M metagenome (GOLD analysis project Ga0070665, IMG submission 65862) | Switchgrass rhizosphere microbial communities from Kellogg Biological Station, Michigan, USA - KBS S1-3 metaG | ecosystem: Host-associated > Plants > Roots > Rhizosphere > Soil ... | reverse complement strand
AAGGACACAAAAAGAACAACTGAGGGCGCCGGCCATCCCGCGACGGAGACGTCCGAACAAAACGTTCGTGTGTCATTCCACGCGCCTGCGCGAGGCCCACTCGCGCAGAGCGCGTTTTTTCGTAGTCATCACGCTCCGCCGTGATGACAGCAGCGGCAAGAGATCATCCACGCAAATAGTCGCGCGCACGCGTCACACTAACCCGAAGCGCCAGCGAGGGCTCTTCGGAGGAAGGCTTTGAGGACTTGAGGACTTGAGGACTTGAGGAAAAGAAACAAACAGCGTCAGCTTCCGGCGCCAGGACCAGCAACAACCCCTGCGTTTTTCGTGCTTTCGCGCTTTCGTGATCCATTCTTCTTGCCGATCGTCAGGGGCTTACCACAACGGCACAACGGCACGACGCAGAAGAAGAGGACGAAGAGCATCACGCGGAGCGTGATGACTACGGAACGAGGGACCGCTAATCATCACTAATTTCTTCACTAACTGGATTGGCGGTAATTAGCGTTGATCAGCGTTCCTGAATTCTTTCTTTTTCGTCGTGCCGTCGTGCCGTTGTGGTTTCTCTGATCGCTGAGATTTGCTTGGTCGCCATCAATGCAGTAACCCGCTTGCGCGGCGCCCAGCCCTCATCCGGTTTGCTGACGCAAACCACCTTCTCCCCAGGGAGAAGCAATTGCGTGGATGCTCTTTCTCAAGCCACTGGCCTCAAGCGCTGAGCGACCGCTTACTGCGCGCTCGACTTACTGCCGTGCGGGCTCGCGCCGATTGGGTAGCCGTGCGGTAGTGGGCGGCCGGCGACTGAGTAGCCCAGCCGGTGCAGCTCTTCGCGCATTTCGCGGAACAGCACAAAGCTGTCCGGATAGGTCCAAAGCGTGACCGTTGTGCGGCGCGGGTCGCGGCCGTCGAGCGAGGTGCGGAATTGCGATTGCGGGCCGGTCGCGTCAGCGCCCATTTCGCCCAGATCCGCCGCCATCGGCAAGAACGTGCATTGCTGTAACTGCGGATAGCTGCCGTGGTGATTCGGATCGTCCGAAACATCAACGCGCTCCAGCGTGTATTCGAGTTTGAAACCGTCGATTGGGCCGACGGAGTCGGTCAGCTCGCGTTGATGATGCAATCGGTAAACCTGCTGCTGGGCTTGCGAGCGAAAGCGCTCGAGCAGTTCTTCCATGGGGATCGCCGCGACGCGCCCCCCTTTGAGTTGAAAATGAATCTCCTTGCCGTAGACCGTTTGACTGATCGGCGTGGGATACGCTTTGATCTCAACGCGCGAGGCCTGCACCGAATCTGCGTCCGCTTTTTCTTTGGCCAGCTTGCTCAGGCTGGCTTCGGCCAGGGCCGCTTCGCGCTGGAGATCGAACCGCTCGCGCGAGCCGGATTCCATCGCCGCGCGCTTGGCGTCGAGGGCTTGCTGCCGCTCGGCCACGGCCGCGGCCAGGATTCCGCGTTCCTGAAATCTCTGCGCCGCGGTCATCGACACGTTTTGAATCTGCTCCGTCAGATTGTGCAGGTCCCCTTCCAGGTTCGACTCGGCGTCTTTCGCGGCAGCCAGCGCGGCCGTGGCTTCTTTGACGTCTTCCGATGGTTCGTTCGTGTTGTTCTGCGCGCGCAAACCGGCGCAGACCACCAGGATGATCAGGATCCCGATGATATTGGCGATCACGTCGAGGAAGGAATCACTGCCGAATCCTTCTTCGCTCTCACCTCGCGAACGTCCCACGTCGTTCCCTCATTGGGTTTGCCGCTAACTGGACGATTATTTCACCAGGCCAAACCAACGCTTTGGTTTGACGACTTGTTTGGGTGGGGCTTGCGCCGGTCGCACGTCGAGCCCGCTGTTCTCCATCAACTTTTGCAGATCGGCGTAGCGCGCTTCACCGCCGGGCGCGACTTGCATCGAAAGGCTCGGCTGCCAATACATGCCGCGCCCTGCCGGTCCCCAGGTGGCCGCCTGCTCGGAGACTGTGCCGACCAGCTCGTTGACCGAATCGATCGTCGCGCCCCGCATCGGAATTTCTTTGACGACTTTGCTCGTCGCGCCTTCGGCGTGAACGACCAACTTGTCTGCACGGCACTCGACAACGACCGGTCGCGCGATCGGCACCGCGTGCCGCGATTCCTCAGGCAGCGCCCAATCCTTGCCTTGTTGCGAAGCGATGCTGGCCTGGGCCGAACCTCCGCCGCTACCGCCGGAGCTGGACGTCGAGCCCGCCGCGCCAGAGCCGTTCGTTCGATTACTCACGCCATTCTGCGGCGCGCCGTCTGGCTGTGGTCCGTTCGGCGGAGGCTGTGCGCCGAATTGAAGATTTGGCATGTTGCCGCCTGTCGCCCCGCCCGAGCCAGCGCTGCCGGATCCGCCCGGGGCGCTCGATCCGCCGGCCGCAGCCGACTGTGCGGCGCCTTGCTGCCCGGCCGACTGACCGCCGCCGGCGCCGCCCGAACCGCCGCCCCCACCTTGTGCGCCGGAATTTGCGCCGCCCGATCCGGCTGTCATCAACTGGCTGCCACTCGACTGACCGTTGGCGCCGCTATACGGACCACCATTGGGTCCGCCGAGTTCCGGGCCGGTTCCATCACCGGTTCCACCATTGGCAGAGTTCGCCGTCCCATCTCGCTTGGTTCCGCCGGGGCCGGTCGCGCCGTTCTTGGCGAGTTCCATTTCGCCTGGTCCCTGGGCTCCGGTTCCCGCGCCGCCTGCGGCGCCGGGCTTTCCAGATCCATTGCCCGGCTGACCGGCGACACCACTTTGCCCCTGTCCGCCATATCCCTGCCCGCCAGATCCAGGTCCGCCCGTCCCGGCGCCGCTGAGACCTGTGCCTCCGCCGCCAATTCCCTCGGCGATGCCGGCGTAAGGATTGGGTCCGTCGGGGTTGCCATCTCCTTTTGCGTAGCCGCCAGCCCGACCGGCGCCGCCGGCGCCGTATCCGCCACTGCCGGTGCTATCTCCAGAGTCGCCGTGCCCGGCTGCGCCGTTACCAACGCCATTGCCGCGTCCAGCTCCATCGCCGAGGCCGCTAGCGCCACCGCGACCGCCAGACCGACTGCCACGCTGCACAAAGCTGCTGGCCGGATCGCGTCGACCGCCTCGTCCACCGCCGCGGCCTGGCCCACCGCCAGCGGGGCCTCCTTCGCGCACGACGCCGTGTTCTCCGGCGTGATACCACTCTTCTTGCGCGGCGCGGCGCGGCATCGAACGGGCGAGGAACTGTTGACGTTTGCGCGCTTCTTCGACGACCGATTGCGTGATCTCGGCCAACTCGCGGTTAGGGGGCTGATACTCGAGCTTCCAGTCTTGATCGATCAGCTCGTAGCCAAAGTCCGCCTGCCAGGATTGCATGGCCTCGCGCGCCGCGCAATAGGCGTCGATGCCGTCGGGCCGGATCAGGAGCAACGGATAGGGCTCTTCCTGCAAATGCTTGGCGTCGTTCTGTTCGTAAAGGAATTCGCGCTGTGCTCGCAGCGCCGCGGCCAACGGGTTGCCCGCGCCCATCGGGCCGGCGAAGTCATTCGGCGTCAGCTCAATTCCTTCAGGCTGCAGAATGACACGATCGCCCGTGCATTCGACATAGATCGGCCGGCGGCGCGTTTGATTCGGACCTTGGTAAGGAACGATAGCGTACGACGGCTTGCGCGACTCGGCCCGTTTGCGGGCTTCGTCAACTTCGGCCTGCGCGTCGGCGACGGCCTTCCGCAGCCGCTCAACTTCGCTGCGCAGTTTTTCGTCCGAGGCGCTGTCGGCGTTTTCGGCGAGCGCCTTTTCGGCCGCGACCAATTCTTCGAACTGCTTGCGCAACCGTCCAGAGTGCTCCTCGATGTGCGACAACTGCAGGCGAGCGTCTTGCAGATCCTGCTGAGTTTTCTCGCGCGCGGCGAGCATGTGCTTGGTGCGCCACTCAGTATTTTGCAGTTCTTCGGCCAACTCGGCGGCGGTGGGGCCATCGCCCGGTTCGCCCGAGCTGTTCTTATGGCTGAAACGTGCGCCGCGCGAGATGCAGATCAGCACAATGATCAGGGCGCCCATCGTGCAGAGCAGTCCATCCAGATACGAGAACAGCGAAAAGCCTGCTCCCGCTTCTTGTTTTTTGGACCGCCGTCTCATGCCGCTAGCATCCGAAGGAGAACTGTCTGGTGGTGGGCGACGTCGCGCCTATCCGTGCGCCAAGCTTTGCGCGCACTCTGGCGCATGCGCGCAGTCACGGCGCACACCGTCCCTAGAATCGACTCGATCCACAAACTCAATGCAGGAAAAGCCCCAGGTAAGATGGCATTCCGAGCTCGCGCGCGGACCGCGTACGGTACCCACTCGCCCAGGGTCGAGCAATCTCAATGCCAGCGAGCGAGACTGCGGGATTTACGAAGCAGATCAGCGCGAAGAGAAACTGCGCAACGGGCGGGGATGCCTTACGAAATCGCTGCGCGCAAGTCACTACCTGGTGTGCCACTGGCTCTGCCAGTGCTCGCGGAACTTACGACTTTAACTCTAGGCACTGGCGAAGCCAGTGGCACACGAGTCGAACGTCCGCACGCTTTATGCGGCGCGTGACGTTGGCGTGGCTCGGGCGGTGAGCATGTGAATGGCCCCGGTGAGCGTATGGAGCGCTTGATCCAGGTGTTGGCTCTCGCGGAGGACGCGGAGATTGTCCGCTAGCGACGCTTGCAGGGCGATCATCTCGGCCCCGCCGCCGGTCAGACCAGAGAGGGAATTGGCGACTTGCATCATTCCGGCCTGGAGCGATCGAATCTGCTCTGTGGTGTCCTGCATGTGCAGGCGGTGTTCCGATTGCTGCGAGGCGACAGCGTCAAGCAAGCGGACGAGCCGCGACTCGCGCTCGGCGTCCTGCGATTCGATTCGTTTTTGCAGGCTGCTGACCAAGTCTTCCCACAGCTTGGCCTGGCGTTCCTGCTGAGCCGCGGTCTGACGATCAAACGCGTCGAGGGCGCCGGACCAGGCGTCCATCTGCCGCGCGATTGTGCTGTCGACCGCTTGCAACGTGGCCTGGTTGGCAGTTTGCAGTGCGCTCAAAAATGGCGTGATGTTGGCGTCGGCGATTTCGAACCGATTGAGCAGATCGCGCTCGACGCGGCGATCGACCGTGTGAATGACCTCTTTCTCCGTCCGCTCGCAGAGAAACAGGAAGAACATCATCGCCGTCGCCGCGGTGAGGGCCACGGTCGTGGTATTGAACGCGGTTCCCATCTCGCCGACGACGTGCGCCAGCTTTTCGCCGATTTGCTCAGCGGATAGGCCTCCCAACGCGGTGCCGAAGTGGAGCACCGTGCCCAAGAAGCCGAGCACCGGCGTCACCCAGCAAATGAACCGCACCAGGCCGAAATTGGCGTGGGTCCGTTCTTCGTCCTGATCGGCCAGATCGCGCAAATAGTCGGCAAATCCGTCAGCGGAGCCTTTTTCCTGCAAGTGCGCCAGTGCTTGCGCCATTCGCAGGCCCAGGCGCGAATTCAACAGCCAGCGCGGCTTGGACTGCATTTGCTTCAACAGCGCGCCGGCTTGCGAAACCGGAGTGGCGGGTCCCTTCCGCGGTGGCAACAGTTCCGTGCGCAGCGCGAAGTTTTCGCGGGGAAAGGTCAGCGCGCGACAGATCGTGTCGCACACGCCCCAGATGAAGAAGGCCACGATCACGTACTCCACCGCATGTTGCGTGGTATACGAGTGGAGCAGCGTGCCTTGCATCGACTCTTGCGTGATCACCCAGTAGTAGCCGGCCGTCGAAACGGCGGCCAACGCTAGCGGCACGTCAACAATTCGCGAGGCGCTCGGTAGCTTGATAGCGGCCATGCAGGAATCCAACGACTAAGAGGAATCGATATCGAAACGCACAGCTCGGGCGCCACTGGCTCCGCCAGTGCGAGTCAGGCCGTTTGTAGACAGGCAATCTTGGCCGCGAATAAGACGCTTCCGGTCGATTGCCGTCAAGGGCAAAGAGATTATCGAACATTCGACACCAAACAGCGCAACCAAAAACCAAAGTCGCGCGTTACAGATTGCCGATACCGTCTACCGTCGCTCGCTCACGCTGGTATTTGGACGTGTGCGTGCGAACAATGAACGACACATTTACCGCTGCGCAACGATTTTCAGGGGGACCCCAAACGCCAGCATTCGCGCGATAGCACGCGCGAATAAGTCTGCGTGGATCGGGGAGCTACAAAAAAGAAACGCGCCTTCCGCCCCCGAGATGCACGGCGGTCAGAAATTAAGGCGCGTTTCCCAGGAGGGTACAGCCCGGTGAGCGCCCCCAAAGGGGTCTCCCGGGCTGTTTTTTTTGCGCTCCTAGCAAGCGCGCATTTCCGAGCCCTTTCGACGCAGCCTTCGCCGCGTCTTTGAATTATGGCGTTCAAGCCAGTGATAGCATTCGCCGCCGGCGCTGTCTAAAATCGACGAACAAATCCAGCTCTGCGTATCCAAGCCGCGCGACTGATTTACACCGCGCCGGCTTCTAACGGCGCCAGGGAATAACCAAATGCATCCTGCGCTAGTGTATCGAGGCCGATTTACCTGGGCTGCCGCCGTTGTTCTGGTCCTTTTCCCCGCGCAAGCTTGGGCCGATAAGCCGCTGGGTGGGATGAAGGTCGAAAAAATCCTCTTCCTCGGAAATAGTATTACGCTGCATCCACCGCTGCCCGAGCGCAAATGGTCTGGTAACTGGGGCATGGCGGCCAGCGCGCGCGAGAAGGACTTCGTGCACGTGCTGACCAGTCAGATCGATTCGCAAACCGGTGGATCGCTCAAGCTTATGCTGGTTGATCCCACCAAGAAGAATGCGGACGGCGCCGTCAGTTTGAACGACGCCAATGTAGTTAACATCGCCGAGATCCTGGAACGGAAATACGCGTCTTACGAACCGGAGTTGCTCCGCGCACAGCTCGCCGCCCGACCAGATGTCGTTGTATTGCAATTCGGAGAGAACGTCCGCATGGACTCGTTCGACGCTGCCGCGTTCACCAAAAGCCTGAAGAAGCTCGTCAGCGACCTCAAGGAAAGCAACAATCCGACGATCTTTGTAACGAGTCAGATCTACGGACCAAATGAGGCGCTGGACCGCGTTAAGCAGCAGGTCGTGGCCGAAGATCCGGGCCATCGCGTGTTTGTGGATCTCAGCGGATTTGGCAAGGATCCCTCGTACAATGGATTCCTAAGCCATCCCAATGATCAGGGGATGAAGTTCGTCGCCGACACGATCTTCAAGGCCATGCGATCCCATCAACCTCCCGTCGAAACGAAGTCGGCGAATTAGTTGCGCGCCACATTCGACGCGGATTGATGTCGGCTCATCTGGCAGGGCGTTGCGCACTTCTCCGCGGCTAAAGCCGTTGAATTGCATACCAGGATCGAACGGATATCTACGCAAATCAGAATTCGCAGCCTGAAATAAAAGACCGCTCGGAGCTGCGGGAAACTTTCGTGCTCCGAGCGGCGCGAGTTGCAGAACTCTGAAGTCGCTACCTTCACTCTGTTGTTACCAGCCGCGGTAACCGTGGTGGTTGTGAGGCCCATAGCCACGATAGCCGCCATAGTACGGGACCGGCGGAACCGCGCGGTAATACGCGCCATACGCCGGGCCACGGTACCCGCCCATGTAAGGCACGCCACGATAAGCCGCGCCATAAGGGACCGGGCCACAAATCGGCCGGGGTGCGCAGTACGGGACCGGCGGAGCAGGAGCATACGAGCCGAACGAGGCCGAGTAGCCTGCAGGACCATATCCCGAGTTCCCGATCGAGAAGTTGAAGAAGCCCGGGGCGGCTTGCGCCTTCGAAACTCCCGCAACACCCACCACCACGACCATCGCAGCGACAACTACCATCGCTCCCACGTAACGTCTCATCGCAGATCTCCTTCTTCCGGCGACTCTCTCAGACGAACGCTGTGAACCAGCGTCCCGTCTTTCCGGAATGGTAGAAATGCACGCGCCGTGCCAGGGTTTTGGCTCCCACGCGCATGAAATAACGCAACCCACGCTGCAGGCGTGGGTTGCGTTACTGTGGGAGAGGTAATCTGCTTGTCAGACTGGGGAGAAAAACCGTGTCATAACCGCGACACTTGTCGTCAAGCGGACGACACTGCTGTTGTCCCTACTTTGCAAAGCGTACAAACCGCTGCGGTGTTACCAAGATTTTTTCTGGCAACGGCGTAAGGGGACTGTGCCACTGGCTCTGCCAGTGCTTCCCGAAATTGCTAGTAAGGATAGACCGGGTACGGATACGGCGGAGCCACGTACGGATAGCGGTAAACGCCATAAGGAGTCAACGGAACGACGGGGGCAACTGGCGCGACCGGCACGATGGGCCGATACAAAACGCGCGGCGCCACAACCAATGGTCGGTAGACCGGGTATGGGTAGGCCGCCACGTAAGGCGCTCGGTAATAACCCCAGGGTCGAGCAGCGGCTTGCCGCGGAGCGAAGATCGCCATGCTCGCCAACACGACCACGGCGAACAAAACGGACGTAAACACGCGCTTCATCGTAAAACTCCTGATTTCGCGGCCTCGATCGAACTTCCTGATCGAACAATTCTTGAAACAACTGCCTCAATGGACAACTTCAGTGCAATACCTTGGTTCAACGCCACAGCTGGACCAGGCTCCGCCCTACTGCCGGCCGCGTTCTGGCAAAGGATGGGCGCCGCATATCGTACGCACTACAGCGCAGAACGACCAGTCGCCGCTGCTAGCAGCACGGTCTTGCGGCCGAAAACCGGTGTTACGCTTTGCCCGCAGGTCCATCGGCGCGATACGTGGCGAAGCAGCGAGGCGTTTCCCACAGCCGCGACTCGACGATCGGAAAGCCCTGGCTGGCGGTGAACTCAAAGATCAGTCGGGCGATGTTCTCAGCCGTCGGGTTGCGATCGAGCAGAAACATCGGCTCCCCCATCTCGCGCAGCATCGGCACTGCCGGATCCTCTTTGTGCAGTAACATGCGGTGATCGAGATGGTCATCAATCCAGCCGCTGACAACACTTTTGATGTCGGAGAAATCGAGCAGCATACCGCGATGGTCGAGGTCTTCTCCCTCGAGCACGATCACTGCGCGGCCGTTATGACCATGCAGGTGACGGCACTTGCCTTCGTAGTGAAGCAGCCGGTGTCCGTAGCAAAAATCGATCTCGCGAGTGACTCGAAACATAGCAGCAATCGGCCGCGGCAAAGCCGGCCCCTCCTGGCGGAAATAAGTGTTCGACCACCAGTATACGCAGAAGGGGACGGTGGGGCTGCGCACTCCCGCGCGTTGAGTTGCAACGTCGAGCTGATGCACTACCCTGCGTACCCTGTCGGATCGGCCATCTCCGCCGCTACAAACGCTGCTTTGCGTTCTGCGCACTTATTGCAACGGCCGCAATGCAAATCGCCGGCTGGGGCGATGCAGGAGAACGTCAGCCCGAGCGGATAATCCTTGCCTAGTTCCATCACCTGGCGTTTCGATAACTGGCTGAACGGCCGCACGATGTGCACGCTGCCGCCGGTAGCCTGATTGATGGCCGATTCAAACGTGTCGAAGAAATCGTCGGTCGCGTCAGGGAAAGGATTCGATTTCAAGGGCGCGAGCGCCAGTTCTTCGACCCCATGCAACTGGCACCACAGCGCGGCCTTGACGAGCAACAGCGCGTTGCGGCCCGGCAGGTAGACAGCCTCGTCCGGCGTTTCGGCGTCGGGCACGGCACGGCCGGTGGTGCTCCAGTGCTGACCGTAGACGTCGGCCAGCGGCAGGTCGAGCTCAACCAGTGGCGCAAGTTTGTCGCGATCGCTCTCGGCCAGCAAGCGGTTCAGCCATTGTCGTTCGATCGATTCCCACGTCAGGTGCGAGCGCACATAGAACGGCTGAACGTAGGAGCCTTCGGCCAGCAAGCGCCACAGCAAGATCGAACTATCGAGCCCTCCGCTCAGCAGCAGTCCGATCTCGGCTGGCGACTGCTCAAAGCTCATCGGGTCGTGTCTCAGTGCTAAGTCTGCAAATCAGGAAAGGACTGCAAGAATCTCGGACTCGTCAAGGATCAAGACGTCTTCCTGATTGAACTGGACCTCGGTCCCGGCGTAGCTGCTGAACAGCACACGATCGCCTTCCTGGACTTGCGGCGCCGCTCGCTTGCCATCGGGCAGGATCCGGCCATCGCCAACACTCAGCACACGTCCTTGCTGAGGTTTTTGTTGCGCGGCGTCGGGCAGAAAGATCCCTCCGCTGGTCTTTTCCTCGGCCTCTAAGCGCCGGATCACGACGTGCGGACCGAGCGGAATGATCTTCATCGAACGGTAGGCTCCCAGGAGTAACCAGTCAGGCTGCGCAGGCGGCTGTGATCGCTCGCCAGCGTAGCGGCAGGCTGCAATTGTGGCGCGCCGAAAATGCCCATGCAAGTGAACGCCTGCTTTTGTCCAGGGCGTGGCTACCGATCCATCGCAGGGCGAGCTACGATAGTCGGCATTTCCGGCATTTGCGCTACAATATTCCGATCGCGTCCAGCGCCACCAGAGCCTGCCGATACCGCCCGACCAACTTGGAGCCCAGGTCCGTGATTTCAGAGCGCCGCCAAGCTTCGTACAACCACGCGCTCGATTTCGCCGAGCAGCAGGTAGCCGCCACCATTGCGCGGTCGCCCGGCTTTTTTCCGATCTACACGACGCGCGGGCGTTGGCGCCATGACGGCGAGCTGTGGACGGATTGGACCGGCGGATTTTTTGCCGGCATGATGTGGAAATTTCATCAGCGGGCTGGCGATGGCGCCTGGCGCGAACGAGCCGAACATTATTCGCGCCTGCTCACACACCGGCAGCACGATCGCGCCGTGCATGATCTGGGCTTTATCTTTCTCAACACCTATCGCCCCTGGTTCGAGCTGACCGGCGAGCAGGAATTGCAAGACGTGCTGGTGCAAGCGGGCCGCACACTGGCCATGCGTTTTATGGAGCGTGGACAATACCTGCGCTCGTTCGTCGCGTCGGAGTCGCTGTTCATCGACATCATGATGAACGTGCCGATTATTTTTTACGCCGCCAACGAAACAGGAGACGACGCGCTGCGGCAAGTGGCGATCGCCCACTGCCGCACGACGCGCGACAAAATTGTGCGAGCCGATGGCTCGACTGCGCACGAAGGAATCTTTGACCTCGAGACAGGCGCCTTCCTGCACGAAGCGACACATCAGGGGTGGAAGCCCGATAGTGCCTGGGCCCGCGGACTGGCGTGGAGCATGTACGGTTACAGCCAGGTCTATGCGCTGACCGGCATGGAAGAGTTTCTCGACGTCGCCGAGCACAACGCCAGCTACTGGTTGGCAAACTTGCCCGACGACGGTGTGCCGTGGTGGGACTTTCGCGCAGACCTCTCATTGCCGCTACCGTGGGGCAAGCAGAAAGACAGCTCGGCCGCGGCGATTGCCGCCAGTGGCTTGTTCGACCTGGCGAAGCAAACGAAATCGTCCGAGCGCGCGGACGAATATCGGCAGACGGCCCTAAAGATGCTCGATCAACTCGCCGGACCAGACTACCTGGCCGACCAAACGCCCGACTGGGAAGGCATCTTGCGCCACGGCGTTTATCACACGGCCAAAAATCTGGGCGTGGATGAATCGGTGATGTGGGGGGAATTCTTCTTTGTCGAGGCGCTTACGAAAGCGCTGAGATTGGACTGATGCGCAAACAGCATACTGATCGTCTGGGAGGGCGAAGCTCCTGCTGAGCCGCGCGCCGGGACACGCGTCGCTAAAGGAAATCAACCCGGTCTTTCTCTCCGCGCCCTCCGCGTCTCCGCGTGAAATCTCTTTGGGAATTGGATCGAGCGCGCTGCATGGCTCGGCGGTCCCAGCGCGCCAGGATCGCCCTCCCGGCCAATCTAGCTGCCGCAATACGATCTGACGGAGGCGCTGCGAGAGGTCCGGCTTCGCGCGAGCGGTTGTTTCGCCCCTCCAGGACAGCTAAGCTGAACTTCGTCGCCCCCTGCTTCGGAATCCACACTATGCGTGAACTTGTCGAGAATCTGCTGGCCGCGCTCACCGCCGGGCGAGCGGTGGCCGTCTGCCGGTTGGTCGAAACACGCGGCTCGACTCCGCAAAAAGCCGGCGCCCTGATGCTGGTCTTCGCCGATGGTTCGCAGGCTGGCACGCTGGGGGGTGGCTGCGTCGAGGCCGAAGTCAAACGCCGCGCTCTGGCCGTTGTCGAACGCGGCGCCGCCGAGATCTGCCACTTTCAACTCGACAATGACTACGGTTGGGACGACGGACTGATCTGCGGCGGGCGCATGCAGGTGCTCATCGATCCTATCTCCAAGCGGGCGGACGCCGGCTACTTCGAGCGTCTCAACGAATTGCTGGCCGCTGGACGTGGCGTGAGCGAGGCGATCGTGTTCGACGCCGAGGCTAGTGGCCTGCCAGCGCCGGGCTGTTACTTGTTCGACGCCGATGGTCAGGCGGTCGCCAGTCGCCACGCGCCGCTCGACGCTGCGATCACGGACCGCTTGCTAGAGCAGGTGCCCCGGTTGTCCGATCGTCCGCGTCCACACGCGGCCGGGGGCGTCGCGTATCTGCCGGTGTTGTCGCGCTGCCGGTTGTTAATTGTCGGCGGTGGGCATATCGGTCAGGCAGTCGGCAATCTGGCGCCGGATCTCGGCTTTGACGTCTGGATCGTTGACGATCGGGCTGAGTACGTTTCGGCCGAGCGGTTTCCGAGCGCTCAACGACGAATTGCGGGCGATGTCACCGAGACCTTGCGCGACCTGGAAATTACGTCCGACACATATTGCTTGATTGTCACGCGCGGTCACAACCATGACGAAGAGGCGCTCGCGCAACTTGCGGATCGAGGCGCTCGGTACGTCGGCATGATCGGCAGCCGCCGCAAGATTCGATTGATCTTCGACGACCTCGAAGCGCAGGGGATGCCCAGCGAAGCGCTCGCGCGGGTTTATGCTCCGGTCGGTATCGACATCGGTTCGCAAACGGTGCCGGAGATTGCCGTGAGCATTCTTGCCGAGTTGATCGCGCATCGGAACTGCGGCGGTCAGGTGCCAGGCCGGCCGAATTCCATCCTGGCTTGTGACTCTTAGCCGTCGCCGCCGGAGCGTTTATGCCGCCCGCTCCTCAAGAATCGTCGCCGGCCAGCGATTCACCCGCGCGCGCTCGATTCTTCGCCGTCGTCCCGGCCGCCGGCCGCAGCGTCCGGATGGGTGAACCAAAACTGCTGCTACCATGGGGCAAGTCAACGATCATCGAAAGCGTGCTGGCCGCCTGGCGCGCGTCGCGGGTCACGCGCATCGTCGTGGTCGTCCATCCGGCCGACGCGAGATTGGCCGAGCTTTGCCAAAGCGCCGGCGCGACCGTGATTCAGCCTGAGATTCCGCCACCCGACATGAAAGCCAGCGTGCGTCACGCGGTTGCCTGGTTGGTGGCCCACGAATCGCCAACAGACCACGACGCCTGGCTGCTTGCGCCGGCTGATATGCCGCTGGTGACGACGGCCGTCATCGACGCGGTGATTGCTGCACACAACATGGCTGCGCCTAGCATCGTGGCGCCTGCCGCGAACGATCGCCGTGGCCACCCGGTGTTGTTCCCGTGGCCGCTTTCGAACGAAGTGGCACAACTCGCCGAAAACGAGGGGCTCAACGCGCTCGTCAAACGACACGTGGTGAAAGAACTGCCCTGGCAGAACGCACAAGAAATTCTGACTGACATCGACACGCCAGCAGAATATCAAGCCAGCCAATCGCGCAAGACGTCCCGGGAGGGCGAGGCTCCCGCCGAGCCGTGAAGCGAGAACAGATCCGCCCATTCACTCCGCGCCACGCGCGAGAAGCCGTTGATCCGCAGGTCTTGACGTCCAATATCGCGCAAAAAAAACGGCAGGCAACCACGAACAGCTTTCGCTGCTCGACGATTGCCTGCCGCTTGATATTGTGCCCGCGTGCAACCACTTCACGTAGCAAGGATTTAGCCCGGCGCTGCGGCTCGGCGGGAGCCTCGCCCTCCCGGAATGCTTTAGGGCCTTCCGCGAGTTGAGTCCGCGCTGCCGGAACTCTTCGCTACGAGTTGCTAGAACGTGTCGAGGATGAAGTGGTGGCCCCAGTGGTACTTGCGGGCCTGCGGATATTCGTTGTGCCAACGACGGTTGTAGACCGGGATCCGCATTTCCGGCGGATAGCGGTAATACAGACTCTCAGCGCTTTTGTAGTAGTCTTCGCTGTAGAAGTTCTGTGGGTACCACAGGTACGGGTAGTGGTAGAACCGGTCCCAGTCCTGAGTGTTGTAACTGCGAGCCCACTGCCGGCCGAAAGCCTGCTCTTGGGCTTGCGATTCGCTCGCGCTGATCGACCACACGCCGAGCGCGCAGCAGACCGCTAGCAAGGTGCGACGTAGCATCAAAGATCCCCCCTCGCCCTGGGCAAACGCTCCGAGCGGCACTCGACTCTGAGGCCGCGCCGGGCGTTGCGATTCCATCGCCAAGGCGTGTACCAAGCTCATCGTCCTCCCTTACAGTCGGCATTGAGGGAATATCCGTCAAAGTCGCTAAGGTCAAACGATTTACGGCGAGCCCTGCGCGAGGGAAGATAAGCGTGGCAGACTTTGCGGGCGCGCTCGCGCGTTACTATTCGCCCAGAGCGCCGGGGCGTACAAACGGGTCTTTTGGAACTCGCCGAATTCGCTTCGCGATTCAGCGCTCAGCGTTGGCGCCAGCGAACGATCAAGTGTGAAAAGTCAGAGCGATAGGGGAAGTAGCCCGAAAGCCGTTCCGGTTACCCCTGACCTCTTCCCGAGGCGGCGCGAGCTTTTGGCTTTGCTTCGTCTGCTGGCATTTCGCCGGCGGCCAGCTCTTCGTCCCATTGGTCCATCAGCGGCCAATCGATTGCGCAGGTGCCGAAATCGGCCATGTGCAGATAGCCCTCGAGCCGGGCAATCGTGCTATCAAGCAAGGCGTTATCCTTGCGGAAGATGGGGCCGTGGCTCGGAAGCAGCCACTTGACGTCGCTGGCCCGGATTCGCTTCAGCGACTTGATAAACGATGGGATGTCGCTGCCATGGTGGGCATCGATCGCGCCGACGCAGCCGTCTCGGTAAATGTTGTCACCGCTCAATAGCAAATCGCCCAGGCGGAATGAGAGCTGGCTGTCAGTATGCCCCGGCGTGTGCCAGACTTCGAGCTGTAGCTTGCCAACCTGGATGACGTCGCCGTCGTCGACCAATTTGTCGAGTTTGACTGGCGGCATCGGCATGTCGATGTCTTGCGCTTCGATCTTGGCGAACGTCTTGATCAGATCGCCAGTCGCCAGCGGCTCGGCCGCTAGTTTGTGGCCGGTGATGGGCGCCTTCAGAAGCTGCTTTGCCTTGGCCAACCCCTGGATGTGATCCACATCCGCGTGCGTGGCGACGATCGTTTTGCACTGCGACAGCGGGAAATCAAGCTGCCGGATCATCTCGACGATTTCGTCAACGGTTTCGTCAAACCCGATGTCGATCAGGACCCATTCTGCGTCATCGTAGACCAGGTAAACGTTGCAGCCGAGCCGCTCGCCTGCCTGATAGTTCATTTCGATGACATGAGGAAAGACTGGCTTCTTCTGCAGCATGGGAGTCAATATCCTAAGGTTCGGCCGCGGTCGGATGGCGAGTGCGGAGGGCCGGCGACAGGCCACGGCAGCGACCAAATTCTAGTCGGATCACGCCAAAAGCTCCAGGACCGCCCAGCAGGCCGTCTCCCCGCGGTTTACCACCCGCCTCGCGGCAGTGCTAGAATAAAACCCGTCGGACCGCTGTCATGTAGCAGCGCCCAGACGAAATCGACACAAGGGGTGGACCATGCACATCGACCAACTGATCTTTGTCGGACTCAACGGTTACGCCCTGGCCCTTGACCGAGACACGGGTGAGATTGTCTGGTCGAACGACCAGATGAAGAGCGGATATGTGTCGCTTCTCTTGGACGACGACCGGCTGATTGCCTCGACCAACGGCTATATGTACTGCCTCGATCCGCTAACCGGCGACATTCTCTGGCATAACCCACTGCGTGGATACGGCATCGGCGCGCCGACGGCGATTGTCTCAGTGCGTGGGCGGAATAACGAAATCCTGCCACAGCAAGCCGCTGATCGAAGCGCGCGTCAAGCCGCGTCCAACTCATCCGGCGGAACGCACACATGAATCGTGGTCTGACAGCCTTTGTGGTCGCTAGCGGCTTCGTCACGGCGCTGATCGTGATCGGGGCCCCACTGCTGCGAATGGCGTCGACCAGCGACAAAGCGCGCAACACTTCGAGCGATTACCGCCTGGCTCAAGCCCGCGAGTTCTTCGACACGTTTGCCCAGTTGGACAAGCAACGTGATCTGGAAATCTTGAACATGTACTCCGACACCGCGATCGTCATCGATCGACGTCCCTCGCCCAACGGCCAGCTGACTGACCTGAAGATCCCCATCGTCGCCTTCAAGCCAATGCTGAAAGGATTGTTTACCGTGGCCAAGGCAGCGGGAGATCCACCAACGGTTTACCGTGATATTGAACAATACGTCGAAGGGGACGGGATCCGCATTGAGAGCGATGGCTACTCGCCGAGCGAAGAGTTTCAGCGGCGCCTGTCGATGTTGATCCTGCCGGCCGGCGAGCACACGTGGAAGATCGAAGAATTAATCGTCGAATCACCGGACGTACGGTGATGAGCGGCGCGTACTATTTCCGCGTCAGCTGTCGCTCGGCCGTGTCGGCGTGAATCGACGTATCGGTCTCGATGAAGACATCCAATTGCTGCCCGACGAAAACTCGCTGCGCGCCAGGCGGTAGCGCGTAGAGAACCTCGAGCACGCGCGTATCGACTCGTTCAGCCGCGTCACGGTTCAACGAGCGTTTGGGCTGGACGAAGGGCTCGACCCGCACGAATGCGAGCTCAAGAGGTACGTCAGCGTCGCCCCGCACAAAGCCCCGGCCGGGCCGACCCGGACGAAATCGCGGCAGATCTTGTTCGTCGATCGTCACCCGCACGCGCAAGTGATTGAGATCACCGATCACAATCAATGACTGACCGTGCAGCGCGCTGACGTATTCGCCACGGCGTACGTCGGCCTTGAGAATGTCGCCGGCAATGGGCGCCCGAACTTCGAGCCGAGCGAGATCAGTCTTGGTTTGCTCGACCAGCGCTTCGGCCTGCTTGACCTGCGCGCGGGCGACGTCCTTGTCCGGCCCCCAGGAGCCTGCCAGCAAAAGCTGGTGCGAGGCCTTGGCTTCGGCCAGCGCTTCGCGCGCCGCAGCGGCCGCCTGGCGCGAGGAGACGAGTTCCTGGTCCGAGACGGCGCGGCTGGAGCTGAGCCTTTCGCGCCGCGCGTACAGATCAACTTCGGCTTCGAGCTGCGCTTCGGCGCGGCGGACCTTGGCTTCGCTCGGCGGGATCTCTTCCGGGCGCGGGCGGCTCTCGACACGCTCCAATTGCGACCTGGACTGCGCCAGATCGGCTTCGCGCACCAGCAGTTGGGCCCGCAGCTCGCGATCGTCGAGGCGGAACAGCAGATCGCCAGCAGCCACGCGCTGGCCCTCGCTTACGGCCACTTCTTCGACGACGCCCGGTAGCGGCGAGCCAACCGCAATACTCTCGCTCACCGGCTCTACCAGCCCAGACGCCGCCACAACGTGTGGGTAGGGCGCGCGGGCCGGCGTGACCAGCGGCTCCAAATCAGGCAGCTCCTGATGGGTGCCCATGACTTGATACGTCACAAAGCCGACGCATACCACGGCCAAAATCGGCAGAAACCAGCGGCTCATCTTCATACCCTCGCACTACGATCACGGTTCATGAATCGTCCAATGTCTCTTTGTCGCTAACTGGGGTCGTGCGCTTTTTGTGTGCCACTGGCTTTGCCAGTGCCGGCCACGGTTTCTGAAGCAGCCTCGACTAAGGCGTCGCCGGTGCGCACAGCCTGGATTCGCCCATCATCCATCTCGATGATCCGGTCACCAAAACGGAAGACGCGGTTATCGTGCGTGACCACAATCACTGCGCGGTCAGGCTGCACGGCCACGCGCCGCAACAGTTCCATCACGGTCTGCCCTGAATGGGCGTCGAGCGCCGCGGTCGGCTCATCGCAGACCAACAGTCGCGGTTCATGCACTAGCGCGCGGGCAATCGCCACGCGCTGCTGCTGGCCGCCGGATAGTTGCGACGGGAACGCATCGGCCCGATCGCTCATGCCGACTTGCGTGAGGAGGCTCCGAGCTCGCGCAAACGCCTGCTCACGATTCATCCGCCCGATCAACAGCGGAATGGCTACATTGGCCGTGGCCGTGAGCGCGGGCAGCAGGTTGTACTGTTGAAACACGAAGCCGATGTTCTTGGCGCGATAGGCGATCAATTGTCTGGCAGACAGTGACGATCGCGGCGTGCCGAACAGCGTGACGTCGCCAGCCGTGGGGTCGAGCAAACCGGCAATAATCGAGATCAACGTCGTTTTGCCACAGCCACTTGGTCCGACCAAGAGCGACATCTCGCCCGCCGGCACTTCCACTTCCACGTCGTGCAACACGCGAACCCGCGTGTCGCCGTCGCCAAAGTCTTTGCTGATTTGTCGGCAATGGACAGCCACGCCCGCAGCGCGACCGGCGTCAGCGGCGAACGATAGATCGACCGAGTTTTGCGGTGTCGAAATCATCAGGCGCCTCGGAACACAATGGCCGGTTCCAGCACCAGCACTCGGCGAATGCTGACCAGGCTGGCGAGAACCACAATCATCGTCACGGCCGCGGCGCTACCGAGCACGACTTGCCACGGCAGATAAAAGCCGGCCAGATGCGTCACGTTCTTGGTCGCTTCGAAAAAGAACGCGGTCACGCCCATGCCCAACCCGAAGCCGACGCCACCGACGATCGCCGCTTGCAACAGGATCATCAGCACCAGGCGTCCGTTGGCCAGTCCCATCGCCTTGAGCGCGCCGAACTGGCGGAGATTCTCGAGCGTGAACAGATAAAACGTCTGCCCGGCGATGGCGGTGCCAACGATGAACCCCAGCGCGATCGTAATCCCGAAATTGACTGGAATGCCGGTCGATTTCAGGTAGTAGCCGATCGTTCGCCAGAAGAACTGGTTGCGGCTAAGCGCCAGCAGTTTGGTTTGTTTGGTGATCGCGGCGCAGACTTCGTCGACATCGCGCCCATCCTCTGGCTTGGCCAATACGAACGAGAGCCGGTTACGCTCCGGCGGCGCGTATTCGAGCGCGCGCGTGTAGCGTGTGAAGACGAGTGGAAACGTTTGAAACGGCGCCCCTGCCTTGCAGACGCCTACGATCACTGCGCGGCGATCGTTCATCTCCAAGGTGTCCCCCAACCGCGGCTCGACGCCGGGCCAGAGATATTCGAAGCCTGCCTTATCGACGATCACGCCATCCGGCCGGCTGAGGTCTGCCAGAGAACCTTGCAGCATTTCGACTGGCGCGCCGACCATCGTCGTCTCGTCCAGCCCCATCAGCATCACCTGGCGAAAGCGACCGTCCGAAACCTTTGCGCGGGCGAGCCCCTTGTAGTACCGCACCGCCCAGGAGACCCCAGGCACGCCGCGCACGCGAAAGACATCGGTTTCGGACAGTGGCAGAATCTCGTCCGTGTTTTGTACTTCGGGATCCATCACCCAGATCGTGGCCTCGCGAACGCCGTCGATCTGGCTGGCCGTGCGGCGCATCAAACCCATGAAGAGGGCCGTCTGCTGCGAAATCAGCAGCGTGCCAAAGGCGATGCCGAAGATCGTGCCCCAATACTTGGCGCGGTCTCCGGTCAGCATTTGCCAGGCAACCCAGTTCATACGAGCAAGCTCCAAAGGCGCTTCACTGCGCGGTTGCGGCGATACTGTCGCCGGCCGGCTTTGAGAATGGCTCGGCATAGCCGATCGCGGCCAGCGAGAAGCGTGCGATGTGGTTTGTCAGCCGATCGATCGACAACTGGCGGTAGGCCTCTTCGCCCATCAAGCGCGACGCAATCGGTTCATGTAGGTGATAAAACAAACACTGCGCGACGATACTGAAACCAACCACGAAGGCTTCATCTTCGGTCGTGCCTGCTGGCAGCATCTCAATGAGAATGCCTTTGAGGATCATGGCCATCGGCCGGATGTAATCCTCGACGACCTTGCCACAGGCCTCGGTTGGCGTGGCCATCTCACGCAGCATCAACTGTCGATGCCAGGCGGGGCGTTCGTCTTCCAAAAGTCGGCGCAAGAACGTGTGGATGAAGCCCCGCAGCCGCTCTGGGGCGGGAGTGCCAGCGGGCCACTCGGGCATCGGCACGGCGTCCTCGCGAACGCATTGGGCCTCGATGCAGGCGGCCAGGTAGAGGCTCTTCTTGCCGTTGAAGTAGTAATTCACCGCGGCAATATTCGCGCCGGCCAAGTCGCAGATGCCGCGGATCGTGGCCGCCTCGTAGCCGCGGTCGGCAAAGACCTGCCCGGCCGCCTCTAAGACCCTATTTCTGGTGTCATCGTGTTCCATAAGTTCCGCCTCGCCTGTGATTTACGATCCTTCGATCGGCCCGCCTTGTTCGCCTTTTAGCCCCTGATTCCCGCTTTCCCGTCGCCAGCCGGCTCCAAATGCTCAATTAAAACAAGCGTTTGATCAACTTTATTCAAACGTTTGTTTGAAAGCAAGAGCGGTACGCCCACTGGGCCGACATTTCTGCGAATGCCCCTGCTTCAGAAGGCCTGTTGGTTGCCGGAACGAGGCGAGTTTCCTACACTTTGGACGCCCCTATGGGCTGCCCTGTCGGTTTATGGGCAAACCTGCACCCGACGTTTCGGCGTCGCATCAAGGAAGTACGCTGGTGAGCCCGCTCGAAATCGGCTCCGTCGCTTCGCTGGATATCCGGCCGTAGCGACGTGAAGGAACCGGATCTTTCGGTCCGCGACTTCCCGTTTCCCATTCCTCGTTTCCATTCGTCCTGATCGCGGCGCTGTTGCGCGACGATCTCCGCAATGGTTTCGAAGATGGAAGGCGTCTTCCGACTTTCGAGTCTGGCTGCGATCTCTGCTTTAAACGCTATTCAGACCCCGTTGCGCATTGGAAAAGGAAGACATTCGCATGATTCGATCTCTGACGAGCCTCTTTGCTGTGCTGGCCATCTTAGGTTTGGTGTCGGTTGCGCAAGCCGAATTGATTGTTGGGACCGAGCCGGAAGGCAATGGTGGCTTCGGCGTTGGATTCAGTTTTAGTTCCGACGCGAACCTGATCATTGGCCAACAGTTCTCGCTCAGCTCTCCGGTAGTGGCCGACAGCATCACACTCTATTTGAATGGCGATGGAACCGACGGTCCGCAGTCAGAGTTCATGCTACAGGTGATGAACCAGATCGGCCCCGACGCCACAGCGGCGAACGTGCTGCTGACTGCGTTTGGTAGCTTTCCCGCTGGTTTCCCTGACGCACATGCGCCCGTCACGTTCAGCAGTCTCGGTCTCCCGCTCGGCGCCGGCGCCTACTATCTGGTCGTCAGTTCGGGCGGCGGCAATGGATCAGGCTGGGGATCAGGCGCGAACGAACTGCCAGGTGGCGTCGGGACGATCGGGACAGCGTTTGTAGGAATTGCCGGCGGTGGCGCCGTGGCAACGTATGTGGACCTCGATCCTAACAATCCGAACGAAGGGCATACGAACTTCACCATTACTGCGTCCGTGCCAGAGCCAGCCAGTTGCTGCCTGCTGCTGAGCGGGATTGCGCTGTTCGCGTTGCGTCGAGTGACTGCAAAACGCGCTCGTGGTTGAAGTCGAGGTTGCCGAGGCGAACTCTGCTCGCTCGTCGAGCGGCGTGTTATTGGGCCTGTTTGCCGTTACGTGCTTCAGTCTGACATTGCCGGCCACGCGCGCCGCTGTGCCGGAACTCGGCGCAACGACCGTTGGCCTGGGACGCGCTGTAATCGCCGCTGCGCTGGCCACGATCGTACTGGTGGTGCGGCGCGAACGGCTGCCGGCGAGGAAGTATTGGCCAGGGCTGGCCATCGTCTCGCTCGGCGTGATCGTCGGGTTTCCGATTTGCACATCGTTCGCCATGCAGCGACTGCCGGCGTCGCACGCGGCGGTGTTGGTTGGATTGATGCCAGCCGCGACCGCAGTGATGGCGGTGCTGCGAGCGCACGAGCGTCCGCCCAGAATCTTCTGGCTGGGCTGCGCGGCTGGTGTCGTGGCGGTGCTGATCTTTGCCGCGGTCGAAGGCGCCGGTGCTCCGCAACCAGCCGACGCGCTGTTGTTGGCGGCCGTGACCCTTGGCGGACTCGGCTACGCCGAAGGGGGCCGGCTCTCGCGCGAAATCGGCGGCTGGCGCGTCATCTGTTGGGCCCTGGTCCTCTCGGCGCCAATTCTGCTCGTTCCGGTAGTGCTTGCCTGGCCGGCCGATGCCACGACCGTCAGTCCGAAAGCGTGGCTCGGACTTGGTTACGTCTCGCTGGTCAGCATGTTCGCAGCGTTCTTCGCCTGGTACGCGGCGCTGGCGCGCGGTGGCGTAGCGCGAATCGGACAGCTGCAATTAATTCAGCCTGTGCTGACGCTTGGTTGGTCCGCGCTGTTTCTCGAAGAAACAGTCCACGCCATCACGATCGCAGCGGCGCTGTTGGTCATCGCCACGGCGGCGCTTGCTACCCGTCTCGGTCGCCCGCAGACTATCACGGCGTCGGCTCCGCTCCCCTCAGAAGAGGGTTAGGGTGAACGCCCGTAGAGCAGGCTCGCAATCATCCCCAGTCCGGATTGCGTGCGTAGCAGCTTCACCCGGCCCATTCCGGCAGACTACAATGCGGGCCTGCTCCGCTCCCTCGCACTCCCCGCCCTTGCAGTTCAGGATCGCCCGCCATGAGACGTTTGTCGCTCGTTTTGCCGGTCTGTCTAGTTCTCTGCTCCGTTGCCGCGGCCAAAGATCCAGCGCCTTCTGTTGGCGCGGCGATGACCGACGCCGCGCAAGCCTTTCTCGAATCGCTGAATGACGGCGAACGCGCGAAGGCCGAAATGAAATTCGACGATCCGGCTCGCCTCGACTGGCACAACATCCCCAAAGACAAACGCAAGGGCCTGCAAGTCAAGGACATGAACCCAGGGCAGCGCAAGCTCTGTCACAACCTGCTTCGCGCAGCGCTCAGTGAGACGGGCTACGACAAGGCCGTCAAAATCATGGCGCTCGAAAACAATCTCCGCGAGGGAGAGAAGAACACCCCCAACAGTCCCTTCCGCGACCCAGAGCGATACTTCCTCACCATCTTCGGCAAGCCCGCGCAGACGGGCTCATGGGGTTGGAGCTTTGAAGGGCATCACTTCTCGTTGAACTTTGTCATTCGCGACGGACAAGTCATCAGCGACACACCGAGCTTCTGGGGCGCCAATCCGGCAACGGTTCATATTGTGGTGCCAGGGGGCCCCGGCGAGAAAACGCGCACGCTCGGCCAGGAAGAACAACTCGCGTTCGACCTCGTAAACTCACTCGACGACGCGCAGCGCAAGAAAGCCGTCATCGCCGAGAAGGCGCCGGACGATTATCGCGCTGCAGGCCAGCCGAAGCCACCGCAAGGTCCGCCCGAAGGACTGGCAGCCGGCGAAATGAACGAAGCCCAGAAAAAGACGCTTTGGACATTGCTGGAAACGTACAACGGCAATCTGGCGGCAGAACTCACCGCGGCGCGCCTGGCAGAGATCAAAGCGGCCGGCGCAGACAAGGTTTACTTCGCCTGGCTCGGTTCGACAAAGCCCGGCGTGGGACATTCGTACCGCATCCAAGGCCCCACGTTTATTCTGGAACTGGTCAACATCCAGAAAGACCCGGCTGGCAACCCGGCCAATCACATCCACTCGGTCTGGCGCAGCCTGAAGGGCGATTTTGGCGTCGCGGCGAAATAGGCCTGAACGCTGGTGGCTTGAGGCATTGGGCAGACGCGAAACTTGCCAACTTTGGCAACTTCAACATTTGGGCGATTCCGGCTTGTTTTCTAGGGATTTTGCTTCCCAACGGTCGCCCCTGCGCGCCTGGCAGACGCCGGCCCCACCCCTTCCCCTGACCGGCCTCGCGGATAAGTTAAACTATCCTTATTAGGCCCAGCGGCCGCGGGATGGATGGCCGCGGAAAACCGGTGGTCGATTGCGTGTTCTCAGGCGGGAGCTGCATCGGCCGCACGCGCGCACACCTTGAATCTTCTCCTTCGATCTTGCCCCTTAGTTGCGAGTCCTTCGCGCCGTGCCGAACCGTCGTGCCACTTCCGCAAAATCGAACGGATCGCGCCGTCGGCGTAGCGAGCCAGATTGGGCGCATCTGCCCGATCGCGAGTTGCTCGATCTGCGCATGTGCGATCTGGGCGTAAAGATCGAAGGCTCGGTCATCGAAGAGAGCGTCGCCCGGATCGACGTGGAGATGGAGCGACGCGGGTTGCGGTTTCGGCCCGCCTACTGGCTGTCGGAAGAGTGGTTCTCGCCAGACGGCATCGGCGGCGTGGCGATTCCGTTTTATCTGGCGCACCCGCGACTGATGAAGCTCGAAAAGCGGCAAATGCTCGCCGTCGAGGGAGGCACGCGCCAGTGGCGGCTGCGGATCCTGCGGCATGAAGTTGGGCATGCGATCGATAACGCCTACCGGTTGCGGCGCCGGCAGCGCTGGCGCCATCTGTTTGGCAGCTCAGCTGAGCCGTATCCGGAATTCTATTCGCCCAAACCATATAGCAAGCGGTATGTGCTGCACCTGGACGCGTGGTACGCGCAGAGCCATCCGTCGGAAGACTTCGCCGAGACGTTTGCCGTGTGGCTGCGGCCAGGCTCGCGGTGGCGCACGCAATACAAAGGCTGGCCGGCGCTGAAAAAGCTGCATTATGTCAACGAGTTGATGCACGAAATCGCCGAGAAAGCGCCGCTGGTTCGCGCCCGACGGCAGGTCGACGCGCTTTCGCACTTGAAAAAAACATTGCGTCAGCATTATGAAGAGAAGCGCGCCCGCTACAGCACAGAGCATGCCGCCGTGTATGATCGAGATTTGCGGAGACTGTTTTCCGACGCCGAGAAGTATCGCGCGCGTCCCTCGGCCGCTGTGGTGTTGCGCAGCATGCGCAGCGACTTGCGCGAACTGGTGGCGCATTGGACCGGCGCCCATCAGTACACGATCGACCAGGTCCTGCAGGAGATGATCTCGCGCTGCCGCGAGCTCAAGCTCCGCGTGTATCGCTCGGAGCGGCACACGCGGCGCGATGCCCTGATACTGTTGACAGTCCACACGATGAATTACCTGCACGCCGGCCACCATCGTTTGGCGCTATGAAAAAAAAGAAGCTCCGCGTACTGGTGCTGATGCACGAAGACCTGGTGCCCCCCGATAGCATCAAGGGGTTAAGCGCCAAGGAGGTCGCGCCGTACAAAAGCGAGTACGACGTCTCGGCCGGTCTGGAGAACATCGGCCACGAAGTCCGCAAGCTCGGCGTCAGTAGCGACCTGGGCGTGCTGCGCAACGCCATCACCGAGTGGAATCCGGACATCACGTTCAATCTGCTCGAAGAATTCCACGGCGTCGCGGTCTACGATCAGCACGTCGTCGGCTACCTGGAGCTGATGCGCAAGCCCTACACCGGTTGCAACCCGCGCGGGCTGCTGTTGGCGCACGACAAGGCGCTGACCAAAGAGATCTTGTCGTACCACCGCATTCGGGTGCCGGACTTCGCCGTCTTCCCGCGCAATAAAGTCGTGCGCCGACCGAAGCGGCTGAAGTTCCCGCTGCTGGTAAAAAGCGTCAGTGAAGAAGGCTCGGTCGGCATCGCGCAGGCCTCGGTTGTGCATAACGATGAAAAGCTGAAGGAGCGCGTCGAGTTCATCCATCAGCAAACTTCGACCGACGCGATCGCCGAAGAGTTCATCGAAGGGCGCGAGCTGTACGTTGGCGTGATCGGCAACCAGCGGCTGGAGACATTCCCCACTTGGGAGATGTTCTTCAATAACATGCCGGAAGACACGATCCGGATCGCCACGGCCAAGGTGAAGTGGGATCACGACTACCAAAAGAAAAACGGCATCGACACCGGCGCGGCGAAAGACCTCGACCCGGCCGTGGAAGAACAGATCTCCCGGATCTGCAAACGCGTCTACCGCACGCTCAGCCTGAGCGGCTACGCGCGAATGGACTTGCGGCTCACGCCGGACGGCCGGGTCTACATCATCGAGGCGAACCCGAACCCGAACCTCGAATTCGGCGAAGATTTTTCCGAGAGCGCCGAAAAGGCCGGGGTTAACTACGAGGCGCTGCTGAGCAAGATCATGAACCTCGGCCTGGCGTATCAAGCGCCGTGGCAAATTGGTTTGTAGACGCGCCTCGCGCGGTCACTTCGTTAGCCGCAAGGCGCTAGCCGCGGGTTCTTCGCACGCAGGCTCTGCCAGCCAGCGCGCCTTTCTTCTTCGCAAAACTGTTCCGCGAATCACCAGCACGTCGCGCATCAGCCCCGCGATTCAAGTCAAGATTCTCTGCGGTTCTACCTTCTTCGTCCCTCAAGCCAGAGGGATGAATCGCCGAGACGCGAAGACGCAAAGAAAGCAATGGAGAGTTGCCTAAACGCCCGTAGTTGCAGCTTCATAACTGCGCAGGCCCGTCATGCGGCTGCGTCACACTTCGCGCGTGGGCAGCTAATCAGGCTTTTGCGGCAGCAAATAAATACGAGCGTTTGGGGGATTCTTATCCGGCTCTTCGCTGGGCGGAGGGACTTGTGGCGCTGTGTTGTCATGATCCTGCGGTGGGACAGAAGCGGCGGGCGGCTGGTATGACGGCGGCGCCGCGCTGGGCGGTTGCGGGTACGCAGAAGCTGGCGGCGCCAAATATACGGGTGGCTGGACGTATGTTGCGCCAGTCGATGGCGCCGACGGATAGCCTTCGTACGGAGCTTCCGGCGTGCCGGCCGCAATCTGGCTGCGCAGGTTCGTCCAATGGAACCCGATCTCATCGAGCGAAATTGCTCCGAAATCCTTGACCTGGGTGTCGACGATAACCTGCGTCGACCCGCCGGGATACCAGACGCTACGCAGCGCGGGCATGGCGTCCGCAGCCTCTGGAAGTTCGGCGGAACCCGCTGGCGGAGGATCGGGCACGTAGGGAGCGACATTGGTGTAATACGTTCCACGCTGCAAACCCGCGGGCGCCCTCAATTTTGTGCCAGCTGGGATCCGCTTTGGAAAAACCATCGCCTTCGGATTCATGCCCGGCGAGTTGCTTGTAACCGCCCGTTCCGGAACGTCCGGAAGTTGGCCGATCAATTCGCCTTGCGGACTGATCAAATACCGCTCACCTGAGGTCGATAGAAAGGGAGCAGGAATCCATTGCTGATCGGCGACCTGTCGCGACATCAGTTGGAGTTGCGCGACGTAGTAGATGTTCAGATCGGCCGGAACATTCGACTTGTCGAGTGCAAAGCGGAGCGGAATTGTGTTGGCTACTTGGCCGGGGCAAACAACCGTTCGCGTGGTGGGACGGCCTGGCGGCAACAGCTGCGTCAGCGTCGTCATCGTCGATCCGACAGTGACGCCCACGATGTATTGTCCGGGCGGAAGGTAGAACTCCGCAACCCCATCCGATTTCGCCTCGGTCGAATCCGAGGTCTGGTTGCCCTGGCCGGTACAACTTACTTTTCCGATCACAGGCCGCCCCTGTTCGTCAACCAGGCGGACCTTGAGAGTTTGCCATTGCTTGTCATCGGCCTTCTGCGTCGATTTCAATTCGGCCAGCATGGCCGTCATGACCGACTGTTGCGACTGCAGGAGCGCGGTCTGCTCAGCTCGCGAGGTTTGCGTCGCTTGCCACAGGACAAAACAGGCAAAGACCGCTGCGGCGGCCGCTGTGGTCGCCATGATCGTCAGAATTCGCTGCGCCATGATTCGCTCCTTCATTGCGTCCCACCACAGTCGCCGGGCGATTGCCGCGGGCTCGCCGAAACGCTCAATTGCCGCCGCCAAAGCCGCCTGATCCGTCAGGGGCCCACTTCCGCTATTTTGCAAATGCTCACGCCGCGCGGCGCAGTGCAAGTGATCTGCGATTTCGTCTGCGATGTTCTGACGCAACGTCGCGGGCTCGTCCGCGCGAGGCGTTGGCAACTGGGCCGAGAGGTCTTCGGGAATCGACATGATGCAGCACTCGCCCGCTAACGCCGTTGCTATTCCACGTCCCACGCCGAACAAGCCGCGCGGCTCCGCAGTCCCGGCGCGCCGGAATCGCCCTGCCGATTAGTCAAACGCCGGTCCGCGCTCCAAACCCAACACTCCATTCACGCCAGCCGCAAAGGCCTGCCAGTCACTACGCCGGGCGGCGAGCAGGTCGCGGCCGGCCGGGGTCAGGCGGTAGTACTTCCGCCGGCGCGAATCAACCTCGCACCAATAGCTCTCGAGCAGCTGCTGCCGCTCCAGCCGGTGGAGCGCCGGGTAGAGGCTACCCTCTTTCAATTCAAAGCGCCCGCCGGACCGCGAAAGGACCGTCTGCACGATTTCGTACCCGTACGAGGGGCCATGAGACATGACTTCGAGCATCAACGTCTCGAGCGTGCCGTTGAGGAGCTTATAGTCGATCATGGCCAAAATCCTGTTTACTTTGCGCGTCTAGGCATATACATAGCCGCTCTATGCATAGGGCGTCAAGCTTGTTTTCAGAGGATTTCAGTGGCCGCGAATTTCGAGGGTCACGCCGTCCTCCGGCTGCCCGGGAAGCGCGCTCAGCGGCTCGAACTCACATAGAGAGTCGGACCGCAATTGGCTTAAACACTGAACCCGACGGCTCAACCGTCGCAGACTGCCCTACGACACCCCTTTATGTGCCTAGAATTAGGGCATTTGCCGCCGTGGCCCCTTTGACACCTCGACGTAAGCCATTTACAGTAAATGTTTTGGCGGTCCTGTCGCTCCTTCACCCCACGTCAGCCCCATCGAGCAAACAATCGTGGCAGACAAACCATGGGGAGGTGTGTTCGCCGAGGGGACGGACCACCGAGTTGAGCAGTTTACCGAGAGCGTAAGCTTCGACAGGCGCCTCTACGCCCAGGACATCCGCTGCTCGATCGCCCACGCCCAGATGCTGGCAAAGCAGCAACTGATCACGGCCGCCGAATGCCAGCAGATTACGCAGGGCCTGGATGCAATTCGCCAGGAGATTGAGCAGGGCAAATTCGAGTTTCGTATCGAGCTCGAAGACGTCCACATGCATATCGAGCGGGCGCTCACCGACCGCCTGGGCGACGTAGGCCGCAAACTCCACACCGGCCGTAGCCGCAACGATCAGGTCTCGACCGATCTGCGCGTCTGGGTTCGCGAAGCCATCGACACGATCGACAGCGGCCTTGCCGCGCTGCAAGCAGCGTTCGTCGGCCGGTGTGATAACGACAAAGATTGTGTCCTGCCGGGCTACACCCACACGCAGCGCGCCCAACCGGTGCTGGCGGCCCACTACTGGCTGGCTTACGCCGAAAAACTTGACCGCGATCGTGGCCGACTGGCCGACTGTCGCCGCCGCGCGAACGTACTAACGCTAGGGAGCGCGGCGCTGGCCGGCACCACGCTGCCGATCGATCGGCACGACGTCGCTCAGCGATTGGATTTCGAAGGGGTCGCCGCCAACAGCCTGGACGCGTCGAGCGATCGAGACTTCGTCGTCGAGTTCGCCTTCGCGCTGACGCTGGTGGCCGAGCACCTCAGCACCTGGGCCGAAGAGTGGATCCTCTGGTCGACCAGCGAGTTCGGCTTCATCAAGCTGCCGCAAACGTTTTGCACCGGCTCGTCGATCATGCCACAGAAAATCAATCCCGACGTGCTGGAGCTGGTCCGCGGCAAGACCGGCCGCGTCGTCGGCAACCTCACGAGGCTGTTGGTCTTAATAAAAGGTCTGCCGCTGGCCTACAACCGCGACCTGCAGGAAGACAAAGAAGCGATTTTCGACTCGTTCGATACCGTCAGCGCCTGCCTGAGCGTGGCGTCGCCGCTAGTGGCTGGCGCGGAGTTGAATCGGGCGACAATTGCCGCCGGGTTGGACCGCGGTTACCTCGACGCTACCACGCTGATGGAGTGGCTGATCCTGAAGCACGTTCCGCAGCGGCTGGCTCATGAGATCGTCGGCCGGCTGGTGCGCCGCGCAATGGAGCTGAAGGTCGCGCTCGCGGAGTTACCGTGGGAAGAATTCACCGCGGCGCATGATTGTTTTGACAAGTCCTTGTTCGACGTTTTAGGGGCAGAACGAGCAGTCCAGGCGTTCAAGAGCTACGGCTCCACGGCGCCCGCGGAGGTCGACCGTCAGATTGCAGCGTGGAAGTCGCGGCTGACCGCTGCGCAGAAACCGTAGCGCGTTCGCAACCGCCCCCGCGTCAACCATTCAAGCTCGACATCAAGTACGATATCGAAGATTGCCGGCCTGACCCTATGAAATCAATCGACGATAGAAAACGCGGTTGTCTCTATGACGCGTGTGGCGCCAGGCATGGCCTGCTGCGTTTGCTGGCGTTCGGCTGGATTGCGATCGCCACGGTCGGATCCGCGCTCGCGCAGCCACCCGCAGCGCCCCAAGCTCCGGCGGCGCCGCTCGATCCCGTAGTCCAGGCGCTCTTGGCCACCGGACCGACCACGCCCGAAGAACTGCTGCGGACCGCGAAGATTCTGGTCGATCTCGAACAGCCGGCGGTCGCCCGCACGATGATCGATCGACTGCTGGCGCAAAAGCTCGATGACGCCACGCTTGTGGCGCTCGACGAAGAATTCGGCGCGGCGCTACTGTTTCGGTTGGCGAACATCGCGGAGTTGAAACCCGCCGCCGGGGCCCTGGCTGATCGCGTGCTGGCGGCAGTCAACAAAGTCTCACGCGCGCCGGCCCGGATTGCGGAACTGGTCAACGAAGTAAAACACGACGCCAGCGACGAAGAGCTCGCCGCCACGATTCGTAGCTTGCGTCCGGCCCAAGAGGCAGCAGCGGCCGCGCTGGTCACGGCGCTGGCGGATCCGGCCCGCGCGGCCGACCGCGCCGAGCTGCGGCTGGCGCTGACGTCGCTGGGCAGTGATTCAACTGGCCCGCTGTTGGCGCTATTAGAAACGGCCAACCCCGATTTGGCGGTTCAAGCGATCGAGTCCCTGGGCAAGATCAAGGATCACGCGATTGGCGACTACCTGCTCGCTCCCGCGCTGGCCGATGATACCCCGGCCGAGGTCAAAGCAGCGGCGCGGCGGGCTGTCATCGCCCAATTCGGCGAGATCCCAACGTCCCAGGTTGCGGCCACGCGAGTGCGCGATCGGGTGCAGGCCCTACTAAAGAAAAGCTACGCGCCCAATGGCGAGCCAAAGATCGCGGCCGCGGCTCCGCCCATGCTATGGCGATTTGACGCCGCGAAAAACAAACTGACGTCCGAACAAGTCACGCCCGCGGTGTTCGACGCTGTGGCGGCAATTCGCCTGATTGGCGACGCTAGGAGAATCCTGCCCACCAGCCAGACGCTGCGGCGCTTGCAACTTGTCGCCCTGGCGCAGGGGGCGTTCGACGCTGACACAGCGGCCAGTCGGGCCGCGTATGCCGAGAAGGCTCGCCAGGAGATGGCCGCGACCAGCGTGGACGAGCTGAACGTGCTACTCGAATTCGCCATGGCCGAAGGGTACGCCGCCGCCGGGGCCGAAGCGGCCCGCCACTTGGGCGCGTTGGGCGGTGACCATCTGCTGTACGCCAACACCCCGCAGCCCAGCGCGCTGGCCAAGGCGCTGGCCCACCCGGATCGTCGATTGCGATTCGCGGCCCTCGCGGCCATCATGGCGATCAATCCTGATAAACCTTATCCGGGCTCTGGTCGCGTGACCGAAGCGCTCGATTACTTCGCCCGCTCGTCGGGCGCCCCCAAGGCCTTGATCGTCGCTTCGCAAAACGAAGAGGCGACCCGCCTGGCCGGACTAGCGGCTGGATTGGGCTACGAGCCCGAGTACGCCACCGACGGCGCCGCCGGGGCCAGACTGGCGCAGCTCATCGGCGACTTCGAGTTCGCCATTGTCGACATGGCCGTGGGCGCAGCTACTAGTGGACAGTTCCTGCAGCGGCTGCGAGTTGATCCGCGTTCGGCCGATTTGCCTGTGCTGGTGCATGCCTTTGCCGACGAGGTTCCCGCGGCCGATCGCCTGGCGCGGCTGGCGCCGCCGGCAGTCGCCGTCGTTCGGCCCCACACGGTCGAAGCGCTCGATTACGAGTTGAAATTGATGGCCCGCGCGATGAATCGCGGCGTTGTCTCGCGCGAAGAGCGCACGGCCGAGTGCGCCCAGGCGATTCGCTGGATTGGCCAGTTGGCCGACCAACCATCGAAGGTATACGAGCTGCGCAAGCTCGACGCCGCCATTTTGGCGTCGCTCGATTCGCCGGCCGTGACCGAAGTGGCGATCGGGGCGCTGGCTCGACTGATTACGCCACGCAGCCAACGGGCGCTCGCCGAAGTGGCCAGTCGCCAGTCGGCCCCCATCGAGCTGCGCCGCGCGGCGGCCGACGCGTTCGGCGAAAGCGTCTTGCGTCGGGGCACGCTGCTGACGACCGACGAGATCGTCCGGCAATACGACCGCTACAACGCCAGCGCCACGGCCGATACCGACACGCAAAAGGTGCTGGCCAGCATCCTCGACACGATCGAAGCCCGCGCCGCCGGCGAAGCCGTGGCCGCCGGCCGCCAAGCCCCCACCGCGACCGCTGCCCCTTAAAACGAAACTCCGACCGAGACGCCAAACCAAGGTCCGCGCCCCCGCGAAACGATGAGCCGTAATTACAGACCAATTGAGCCGCCTGCATCCGGCCCGCCAATCCGCGGGATCATCGGATCGAGCCCGGCCATGGAAAAGGTCTACGCCATCACCCGTCGCGTGGCGAAGAGCAACGCCTCGGTGCTGCTGCTGGGCGAAACCGGCACAGGCAAGGAAGTGATCGCCAAGGCGGTGCATCAGATCAGCCCGCGCGGCAGCGGACCCTTCGTGCGGGTCAACTGCGGGGCGTTGTCTGAGAGCCTGCTGGAGAGCGAACTGTTCGGCCACGTCCGCGGTTCGTTCACCGGCGCCATCGACAACCGCACAGGCCGCTTCGAGGCCGCCCACACCGGCACGGTCTTTCTCGACGAAATCAATTCCACCACGCAGAAACTGCAAGTCAAACTGCTGCGAGTGCTGCAAGAGCGCGAATTCGAACGCGTGGGTGACACGCAAACCATTCGAGTCGACACACGCGTGATCGCGGCCAGCAACCGGGATCTGCTGGCCGAGGTCGAAGCCGATCGCTTTCGTGAAGACTTGTACTACCGGCTGAATGTGGTGCCGATTCATCTGCCGCCGCTGCGCGAGCGCCGTGAGGATATTCCGGAGTTGATCAGCCACTTTCTCAACGCCTACAACGAGGCCAATGATCGCTACGTCGTTCACATCGAAGCCAAAGCGATGGAGGCGATGCAGGAATACCACTGGCCAGGCAACGTCCGCGAGTTGCAAAATTACATCGAGCGCGCCGTCGTCATGGCGCCCGGCGACGAGCTGACGTGCGAACTGCTGCCCGAGACCGTGCTCGGCCAGCGCCGCCCGCGGACGACCCGCCTGCGCGAGGTCGATCTGGAGACACTGACGTACGAGCTGGTGCAGCAAGCGCTCGGCACGGCCGGCCCGCAGGAAGACAGCCTCCACACCAAGGTGGTCAACCGGGTCGAGCGGGAGCTGATTGCCCAGGTTTTGACCAGCTGCGACAACGTGCAAATCAAGGCCGCGGCCAAGCTGGGGATCAACCGCAACACGCTGCATAAGAAGCTCAAAGAGTACAGCCTGGGGGACGAAACCGACGGCCCAGCGACGTAACTGCGTAGCTGGGACCGTAGGCAGCCTATAATTGGCTATTGCGGAATTGTCGCAGGCCGTAGGGTACGCACTCTGTGCGTACCAAAACCATCTCCCAAAATCTGCGTTCTTGGCGCGCACGGAGTGCGTGCCCTACACAGCAGGCCACGATCATGCTCGCCGGAATTAGCATCTTGTGCTTTGCCGCCAGCTATTCGGTGGCCCTTGCGCTCGAGGTCTCGCGGCTGTTGTTTCGCAGTCGGCTGCGCGGGGCGTTGCTGCTGGGCTTTGTCGGCGCGGGGTTGCTTGCGCACACGCTGTTTCTGGCGCATCGCGCCGCCACGGGTGGCGCCACGCCGCTGTCGAGCGAATTTGACTGGTACCTGGTGGCCGCCTGGGTCTTGGCGGCAACCTACCTGTATCTGACGATCTACCACTCGGGCGCGGCGATCGGGCTGTTCATCTTGCCGCTCGTGCTCGCGCTGGTGGCTGTTGCCGAATTCTTCGCCAGCCAGACTCCGTTTGCGCAAAACCGGGCGTCTCAAGTTTGGGGCGCTATTCATGGCGTCTTCTTGATGCTGGCCACCGTGGCGGTGTTGGTCGGGTTTGTCGCCGGTGTGATGTACCTGCTGCAGGCCCGGCGTTTGAAGCACAAGCAGCTCCCCGCGCAGGGGCTACGGCTGCCGAATCTGGAATGGCTGCAACAGCTGAACACCCGCGCGATTGTCGTCTCGGCGATCATGCTGCTGGCCGGGTTTTTCTCGGGCGTGATCCTGAACCTGGTCAACCAGCGGCGCGAGATCGATCACTTTCCCTGGACTGATCCCGTAGTTTGGACCAGCGGTCTATTGCTGGCGTGGCTGGTAGGCGCGGCCATGTTCGGCGTTGCTTACCGCCCCGCGCGGCAAGGGCGCAAAGTCGCCTATCTGACCGTCGCGACGTTTTTGTTTCTGGTGCTGGCGATTGGGCTGCGACTGCTGTTGCCTAGCAAGCATACGCCCGACCGCCCCATTACGGCGCAGATCAAATCGGCCCAGGTCTCGTTTCCGCTCGCCGCGCCGCGGCCGGGAGGTCTGGGATGAAGTTCCAGATGTCCGGTTGCAGCCATCACACGGCGCCGGTCGACGTTCGTGGCCGCCTGGCCTTCGATCCGCAACAGGCGCGGCAGGCCCTCTCGGCTTTGCGCAAGCGCTTTCCGGGAGCCGAGGCCGTGGTGCTTTCGACCTGCAACCGGGTCGAGATCTACACCGCTGCCGACACGCCGGCCACGATGCCCAGCCATCAGCAGGTGGCCGAGTTTCTGGCGGATTTTCACGGCCTGCGGCTGACCGACATCTTCGAGGATCTCTTCGAGCGGACTGGCGAAGACGTAGTGCGGCATCTGTTCCACGTGGCGGCCAGTCTCGACAGCATGGTCGTCGGCGAGCCCCATATCGTCGCTCAGATCAAGCAGGCCTATGACATCTCGTGCGAGCGCGAGAGCAACGGGCCGCTGACGAATCAGGTCTTTCAGGCGGCGCTGCGCGTGGCCAAGCGCGTAGCGAACGAAACATCGCTGAACGAAAAGCGCGTCAGCATCCCCAGCATTGCCGTGGCTGATTTCGCCACGCAGATTTTCGAGCGCTTTGACGACAAGCGCGTGCTGGTGATTGGCGCTGGCGAAATGGCTGACGAGACGCTTCGCTATTTGGTTGACGAAGGCGCCCGCCGCGTCGTCGTGTTGAATCGCAACTTTGCCAAGGCCGAGCAACTGGCCGCGCAGTGGAATGGCGAGGCCGCGCCGTGGACGCGCCTCGAACAATGCCTGACCGAAGCCGACCTGGTTGTCAGCACCACGGCCGCGGGCGAGCCGATTGTGACGCGCGCGGCGTTCGACCGAATTGAGGTAGCCCGCTATCAACGCCCACTCTTCATTCTGGATTTGGCCGTGCCACGGGATTTCGATCCCGCGATCGGCGAATGCCTGGGGGTTTATCTCTATTCGCTTGACGACCTGCGGGCGGCCTGCGACCGCAACCGCCAGGAGCGCGAAAAACAGTGGCCTGCCGCGCTACGGATTGTGGATCAAGAGACGGCTCGCTTCATGGCCGATCTGAATCATCGCGCAACCGGGCCGATCATCAAGCGGCTGAAACAAGGCTGGCAACAGGTCAAAGAAGACGAGCTGCGCCGGCTGCATAACAAGCTGCCCGACCTCTCGGATCCGGTCCGCCAAGAGATTGACCAGTCATTCGACCGCTTAATCAACAAGCTGCTCCATCCGCCGCTGGAGTCTCTGCGCGACGAATCCGAACACGGCATCCCCCACGCCCTGCTCGAGGCCTTCAAGCGACTGTTTCAGTTGAAGGACTGAAAGCACAGGCATAAGGTCTGGGGCTTGGGACTTGAGGAAGACGATCCACCCAAATGCTTCTCCCCTCGTTCCGTAGTCATCACGCTCCGTCGTGATGCTCTTCGTGGTATTCCTCTTTCGTAGTGTCGTCGTGCCGTTGTGGTCGATCCATAGTCTTGGCAGGAAGAGGGATCACGAAAGTACGAAAGCACGAAAAACGCCCGCGGCGAGTCTCGGCTCGCCGAGAGCTGACGCTGTTTGTTCTTTCCTCAAGTCCTCAAGTCCTCAAGTCCTCAAAGCCTCAAAGCCTTCGTCCGAAGAACCCTCGCTGGCGCTTCGGGTTAGTGTGGGCGATTACGGCGGCTGTTGGCGTGGTCGATCTCTTGCCGCTGCTGTCATCACGGCGGAGCGTGATGACTACGAACAAACGCGCCTACGCGAGATTGGCTCGCGCAGGCGCGTGGAGGGGCACTCGAAAACTTTTTTTGCACGTTTCCGTCGTGGGATGGCCGGCGCACGCGCTCGTTCTGTTGGTTGTCCTGCGCGACGAGCGGCAGGACGGGTTTCACTTGCGTTATGTAGCCACGCAAGCTCGGCGTGTCCGGCCCCCGATTGCTCGACGGCGCGTCGCTGGACCTGTCTGGAAAAGGCTGATCCTTGCGCGGTTCTGTCATCGATGACCGACAGCCCGTAGATCACCGGACCAACGCAATTGAGCTATCACTTCCTTCGAGCGTTGTCGCGAAACCTAAGAGACGATCCTCGTCTCCCTGTAATGGCTTCCCTGCGTTGTGGATTCGCAACGACCTTCAATAGCGTGCCCTTCCACATGTGGTATTACCATCGCTGGCGGTTGGGTTCACATCGGCGCTGTGACAGTGCGCCAATGCGAGTCAACGCCGCCCACGACGAGGACAGGTGACGGGCCGCAGAGCTTTCTGCAGAAAGTTCTGGAGACTGCGAGGAGGTAGAACAACGCCTCAGTTCGCAGCCCCATTGGCAACCACGCCTGACTTACGTCAGTATCACGCCTCTGCCCACATGGCTGGTTTGAACTATGACAAAGGGCGCGGCCGATTTCTAGCGCAGTTTTCGCAGAAAACTGCGAGGCTTTGAGGGGTTGAGGCTTTGAGGACTTGAGGAAGAAGACTGCGACACTAACCCGAAGCGCCAGCGAGGGTTCTTCTTGAAGCGACGATCACGAAGAACCCTCGCTGGCGCTTCGGGTTGGTGAAGTCCTCTTCGTCGTGCCGTTGTGTCGTTGTGGTTAATCCACGAATTTTGGCACGAAGATAAGGATCACGAAA
>Ga0070665_100000931_pt1 | contig 37425 bp, 39 predicted proteins | sample KBSS13metaG_FD_65862 | JGI IMG/M metagenome (GOLD analysis project Ga0070665, IMG submission 65862) | Switchgrass rhizosphere microbial communities from Kellogg Biological Station, Michigan, USA - KBS S1-3 metaG | ecosystem: Host-associated > Plants > Roots > Rhizosphere > Soil ... | reverse complement strand
TGAACGTACCCGCCATCAATCGAAGACCACGTTCTACCGTCATGCTTCTACCTCCTGTAGGTGAGATTCAGCGGCGCCCGGTTTCGTCCGGTTGCGTCGCTCGCTCATGTAGTAGAGAACAGGCACCGCCATGCGCGAGAGCACTGTGGAAGCTACTTCGCCTGCCATCAGGGAGAGAGCGAGACCCTGGAAAATGGGATCGAACAGAATCACACTGGCGCCCACGACGACCGCAGCTGCGGTCAGCAGCATGGGCCGGAAGCGCACCGCCCCGGCATCCACGACGGCTTCTTCCACCGGCATGCCCTGGGAGCGCCGGAGTTCGATGAAATCCACGAGAATAATGGAATTGCGAACGATAATGCCGGCTCCAGCGATGAAGCCGATCATCGAGGTCGCCGTAAAGAAAGCGCCCATCATCGCGTGGGCCGGCAAAATGCCGACCAAGGTGAGCGGAATTGGCGCCATGATGACGAGCGGCGTAATGAACGAACGAAACCAGCCCACGACCAGCACGTAGATCAAGACCAAGACAGCCGCAAAGGCGAGGCCCAGATCGCGGAAGACTTCTACTGTGATGTGCCACTCGCCATCCCACTTCATGGAGAAGCGGTCGGTGCGCTCGGGCATAGTCGTGCCCTTGTATTGCCTTACGCCGTAGCCATCCGGCAACTTGATTTTGTCGATGGCGTCGCTCATCTTCATGATGGCGTACACCGGGCTTTCTTCTCCGCCCGCAACATCTCCCGTCACGTAGACGACTGGCTGTAGATTCTTGCGATACACGCTGGTATCGATGGTGGTCTGTTGCAGATTCGTCACTTCTTGAAGAGCGATCTGCCCGCCGGAAGGAGTGGGGAGTTTCAGGCTCTCAAGGTCCTGAATACCGGAACGATCGGGCCGTGACAGCCGCACCTCGATCGGAACATCCTCGCGCGATTGGGGATCGTGCAGCAGCCCGGCATCTGCCCCACTTAGTCCTACCTGCAACGTGCGAGTAACGTCCGCAGAAGAAATTCCATGGAGCGATGCCTTGTCGAGGTCCACTTTCAAGTCGTACTTGGTTTGCGGGTCTTCGACGTACCAGTCCACATCCACCACGCCTGGTGTCTGTTGAAAGACTTTCTTGATCTGAGCTGCCAGTTGGATCTGGCCTTTGTAGTCGGGTCCGTATACTTCGGCGACCAGAGTTTGCAGCACCGGCGGACCGGGCGGGACTTCGGCAACTTTGATGCGTGCGCCGAAAGGTGCGGCCAGCTTGTCCAACTCCGGGCGCAGGCGCCGCGCAATTTCGTGGCTCTGCGCTTTGCGATCATGACGGGACAACAGATTCACCTGAATGTCGGCCTGATTGGGCTGCCGTCGCAGGAAGTAGTGTCGGACCAGGCCGTTGAAGTTATAAGGCCCCGAGGTACCCGCGTAGATCTGGTAGTTCGTGACTTCCGGCTGCTGCGCAAGATAATGTCCCAGCGTCTGTGCTACCCGCGTAGTTTGCTCCAGCGGTGTGCCGTCGGGCATATCGATCATGACCTGAAACTCGCTCTTGTTGTCAAAGGGCAGCATCTTGACGCGGACCCACTTCAACGGGACGAAAGCAACGGCCGCGAGCAGCAGAATTACTACTCCGCCGAAAAACATCCAGCGGCGCCGCGCGTCGAGAATCAGTGGGTTCATGATCCTGCGATAGAAGCGCGTGGTCCATCCCTCGGATTCGTGGTGGCCGTGTCCACCGTCTTCGGCGTAATGCCGCAACAGCCGCAATGCTGCCCAAGGTGAGACCACAAACGCTACGATCAACGAAAACATCATCGCTGCCGACGCTCCGACCGGGATCGGCCGCATGTAAGGACCCATGAGGCCGCGAACAAACGCCATTGGCAGAATCGCGCCAATCACAGCGAATGTGGCCAGAATCGTGGGATTTCCCACTTCGTCCACGGCTTCCACTGCAACGTCCACCAACGAACGCCCGCGACTCCCGGGCAACCGAAAATGACGGACAATGTTCTCGACAACCACGATGGCATCGTCGACCAATATGCCAATGGAGAAGATAAGCGCGAATAGTGTCACCCGGTTCAGCGTGTAGCCGAACAGATAGAAGATTGCCAGCGTGAGAGCCAGAGTCACCGGCACGGCCAGCAGCACTACGCCGGACTCGCGCCAGCCCAAGGCCAAGGCAATCAAAACAGTGACGGACAACGTTGCGATGAGCAGGTGTTTGAGGAGTTCGTCCGATTTATCCTTTGCGGTCTCGCCGTAGTTTCGTGTGACCGTGATATTCAGATCTGCAGGCAGCATGTAGCCGCGCACTGCGCTCACTCTTTCCAGAACATTGTCAGCGATGATGCTCGCATTTGTGCCCTTGCGCTTGGCGAGTGTGATGGTCACGGCTGGATATTCAGAGTTGGCTGCCTGAGCACTCGTCCCCTTGGCATTTGCGAACAGCACATAATCGTCGGGCTCGGCCGGGCCCTCCTCGATCTTGTCCACCACGTCGCGCAAATACACGGGCCGGCCGCCGTGAACTCCAACGACAACTTGCTGCAAGTCATCGGCCCGAGTGAAAAACAGGCCCGCTTCCACTTGAAATTCGCGGTTGTCGCGGGCAAAACTGCCAGCCTGTCCGCGCGTGTTTGCATTTTGCAATTGGCCAACCACTGCTCCTGGGGTTAGGCCGTAGGCAGCGAGCCGTTGTGTATCCAAGACCACACGAACCTGGCGGGGTTGGCCGCCGATGATCGCCGTTTCCGAAACATCGTCGAGTTTCTTGAGCGAGTTTTCCAACTCGCCCGCGACTCGGCGCAAACGATAGGAATCATAGTTCTTTCCCCACAGCGTTAAGGCCATGATCGGAACGTCGTTAATGGATCGGACTTTGATGATTGGCTGCGAGACGCCGGGAGGGATTTGGTCGAAATTCGAGTAGAGCTTGTTGTAAGTCTGTATGATCGCGTCCTCTTCTTTCGTGCCCACATAGAAGCGCACGATCAACATGCTCATGCCGGGATGACTGATTGAGTAGATGTATTCGACCCCAGGCACCTCGCGGAGTAATTTCTCCATCGGCAGGCTGACCCGCTGGGCGACTTCCTGCGAGGAAGCACCAGGCATCTGCACAAAAACGTCGAGCATCGGGACCACGATCTGTGGTTCCTCTTCGCGTGGCGTTTCGAGGATGGCAAATGCACCCAGGAGCAGGGCGGCGACAATGACCAGCGGAGTCAGCTTTGAATCAATGAAGGCATGCGCGATTTTCCCTGCCAGGCGAAGCGCTGGGTGCTGGTTAGCCTGTCCGGAATTCTTGTTAGCGGCGCTCATCCATGGCTCCTAGCGTGACTCAATCTTCTTGCCGCTGAGTTCCCGGCTACCCGGATCGGAAATTAGCGTTTCGCCCGCCTGCAGACCGGCAAGCACCTCCACCTGGGCACCTGATGGTTTACCGAGCGTGATATAGCGCAAGCCGACAATCTTGTCCTGATCGAGCACGTAGACTCCCTGCAATTGCCCGCGTTCCACGACGGCAGTGCGCGGGATAAGAAGCGACGACCTTTCTCCGCGAGAGAACTGCGCCCGGCCAAAAAGCCCCGATCGCAGCGCCGGGTCGGATGGTATTTCGATCTTCACCAGGAAGCTCCGGCTCGCTGCGTCTGCCGCAGGAACAATCTCGACAACCCGTCCTTTGAGCTCTCTATCGCCAACGGCGTCGATTATGACGGGAGCCTGCTGTCCCATCCGCACGTACCGTAGATCGGTCTCGTTGACGGTGGCTTCCAGCCGGTAGCGGTGAAGGTCCTCCACGGTAAAGATTGGCATTCCGGGGCTGATGAGCGCACCAACATCCGCTTTCTTTTCGGTCACAAGGCCATCGAACGGAGCCAGGATACGGGTGTAGCCGAGAGCCGTGTGTGCCTGTTGGAGTGCCGCCTTCGCCTGCGTTTGCCCGGCACGGGCCATGTCGCGGCGCGCCTCCGCCGCCTGGTAACGGGCCTTTACTTCGTCGAACTCTTGCGGGCTCACCGACTTCTTCTCGTACAAGGTCTGATACCGGTTGAAGGTGGCTTCCGCCAAGGCAAAGTCGGAGTCGGCTGCGGTGATTCCCTGCTGCGATGCGAGATCTGCCGCCGTCGCGCGGTCGAGAGCCGCACGCGGCTGGGCTTCGTCGAGGACGGCCAGCACCTGTCCGCGCTGGACCCGATCACCTTCGTGTACGCGCATCTCAACGATGTTCGCCATCATCTGGCCGGCAAGTTGGCTCGTCTGCGTCGCGTGGAGCGTCCCCACGGCTTCCACCAAATCCGGAAGGTTTGCCAGTTGCACGGACAATACGGACACGTTGCTTACTGTCTCCGGGGCAGCACTGGCGGTTTTACGATCGCTTGAGCAGCCTACAAAGGTCGCAAGAGCGAGCAAGAGGAGACCCGCGGACACCAGTTTCATTCGGTTTCGTTGTTTCGCAGTCGAAATCAGGTTCATGGATTGACCACTGTTGATTGCAGATTCAAGGTCCCGCTCGCCAACTCAAGGTTGGCGGAGCTGATGTGAAACTGATAGACCGCCTGCCAGTAATCGGTTTGACTGCGGCGGGCCGATTCTTCTGCGCCTAGAAGGTCGGTAATAGTAATGAGGCCACCCTCATATCGATCCTGGTTGATGCGCAGACTTTCTTGTGCCTGCGTGATCGACGAGCGTGCCACACCCACCTGCTGGCGGTTGGAGTCCACGTCGTAGTAGGCTTGGCGCACCTCCAATCGCACAGCGTCGCTGGCCGCTTGCTTCAGCGCCGCTATCTTTTCGGCGATCGCATGCTCTCGCGAAAGAGCCGCCTTTTTCGCGCCACCCTGAAAGAGGTCGACCTGCAACTCGATCCCCCCGAGCCAGTTGTTGCCGCCACCACCCGCCAGCAAGGTAGGATTGTCCATCTCCCACCCAGCAAAGGCATTCAGGCGCGGACCGAACGACGATTTGGCGATGGCAACACTCAGTTGTTGCGCGGACTGCTCGGATTCAATCCGCTTCAGATCTGGCCGGCTCGTAAGTGCTTTTTGCTCCACGTCAGCAAGCGACGGGACCGCGAGACTCTGGTCTGTTAGCGGGTCTGCGGGCTGGTACACAGCATCCACAGGAACGCCCATCGCGGTATTCAGCTGGGCGCGGGCGAATTCCAGATTGCTTTTCGCGCGAATGAGTTCCTGCTCCCGGCTTGCCAGCCGGACCTTCGCCGTAAGCAGATCCGACTCCACGACCAGCCCGCTGTCGTATCTCACTTGGCTGCGGTCCATGATCGACTTCGCCGTCTTCTCCGATTGTTCGGCAACCTCCACTTGCTTTTTAACAAGGAGCACGCCGTAGTACGCCCGTACAACGCGAAACAGAATCTGCTGGTCCGTACGTTCCAACTGGTGGGTGGAGGCGGCGTTCATCTCCTTGGCGCGACTGACTGCGCGCCAGGTGGCAAAGGAGTCGAACAGGTTCCAGGTTCCACCGAAGCGAGTGCTGAAGTTCCCGAAAGGCAGTGGTGTATTTAGTTGGTTCAAGGAGAAATCATTCGTGGTGAAACGCTGCTGTCGAAGCTTGCTGCCAAACACGTAGACCGGATCGTTACCGCGCGTCCCCGTTTCTGAGAAGGTAATGTGGGGCATCAGAAAAGAACGGGCTTCCTGAATCCCGGCCGATGCAGCTTTCGTATCCGCCAGCGCCGCCTTGCGCAGAGGGTTCTTTTCCATGGCGATGGCGGCGGCCTGCTGTAATGAAAGGGGCGAAGGTTCCGGCGACGCTTGGGGAAACATCGTCCCACTGACGCAGAAGACAGCGACAACCAATCGCAGAATCGGAAAAGAACGGCGAGTAGGAATATCGATACGCATAAGGGATAACACCCGATTGAGAAACGAGTTGGTATGCTCCTTCTATCCTGCACTCAAGACAAAGAACCAGGCCGTGACCTCCATCACTAAGTTTGCGGAAGCTGTTGCATCCGCAGTCTCTCAAGCCTGGGTTACGGCTGGCTCTGCCTGATTCGCCCACTCTCTCTTTTCGGTGACGATTTCAAACGTGGTGTGGAAGCTGGCCGTCTTTTGCACCATCGCCCCGACTGAACAATATTTCTCCTCTGACAGGCGAATCGCCTGCTCGATGGCCGAAGCATCAATGTCAAAACCCCGGACAACATGATGAATCCGGACCGCGGTGAACACCTGCGGCGGTCGCTCCGCTTGCTCAGCTTCCACCCGCACTTCGTAACCGGTGACTTTCTGGTGATATTTCTGGCGGAGGATCGTGACCACGTCGAAAGCCGTGCATCCAGCAAGTCCGGCTGCAACCAGTTCAATGGGTTTAGGTCCGGTTCCCCCGGCACCATCGTCCAGCAAGAAATAGTGCTCACTGCCAGTACGAGCAACGAATTGTCTTTGCTGGGCAAGCGGCTGGGTCAGTTCAACTTTTGCAGAAATCATGGGTCACCCTCACGGGCTCCTCCATGGGAACCACATGCATAAATGCAAACCGTACAAATTTGTTACAGGAAATAAAGAGGAAAATGGAGTGCTATTAGCAGGGGGCGCAGAGGAGCCTAAGATTCTTTGATCCAGTCATTTCCCGCTGGTTGCGAGCGCCCGGCTGTAGGTCGCGAGCAACTTCTTTCTCAGGGAAGCCGCCTTTTCCCGATCCGGACAGTCAGTCGGAGACTGCTGGCAGCGTTGGATTGTCGACTCCAGACTACGGAGGAACTTCTTGCATGGTTCACAGCCGTTCAGGTGGGTCTCGATTTCTTCACAAGAGAAGTCGTCCAGTTCACCATCAAGATAGTCCGACAATCCCGCGAACACCTTCTTGCAACGACTTGTGCCAGACAAACCTCCCGCATTTTGGTGACGTCGTTTCACACGACCGTGCTTCATTCCCTCGCTCACCTTCGCGAGTTCTCTCCGCACGAATAAGCGTGCCCTGTGGAGTCGGACACGTATGGTCCCTGGGCGCAAGCCCGTGATCTCCCCGACCTCTTCATCGGTGAAGCCCTCCATGTCACGGAGTACGAGAATGATGCGATAGTGCGGTGGCAGATACCGAATCGCCTCCCGCAACCGCTGTCCCTGTTCACCAGTAATGGCCGAGCCTTCCGGAGTAATACTAGTGAGCCCGTCGAGCCGCTCGAACTCCTCCTGGTTAAGCATCAACTGCTCCAGGGAAAGCTCCTCTTTCGGTGCGAATGTGCTCTTGCGGCGGTTCATGAGACAACGGTTCTTCGTCACTTTGTACAACCACGTTGCTAGAGCTCTGGAGTTGTCGAACTTTGATAGGTAGGGCAGCGACTTTACCAGGACTTCCTGCATCGTGTCTTCGGCATCTTGTTGTTGGCCACACACTCTCATGCTGAAAGCAAACACAGCCCCTTGCAGCAGCTGTACTGCTCCCTCAAGCGCGCCGTCGCCCCCGCGTTTCAGCAAGACGATGGCTTCGTCGATGTCAGGCCGCATTCGGGCAGGTCCCTGGCTTCCCGCGATATCCAACTATATGCATGTATAATTATATAGTGAATAACTCCTTTATTTGTCCGGAAGGCGGACGATGATCCACAAGAAGATGGTCGAGTTGGTTGCCCGTCGATTTCAAGTGCTCGGAGAACCTTGCCGCATTCGCATCCTGCAAGCACTCCAAGGCGGACCTAGAACCGTCAACGAGATTGTCAGTGACTTGGACGGCAATCAGCCCAACATATCGAAACACCTTCAGATCCTCTTCGACGCAGGCCTCGTCGGCCGCCAACGTTCCGGCAACAGTGTTTTCTACAGCATTGCCGATCCGGTCGTGTTTAGGCTCTGCGAGCTGGTATGCCGCAGCTCTGCGCGGCAGGCCGCTCACGTGCAACGATACGCTGCTGCTGTTGCATCCCGTAGGAACGGAATTCGTGCACAAACGAAGCATCCCAGATCGAAGCGTTTGTTGGAAGGAGCAAACTGAAATGCCGCAATGGGCGTGGATGATCGTTTTTATCGCTGCTTACCGGATCAAAGTGCAACGACAGACGGCAGAAGAAAGCTGACATTCCTGAACTTTTTTCCACAATTCGTCTGAAAAGTTGTGACCGGCGTCACAGCTTTTACGACTCCGCGCGTTTAGTGTATTGATTGTCGACGGCTGAAAGGGTTGGCTTCATATGTCGCCAACCCGAAGTAGGCTGGGTGATCGGCTCGGTGAGGCAACTCGTTGAGCCACCAAACCCGAAAAAACCGACTGACTCTGCGAGGAGCAGTTGGGGTTTGGGACCGCAAAAGCGGTGATCGCATCAGGGGCTGCGACGGTACACGCATCCACGCTGTTGGCTCCCTCGCAAGAGTCTCGGCTAGAGCGTAACCAATGCCGCAGCCCTTCTCTTTTCTGGCGGTTTCGTGGTTACACTCGCTCGCTACGGAGTCTATAATTTTCTTATCCCTCTTCACCTGGAGGCAATATGCCTCACTACGAATTCTTCTGCCATGACTGCAAGAAATGTTTTTCGAAGATCCTATCCCTCGTCGACTACGAGAAGGGCCCCGTCGTGTGCCCGAAATGCGGCAGCAAGAAGGTCGAGCAGCGCTGGTCCCCCTTTACCGCCATCACGTCGAAAAAGAGCGCGTGAACGTGCGGAGAGTTGCCTATGCACTTCGACACCTTTTTCTTTGGTTCGATACCACATCGATGGCGTCCGCGACTACGACGTGGTGATTGACGGCGATGAGATCCGCGCGCAAAAAAAAGCCGTCTAAACAATTCCGCAACGGGTTCGGACACACACCACTATCGATCGAGAGGACATTCCTTGGAGATGCCGGAGGCTGGTAATCGGCACTGGAGTGCATGGAAGGCTCCCAGTGATGAAAGAAGTGAAATGTGAAGCGGTGCACCGCAAGATCGAATTGCCATGGTCCCCACGCCCCAAGCCATTGGAGTGTTGAAGCAGCGCACCGAGGAAACGAACGCGATCCTTCGCCGAGAGGATTGCGAGTATGTGATAGCAATCACAGCCTTCGGCAATCCTTGTTATTAAGCTAATAGGCGCCTTCCAACCGGGTCTGCATACGTGTGGCCGTCGCGCACGTGAGGTGGTATCAGCACGAAGAGGAAGTCATGAAGATCCTATTGGCAATTGATGATTCCAAGTTCTCAGAAGCTGCGGCGAAGACGCTGGCCGCACAATTCCGACCTGAGGACACCGAGGTTCGGATATTGCACGTCGTTGAGCCCCCGATTGCGATGTTAGAACCTCCACAAATGTCCCCGGGTTACTATCCCGAACTGGAGGACCGACTCCCGCAAGCACGCGAACTCGTGGATCAGGTAGCCAAAACGCTCTCTTCCGCTGGCTTTAGAGTGACCACGTCGGTTGTGACAGGCGACGCGCGGAGTGTCATTTTGGATGATGCGGCTGAATGGCACGCGGACCTGATTGCTCTGGGCTCTCATGGACGGAGGGGGCTGCGACGCTTCTTCCTCGGTAGCGTTTCAGACGCTGTCGCCCGCCATGCAAGCTGCTCTGTTCAGATTGTGAGGACTCCATCGTGAGCGCGGCGACTATCGCTGTTGCTTGACGTGCATTCAGCGCCGAGGAATCCAATCCAGGTTAAAAGACCGCAGTAGCTATCGTTGCTGAGTGATTCAATGCGTAGCCCATGTCCAGAATGCGGTGCATTCTTGATAATGGCTATTAGACGCACACGAGGCATCCAACGTCGCCCCTCTTCGTCGATCGCCGAAAGCAGGTCGGGAGTATCCAATGAAGAAACCACCGCGACTGAGCCACTCCATAGCTCTCAGAAACATCCTTTTTGCCACCGACTTTTCTGCTGCGTCCCTGCCGGCCCTGCCGTACGCAATCAATATTGCTCGGCGATTCGGCTCCAAATTGTTCATCGCTCATATTGTGCCTCCTGCAGACTACCCCTCCGGTCCGAAGTCGCTTGAGGAGGCCGCAACGATAGCCTGTCGTGAAGCAGAGCCCAAGATGAGTGCCCTTCTAAAGGCTGCAGCGTGCCGCGATCTGTCCGTTCAGGCACTGATTGGCAATGGCGATATCTGGGTTGGCTTGAGCGAAGTCATACACCAACATGCGATCGACTTACTGGCCATGGGGACGACAGGACGCTCGGGCGTAAAGAAATTCTTCCTAGGTTCTGTGGCAGAGGAGGCCATGCGTGAATCATCGTGCCCAGTTTTGACGGTAGGACCGGAAAGCCACGCCGCAGCGGAACTTGGGTTTCGCCAGATCCTTTATGCGAGTGATTTTTCCACTGTCTCTGTTGCTGCCGCTCCATATGCTTTTGCGTTCTCGAAAAGCTACGGGTCTCGCCTAACCTTGGTACATGCGCTGGAAGGCCTTCCGGAGTCGCCTTATCTCAATGCGCAAATGGCCAAAGTCCGCCTGCGAAAACTGGTTCCCCAGGGCCTCGATTTGACCGCTAAACCCGAGATCATTGTCGAGATGGAGCCACCCGCGAAAGTTATCTTGAGAACAGCTGAGAATTGTCGATCAGATCTGATCGTCATTGGGGCACGTGGAGCCGGAGCGTACGCACGATTGTCCACGCATTTGGGATCGGTGGCGCACAAGATTGTGTCCCGAGCCATGTGCCCGGTGCTTACAGTGCGACCCATGACTAACCAAGGGTAAGAGAAAGTGTTCCTAGCCGTTATCCTCGCCGGGCCACCGCAATGATCGTTTGAGGGACGCTCGTCAATTGCTATGGCCGACACGCCTTAGGTCTTCATGGCTAAACATCTTTAGAGCTTCAAACCACAGTATGCTGACCACTCCGGCGATGGAGCAGATGACAAGATCAATGGTGTGAAGTCTTGCGAACCGGAATAGATCGCGCGCAAATGGGACATTGAGTACTAGGCCCAGCATCGCCAAAGTTGCGCCAATCACCCACCAAAGAGCCGGGTTGGGGGAACGCAACGTGGCTACGATAAGCCGAGTCCACGAGCGATTGGCAAGAATTAAAGACAGGTTGGCAACTATCAAAGTCGTGAACGTCAGCGCGCGTGTGTTGGTTTCCGACTCGCCTCGCAAATGGGCGACAACAAAAACAGCCAACGCGATCACCAGAACGCTCGTGCCCTGTAGCAGACTCAAGAGCAGAGTACGGCGGTCAAACAATGGTCGCTGCGGATCGCGAGGCGGACGATTCATAACGTTCGCTTCCTCCGGCTCGGCTTCAAACACTATTGAGCACGCAGGATCAATGATCAGCTCGAGGAAGACGACGTGAACTGGGAGCAACACCAGAGGCCACCGCAAGAGAACGGGAATCAGGGCCAAGCCTGCAATGGGCACATGGATAGCTAGTACGTAAGACATGGCCTTCTTAAGGTTGTCGAAGATCCGCCGACCGAGGCGAATGGCCGCAACGATTGAGGAAAAAGCATCATCCAGTAAAACGAGCTGAGCCGCTTCGCGGGCGACATCCGTTCCCCGCCCTCCCATGGCAATGCCGATATGGGCCGACTTCAGAGCCGGGGCGTCATTGACGCCATCGCCGGTCATGGCCACCACCTCGCCGTTTGCCTTCAGCGCCTCCACTAGCCGCAGTTTCTGTTCCGGTACGACGCGGGCAAAGATGTTCACCAGCCTCACCGCAGACCGGAGTTCGGAGTCCTGCATTCTCTCCAATTCGGGACCAGTTAGCACGCGCTCGTTCTCAAGCAAACCGGCCTGCCGGGCTATGCTCCGCGCCGTGCCGGCGAAGTCACCGGTGATCATCACGACTCGGACACCAGCAGAACGGCACTCTTGGATCGCCGTCGGAACTTCTGGGCGGATGGGATCCGCCAACCCAACCAGACCCAGAAGACGAAACTGGAAGGCGTGGGGATCATCTGGCAGTTCATCACTTCGAAATTCGGCGCGAGCAACCGCCAGAATGCGTAAGCCCTCGTCCGCCAGACCTTCCGCATGGCTTCTGAGCTGTTCCACTTCCGCGGCGGACAACTGGCAAAGTTCCGCGATTGCCGCAGGCGCTCCCTTTGCGGCGACGATGTTCGAGCCGCTGTTTGGCGACCGCCAGAGTCGTGACACTGCTAGAAGCCTTGGCGAAAGCGGATATTCACGCAGCAGTGTCCAGTCTCGGTGGAGATGTTCTGTAGCGACTAGATGGCGCTCCCCCAGCTGCTTGAAGGCGAGATCCATAGGATCGAAAGGCTTGCGCTGGCTGGCCAGGATGCCGAATTCAACCAGTTCGTGGAACTGATCCGGGAGATTCTCTTTAGTGTCATCCACTGCATACGACTCACCGCTCGCAAAGAGCTTGTGGACTGCCATCCGGTTCTGGGTCAGGGTGCCGGTCTTGTCCACGCAAAGGACGGTAGCGGATCCGAGGGCTTCAATGGCGGTGGGGGCGCGGGTGAGGACGTTCTTGCGCGATATACGCCACGCTCCCAAGGCCAGAAATACCGTAAGCACGACGGGAAACTCCTCGGGCAGGAGTGACATCGCCATCGTGATCCCGACCAGAAGGCCATTCAGCCAATTGCCGCGCGTGAACCCGTACGTCACAGCCACAAGCACGCAAACAGAAAGTCCGAACGTCGCCATGACTTTGACGACGCGGCTGACTTCTTGTTTCAGCCTGCTCTGCTCAGGTTGCAAGGTCACCAAAGCTTTACCGATCTTACCGAGTTCCGTGCGGGTGCCGGTGGCTGTGACTTCGGCAACGCCGTGGCCCTGGACGACCATCGTTCCCGAAAAGACGGAAGTCGAGTCCTCGCCTCCTGGCCGGGTCATCGCCATGCTTGCAGATCCCGGAGATTTGCGGACCGGAACTGACTCGCCGGTCAGCAAGGACTCGTCGACCGATAAGCTGACGGCTGAGAGTACTAGCGCATCGGCAGGGACGCGATCTCCCTCGCGGAGCACGACGATGTCCCCGCGGACGACCTCGCATCCGGCGATACGCTTTTCCTTTCCACTACGAATCACCAGTGCTCGCGGGCTGGAAAGATCGCGCAGCGCTTCGAGAGCACGCTCTGTTTTACGCTGTTGGTAGAGGCTGATTCCCAGGACTACAAAGATGGAGACGAGCAGAACCACGGAGTCCTTCAACTCTCCCAGAACGAGATAGATTGCTCCCGCCCCTATCAGGAGCAGTAGCATGGGTTCGCGCACCACCTCCCAGGCAAGCGCGAGCAAGCCACGGGGACTCGTGGACGGAAGCTCATTGGCCCCTTCCGCCCCCAGCCGGGCGGCAGCCTCTTGATCGGAAAGGCCACCAACGTTACTGGCGTCAATCTCCTGAAGCATGAACGTAACCTAGAGAGTCACGAGGTATTCTGAAGAGAGGTAAACACGCCCTTCCGGCCTGCTAAGACGCTGATTTCGTGTCCACCAGCACGCCGTAGCCACTGCCCTGTCCAGCCAGCCTACCTGCGATCAGTCGAACCACAATCCAAGTGACGAATCCCCTGTCTATCCTCCTTGCCGCCGTTTTTAATTTTCTGGAGACGGGCGAAATTGCTACGTCTTGCGCATCCCCAGAGCCAAGGCTAGAACGCCGCCAGCCACCAGAACGATACCCACGGCGGGAGGTAACTTCTCGCGAGTTTCAGTCTGGATACCGATCTTTGCGTCGCCGACGCTCATGCTGTGATCCTCGCTGCGAGGGATAGGGACGACAAACGACAACAGTCCCAGCAAGATAAGCACACCACCAATGACTATAAGGTTCCTCATAGCGCAACCCTCCAGTTTTTCGAACGGTCGGGCGGTCTGAAACTACGCTGCCTCCCCCTTTGTACTCCCAGTCACCTCCGATTCCGCTGTGAGCCAATCGTCCAGAGCATGACCATCGTCCCTTCCGCGTCGTTCATATAGTTCGTAAGCTCGTTGATTAATCCGGTCGTGAATTTGGTCAGGGAATTGAACCTTTTGCGAGTCTGTTGAAGGGGGATTGGGGCGATGAACACTTTTCATGGTGAACCTCCCTGGTGCAAATTACGTTTTTGTTTGGATGGTCATGCCGCTCTTTCTTGGGTGAACGGTGACCCGTCGAGGATGTCTAGGTTCGCTATGACCTTCGCCCCTTCCACCGCGTCAAACACCACGCGTAGATACGTGGCACAAGTGGGACATAGCCAGTAGTACGCAACGCCCTTTTCCGGCAGCTCGATTACGAACAATTCGCCTTCATGCAGGTACAGGAACTCGGCATCACATTCTGGATTGGCACACTTGGAGACCATGGGGGATACCTCCTGAACTGGGTGGGAGGTTGGGAGGTTTCAGGCCGCCATCGCGCTCGTTCGTAACAGCGGTTGTTGGTTGCGGATTGTTGCCAAACAAGCTTGCAAACAATGCGACGAATGCGTCGCAATATCCACCGTTTTCGGCAGAACATTGTTCACAAGCGAGGAGATGCTTTTCAAGACGCGTCATGGAAGTTTGAGCTGTCATACGAGCCACTGCGGAGGGTGCGCGAGGCTGAAGAGACACCACAACGGCCCCCGCAATGAAGAAGCGTGTACAAGAGTACACGCCTAGCCACAAGCAATCTGTGATGTTTGTCACCAGCGTACGGTTAATGCCATTCGGCAAAGAGACCATCGGCGTCTCCGAGGGTGCGAAGAAAAATCTCTTCTCTCTATTCGGCTAGAACAAGGCAAACTTCTGGTCACTGCTCAGATTCACGACGAGTGAGGAAATCTCATAGCCGAGCTCAAGGACAACGAGTGGAATCATCAACCGCGCGGCCAGCGATTCTTGACAGGAACTAAACGAACAATGCTTTGGAAATTCGAGGGCCAAAAGGAGATGTAGTGTTACAGGTCGCAGACTCGCGGGGAAAACCCCTATTTTGCGGGTTTCCTTTAACTGAAGACTGCATACTGTGCAGTTTAACTTTTGCCTTTTACTCTAGCTTTCGCTTGATCTCTCGCTCCCGCAGCTACGTGAAAATGACTGGCGTCACAATCAGGACGTGGAGTAAGGAGTTGGTGTAATTGCCTGTTTACTCCAAGAACGTGTGCCCTGATAAGCGGACAAGAATCAGGGCGACCGAAGCCGCCCTAACAAGAGTCTCTCGTGTTCATCTCTAGTCGATCTATCGTTGGAGGTCACTGGTCAATGAGCGCGGTGTTGATCGCAAGGCAGCCCGAAGATCCGTCCGGCATTGTGACCGTCACTGCGACCGGGTTGCGTTTCACACTGGCAAGGTTGACGTCAATCGCATCGATGCGCAAAGAATAGGAACCACAGGTGCCTGGCAATCTTTTCAATGTCCGTAAAACCGCGTCTGCAGTGGCTTTCTGGACGGTAACCCCCTCAAAAACCGCCAAGTTACTCGTAGGACTCAGCGGATGGAAAGAGGGAATGGTTACGTTATTGATGCGTGTCGCGCTGCCGCAGAGACCCTGTTGAACGCCAACCTTTACCCCGTGAAGGATGGGTTCGTCAGCAGGCTCGCAGCGCCTCAATTCCTTGAGTTCGTTATTCGTGAACGTGGCAGTCATGTCGATTTGATCGACTGGCTCCGTGCCAGTAAAGTGGGTCACATCGACGGTTGCATTGTGAATCACTATATCCCCTGCTTGGGCCACTGCCTTCCCGGTGGCGAAAGCCACCACAAGCAACAGTCCAGCACTGCAAACGGAAAGAATACTCAAACGCTTCATACAAAGCCTCCTTCAAACTGCTGACGAAGTGGAGCAGAAATTACTTAGCGAGTTGAACCGGGAAACCGCGTGAGCGTAGCGAGGTTTAAACGGTAAGGGGCGCAGATCAGGCCTCAACGCTACTCAATCTTTAAGGGCGCAGTCAGTGAGATCCCTCACACCTGAAAGTGACGGGCTGACCAGACACCGGGTTCGCTAGTGAAAAATCGCCATTTCACCAACCACTTTTCCCGGACGGCCTGTTCCCCAGCAGTTGGTGTAATCGCCTGTTAACAATAGTCAACGCTTGAGCCGCGCGGCTTGAAGTTCTCGGTGGCTTCCGCACATCGAAATGTGTCTCCTGTCACCGACATAACGCCGTGACTAGGGAGAAAATTGCCACGCTCGCCTCCCCGAAGAGCAGTTCCCGCCCGTTGAGACGCAGCACCCTCTGAAGCGAGATAAAAACTTCAGAAGTGAGGTTGCCACGTGAAACCCTTTCGGCGCGCAATGGTAAGTTTCGGAGACTGGAAGAAAACCAGTCTGCGCTATCTTTGGGTCGCATTGGTAGTTCTGCTCTCGCCCACAGACATGAATGCAACAGCGCTCTTCCAGCCAGTTCAGGCCTACCGTTCAGGAGCCATAGACGCTGCGGACCTTGCGGTCGGAGACTTGAACGGCGACGGTAAGCCCGACCTGCTCGTTGCTAATTCGATTACGGGTAACGCTTTTCCCCCGTATGGCGCGGTCGGGGTTCTGTTGGGCAACGGTGATGGGACATTTCAGACGGCACGACTTTTCGACACGGGCTCTGTATTCGCAGGCGCTATTGCGGTGGCAGATGTGAATGGAGACGGCAATCTAGACGCCGTGGTTGCTGTCGGCGGAACGCGTCCGTACGATCCTTCTTACTTTGGCAAGGTCAGCGTGCTGTTGGGCAACGGGAAGGGGTCTTTCGAGGCTCCGCAGATGTACACCACAGGGGGATACGCCGCACGGGATGTTGACGTAGGAGATGTAAACGGCGACGGGAGGCTGGATCTTCTGGTTGCGAACGGATCGCTCAATCCCGATTTGCGTGGACCGGGAGCACTTGGAGTGCTGTTGGGGAACGGCGATGGGACATTCGGACTTGCTCAAACGTACAGCTCGCAGGGAGGATATATAACTCGGCTCGCGGTAGGGGATGTAAATGCAGATGGAAATCTTGATGTCGCGATCCAAGGCGGAGTGTTACTCGGCAATGGCGACGGAACCTTTCAACCGATGCAGAGCAACGACTCATTCGGCGCACAAACCCTGTCGCTGGCGGATGTGAACGGGGATGGCAATCTCGACCTCCTGGCGGCTCACGGCGTATTCGACCCCACAAGTCGTCCGAAGGACGCGGTTGGTGTACTACTAGGCAACGGCGACGGAACCTTCCAGGAAGCTAAAGACTACAGCACGAGTGCCGCCGTGGCGACGTCTGTTGCGGTAACAGATGTGAATGGAGACGGCGATGTCGATCTGCTCGTTGCGCACACCTGCATCGCGTTCTGTAATAGGAGCCCGGTTGCCGTTTTGTTGGGAAACGGCGACGGGACTTTCAAGACAGCTCTCAGATATTACTCAGGGGGCAGACATGCGAATTCGATCGTTGCAGCAGATGTGAATGCGGACAGCAAGCCCGATTTGCTTGCGGCTAACGAGTGCGTCAGCTACGAAGATTGTTCAAATGGTAGTGTCGGTGTGCTCTTGGGGATGGCCGGAGTCAGAACAGCCACAAGTGTCAGTTCAAGCTCAAACCCCTCGATCTATGGACAGTCGGTCACGCTGACAGCTACAGTCAATTCCGTCGGTCCGAGTATACCCACAGGAACCGTGCGATATCTGAACGGCACGACGGGGCTGGGCTATGCCAGCCTTGTTGGCGGAGTGGCAACATTGACCAAAACCAATCTGCCTGCAGGTACTATGTCGATCACGGTAAAATACAACGGCGACACAGACTCGGCGAAAAGCACGTCGGCACCACTGAGCCAAATTCTCAACCGAGCCTCAACGACAACCACAATTAAGTCGTCATCGAACCCGTCTACTCAAGGTCAACCAGTAACGTTTACAGCCACGGTGAGCAGTCCCACCGCTTTCGTGACTGGAGCTATTACGTTCAAGGCAAACGGCGAAATTCTTGGCACTGTCCCATTAGTGGGACAGAATGCGCGCATTATGACGAGCATGTTGCCACTCGGAGAAAATTGGGTCACCGCTTTTTATACTGGCACTTCAAACTTTGTTGGAAGTAAGGCCTCGTTAACAGAGACCTTACACTAAATGAAATCGGATCCCGTAACGAGCGAGCCAGACTGATCTATGCCCTTCGTCGACTCCTTGGATCAATAGCATACAAGCGACCCTTGTGCCTTGCAGCGACCGCCTGACAGTGAGCGAAACATCGCCATTAGACCAAGTACTTCTGACCGACTGCTCATTCCCAGTAGTTGGTGTAATACCTGCAGACAACAACTACAGGAATGGTCCCCGGCTCCGAACTGCATGGCTCGAGCCCTCATCAGTGCCTGCGGATTGGCAACCCCAATGCCTGAAGAAGAGACTGAAAGTCCGGGGGAAGTTCGCAGTCAACGGAGACGCTGTCTCCCGAGCGTGGATGAATGAACTGAAGATGCGCTGCGTGGAGAGCGACACGGGTAATCCGCCGCTCCGCCGCTTCCGCTGGATTGTACTTTCGGTCGCCGATGACCGGATGGCCGATCGCTGAAAACTGCACTCGGATCTGATTCTGCAATCCCGTCACCAGAGTTACTCGGACGAGTGTAGCGGCGCGAAGACGGCGTTCCACGGAATAGCGAAGTTCAGCACGAGCCGATCTGGGGTCGCGCCTAGTGGTGAGCCTTTGAAACATTCCTTCTTGCCGAAAGTAGTGGACGAGCGTCCCCTCTTTGACGCCGAGATGTCCGCGAACTACTGCAAGATACTGCCTCACCGGAGTGTGGCCGAGAAACTGCCGAATGAGCGCGTCTCGATCCAGCCGTGTTTTTGTAAAGAGCAGGATCCCGGACGTGTAACGATCGATGCGATGTACGACAAAGGCCCGCTGTCTCTTTAATTTCAGTTCTGCAGAAAGAAGAGACAGGGCGGATGGGGTAGCCGAGTCATTCGCAGGCACCCGCCAACAGTTTTGCGGGTTTGTTGAGGGCCACGACGGCATCGTCTTCGTAGAGCATGACCAGTTCCCCGGAGGCACGAGGATTTCGACGGTCTTGCTTTCTTGAACGGTGACCGCCCTTGGGTGGAGGTTTCCTCATTGCTGAATGGCGGATCGTGCCTTTCCAAAGCTGGCTACGCGGACCGAGTCGTGAAGGAACGCTAGATGATCCATCGCTATGCTACCAACATCCGTTTCGCAGGTGCCTTGCCGCCCCCCCGTTCCCAATCCGGGACACCTTCCTCGAATGGCGTGTCTGGCTAGTTTCCGTATGGTCGGCTACTCGGAAACCAAAGTCCCAATTCCAGCCGGTGCCGATTGGAACTGGAACCTGAGAATGTGCGGATTGATCCGGCGCTCACGCTGCATCGCTTCCGCTAGCTAGCGAAAAATCGCCATTTCACCAACCACTCCCTACAGACAGACCTGCCGGGCTCAAGTAGTTGGTGTAATCGCCTGTTAACGCCAACTACGGACGAGTTGCTGGATGATCGCACGCCACCTATTCTTGCTGAATTGACTCCATGTGCTTGGTGATTGCGTCCAACCTTACTTCTCCCCAGTCTTGGTCCGATTCGACCTCATGAAAGATTGGTCCCCAAATTGGCATCTCTCGATCGCCGTGGACGAGCAGGCCGGGTTCGTTTCCTTCAATGATTCCCTTTACACGCTCGTACGGGAACTTTCCGCCACTTCTTCGTGAGATTAGGGTCAAGTCGGGAACCGGATGCTTCAGGACAACAGAGTGTGGTCCATGCCCTCGTCCATCCGCTCCATGACACACGGCGCAGTGGTACCGAAAAATCTTCGCTCCCTCGACGGTGTTACGCGCCGACGAGGTCTTATCCTGCTTGCGAGCTACCGGCAAAAGAACAGCCGGTAGAAGAACCAGGGACAGAAATAGTATTGACCATCGTTCTTCCCCGTGCATACGTACCTCCGTGCACCACCGCCTTTCGTCTACGAACGTAGAAAGGAGTCCTTAGGGTCGCCTACTGGGGTGCTACATCCATAGTGGGACTGCTCTTCGTGGAGGCGAGACACGTTTGAGACACGTCAATGCTGTGCGGATGAGCACGTTATGTCAGTGACATGGGTCACATCTGATGTGCGTTGGCCGCCAAGAACCACAAAGCCGAGACCGTCAACTGTTGATGAGGAACCACAGAGTAGAGCGTTGGGAGCCTATTAATTGTGCGAAGCTTGGCCAGGCTAGATCCTTCGTTCGCAAACTGCCGTCGACTTGGGCCCGTCGAGCGTCGGCAAGGACATCCATGCTATCAAGACAACGATACAAAATCCAAAAAGGGGCCACTGGCCGATCCGCCAAAACTTTTTCCGCTTCGGCTGGGGAGGTACCACCGGGTTGAACGTGGGTGCCCACGCACCAAATGATAGTGCATCGAGCCGCCGTCGCCGACCGTTGGCCCGATGCAGTTGATGAAATCAGGCGATTTCACTACTACTCTGAAAAAAGGCGTTCGGGCCCGGTGGTTGGGTGAAATTGCGACTTTTCGTCGTACGAGTTCTATTTGTATTGGTTCACGCAGGATAGGCGGCAATGCACTACTGGTAGGTTCCGGCACACACTTCGCAACTTGCGACTTTGTCTCCTCACACCACCAACTACGGTCCCGCCGTAGTATTCGCGAGCGCTATCCCACTTCGCTCGTCATTATGAAAAGTGGCTTCATCTCGAAGCTTTTGTAGTGGGGTCGGAGGCGGTCGAGGTTGTACTGCTCTTTTACGTTAACAACTTTCTTTGACGCGGTAACAGTGTCGATGGGCACATTGTCATAACGGCCATTCCTAAGAACGACAAGCCGGCCGTGGATCTTGCCCAATAGCAGGTCCAGGGCGAGGTTGCCATAAGCCATCGGGACGATGGAATCAATGGCATCGGGATCACCGCAGCGGACCATGTAGCCAAGTTTCTGGTTGATAGTGTCGATGGCTTTACCATGGTTGTACTTGGGTGAAAGCTCCTTCAGCTTCTCCGACACCAAGTCCCCGATCCCGCCAAGTTTTTTGTGGCCGAAAGCATCGGTAGTCTCCGCCTCGAAGACCATTTCACCGCCTTGGAACATCGCCCCCTCCGAAACCAGGACCACAGAATAATGACTGGGATTTTTCTGGCGATCCCCGACCAGCAACTCGGTGAGGCGCTCGATGTCGAATTTGTGCTCCGGGATCACGCAGCGGTTCGCGGCCCCAGCCATGGTGGGCAGCATGGCGGTGAACCCGGCATAGCGACCGAAGACCTCCAGGACCATGAAGCGCTCGTGGGAACCAGCGCTGGTGCGCAGGCTGTTCGTCATGGAAATGGTTCGAGTCACACAGGTGCTGAACCCGATGCAGTAGTCGGTGCCGGGAACATCGTTGTCCATGGTCTTGGGAATGGCAACGACCTTCACGCCTTCCTGATAAAGGCGAACGCCGTAGCTCAGCGTGTCATCCCCACCTATGGGAATGAGGTAATCAATGCCCAGCCAATCAAGGTTCTTCAAGACTTCTGGGGTCAGGTCGTTCTTCTCGGCGTTGTAGGCAGACTGGAGGTGAACAGGAACGCTGTCTTTTTTCACCTTGCTAGGGTTGGTCCGCGAGGTGTGCAGGAACGTGCCGCCCGTGCGGCCAGTGCGGTTGACCAGATCCTCCGATAGCGTCTGGAAGTTCTCCCTATTGTCATAGTCTTTTTCACGAACGAGGTCCACGAGTCCGGCCCAGCCTCGCCGGATGCCAATTACTTCGCAGCCTTCACGCAGTGCACGGATAGTGACAGCTCGAATGGCCGGGTTCAGGCCGGGTACATCGCCACCACCGGTGAGAATTCCGATTACAGACTTTCTTGCTTTCACGTGTACCCCCTCCAGCTCGCAGTGAGGCGCTTTTGATGGAAGAAAATGGCGTATTCTGTTTTAGCTCAAGTTCACTGATTCGATTCCGAGGCATCTTGTGCACCATCAGGTGGTGTAGATTTCTTTTTCCAAAGAGGCTTTTCGTAAGATCGCGGATCAAAAATGAAAAAATGGCCCCCGCTACACTGAAATAGATTAACCAGAACCTGTCCTGCCACGTTCCTGATGGTATCGCTCCCGCAGATGGGGCAGGACTTCGGCATTCCTTTTGGACGCAGCTTGTTATCTCAATTTTTATCAGCCTAGTGCGGTGCAAAACTGTGATTTGCATCACCATTACACCAACTGCTGTGCCCAGATCGCCCTGGCCCAAGGTAGTTGGGCTGTTTCTGTGCCTGAAGGGAGGCGCACAGCACGAAACAAAGGGGCAACATACAACGGCAAGCGATTCATCGCGCCGCTACATTAGGGCGCTATCAGAATAAACCAAGCTAACTGGCGAAACCAGGCGATTACACCAACTACCCGGAACCGGGCGCTCGGGCAATGTAGTTGGTGAAATGGCGATGTTTCGCCAACTGAGAGATTCCCTACCATTGCGCGGCCCGGATAACTTCCGGTTTGCCGACGATCTAGGTGTTATCACTTTTGTCTTGATGGGAAGTGTCGAAACCGGGCAGACTGTCACTTAACTTCGATAAGGAGAAACCAGCCGAGTCGGATCGTTACTCGCTACCTGCCCGCAACGCATCGGCCATACCACTTCAGTCACTCAAGTTATGTCATCGAGAGCACCGCTTCCAATTACGACAGGCAGCGTGGGGTGCTCTTTTATCAGCAGTCTAACCCCGGCATGATGAAGTTGACCACTACCGTGTCAATTTGATGCTCGCGTGCGAGAGGAGTTCCGGTGATTCCGTCAGTTGAGCTCACCTTGTTCACTCAGCCGTCTGCCCCACTGCGGAAAGCTGGCATTGCTACTATGGCAAGATCATGTATTAGTTGGTACTACGGCTACCCACGATCCGGACAGCGATTCTGAAGCGTGGGAGCAAGACTTCCACTCAGTCAGAACGCCTACCTGCCGCATGCGTCCGGAAATTTGACCAAAGCCGTGCGCAGCTCAATTGATCCATTGCTCTCGCCAAGGCAATGATGTTACGCCCACAGCAGGCGGTCATTCTGGAGCAGACCCTACGGGATAATGACTGCGGCTCCGTCAATGGAGTCGGCCTTCAAAGCAACCAATGCGTCATTTACTTGATCGAGCGAGAACGCCCTGACCTTCGGTCGAAGGTTGATTTCAGCCGCAATCGACAAAAACTCTCGGGCGTCAGATCGCGTCATATTGGTGACGCTGCGCACTTGGCGCTCGCCCCAAAGCAATGTGTCATAGTCGAACTCGGGAATGCGGTCCAAGTGAATCGCGTTGATGGCAAGAATCCCCCCCTTGCGCAGACTTGCCAGTGCGGTCACGACAACATCTCCGCTTGGCGCGAAGGTAATAGCCCGATCCAATTTAACCGGCGGGAGATCCCGCTCTTGTCCCACCCAAATCGCTCCAAGCGATTCGGCTAGTTGCCGATGAGACGCACCCCTGGTCGAAACATACACATCACATTTCCAGGCTTTCAGGACAGAAATAGCCAGATGCGCCGAAGCACCGAAGCCGAACAGCCCGACGCGGTCCCCGTGCATAACCCCAGCTACGCGCAAACTCCGAAAGCCGATAATCCCCGCACACAGGAGAGGCGCGGCTTGCATGTCATCAAGAGCAGTCGGCAATGGAAACACGAACTCCGAGCGCACCAGCGCGTACTCCGCATAGCCGCCGTCTACTGTGTATCCGGTGTAGGTCGGGGAGTCGCAGAGGTTTTCAAGACCTTTTTGGCAATAGAAGCACCTTCCGTCTGTGCCTCCAATCCAGGAGACTCCGACACGACTGCCAGTCGCGAGATCTGCCGTCCCATTGTCAACGATCTCGCCAACAATTTGATGGCCGGGAATAATTGTCGCGCGCTGCGGTGCGAGTTCCCCTTCGACGATATGCAGATCAGTACGACAGATACCACACGCGCGTACCTTCAGAAGTGTTTGACCCGAACCAGGTCTGGGTTTTTCTATCTCGGTAATCTCTAGCGGGTGGTGCGACACATCTTTTGGGCAAGTCAGAACAGCGGCTCTCATGGAAACCCTTCATTGCCGCAACTAGTACAAATGGAAATTGATCTCCATGTTGATCTGGACGGCTACTGCCATTCCGTCCTTATGGCCTGGTTCGAACCTCCATTCCCGAACAGCTTCAATCGCCTTTTCGTCCAAGCCCATCCCCAACGAACGCTGCACGCGAATGTCATGGGTCCGATCGTCAAGTCCAACGATTAGCCATAGTACAATCGTACCTTGGTCTTGGCTTTGCGCGCTTCTACCGAAAATTCTGGCTCCGGTGAATAGACGAGGCGCGGGGCTGTAACGCCGCCACCGAAACGGTATACTCCGCTTCCAATACCCCCTCCCGATCCCGGACCAACGCCCGGCCCACGGCCCAACCCACGCCACCGCCACTGCCCGAACCGACGCCGCCACCTGAACCGGTTCCGCTCGAAGGTGGACCCCCATGACATTTGAAAAAAGGATCCCCTAGAGAGCCTGTTTGTAGGCTTGGCAAGTGGATTTCGGGCGGCACGACCACCGTTGGTTCAACGGGCAGTTTGGGTGCATTGCCAGGCATCACTTTTCCACCAGACAGTATTCGCCCAGTCTCGTACTCTTGCTTGGGCCAGCATCTGGCATGGCCGCGGATTGCGGGTAAACTTCGACATCTCTGCATTCATACATTCCGAAATTCTTGGGAAGTTCCACCATTTGGTAGGTGCCGTTTTTCAGGCTCAAGCAACCCGGCGCACTCTGATTGCACTGAAGTTGAAAAGACTTGCCGGCTTTCAGGACGTCGAGGATCACCACTCCATTGTTCAATTCGCTGCCTTTTACCGTAATGTATGACTTTTCCTGGGCACAAACCTCAACTGCACCAAACAACCGCACGAGGGCAAGCAGAAAGAAGAGACGGATTGTTTTCTTCATACGCGTCCCCCTTCGGGCCGAAACATGTGACTTCTCTCATCTAAATACTCGCGCATTTAGCACTTTGTGTCTGTGACAAGAGGCGCCGCTTCCGATCACGAGCCGTGCGGTGGCGTGGGGAATATCTAAGGGGCCAAAGAATTGTGATCGACTGCGCTCTGTGTACCGAAACGTGACTGCCTTCCAGTGAGCAAGGCGGTTACGGGATCGATATCTGTGTGAGTTGAGCCGGCGCTGATTTGCCGCACGTTACATCGTGATCCTGGTCACTGACTTTTTTAATAAGACGTGGTTGCGTAAATGAGGGATAGTGCTGACGAGCAGACGGTACAAACCATCAAGGCTACACCGACGCAGCAGAGCAATGGGCCGATCAACGAAGCTCACTGCCGGACCAGGACAACACAGTTGGCCAGTCAATGCGCAGGGCCGCAGTCAAAGATGGCTCCTGATTGCAACTTGAACATCAGGTGCAATAGCGCGCAAACGAATACTTCAAGCAGGACGTATATGCTGTCGAATCCCGAAACACTAAGGCTTCAAGAAACTCGTACAAACAAAATCCCTGGAAAAAGTGGGGCCCATACCTTAGTGAGCGCCAGTGGGGCACGGTGCCCGAGGAGTACTGCGAAGGGGGTGACGCCTGGAATTTTTCAGCCACGATCAGGCCCGCTCGCGCGCCTACCGCTGGGGCGAGGACGGCATCGCTGGTATTTCCGATGACAAGCAGCACCTCTGCTTTGCGCTGGCCGTCTGGAACGAGAAGGACCCCATCCTGAAGGAGCGACTCGTCGGCCTCACGAACAGCGAGGGCAACCACGGCGAGGACGTGAAGGAATACTATCCTCGCCAGCGATGCTGTGGACCTGTTGTTGGTCGTGGAATAACGTATTGCTGACGAGTAACGTGCAACTCGGAAGTCTGTTGCAAACAGGCTCAAACCAACAGGCACGGGTGTTTCGATCTCAGTTCTTCACAGTTAAGACGGGGCAGCTTGCACGGCACACCACTTCATATGCAGTGGCCCACGGCATGTGGGAGGCCGTACCGATATGGGTAGAGCGATGCAAGCCCATAATGATGCCGTCGGCCTTAAGAGTGTCGGCTGCTTGCAAGATCATCTCGCTTGGCAATCCGAACTCGACCATGAATTCAGGTTTGACTGCCAGTTCGGCATTCTGCGCCGTTAATTCCTCAAGCCGCCGTAGGCTGGCCATGCGCGCATTCTCTCGCATCTGCATGACATCGCCGGGAGTGTACCAACGAGGACCCTCCGGCATCGGGACCGAAGGTACAACATGCAGCAAAACGAGTTTAGCTCCGAAGTGATTGGCGGACGAGATGGCGTATGGCAGGGCATGCAAAGAAGCTCCGCCAAAGTCCGCGGCGAACATGAAGGGCCGAATTGCTCTAGCGCTCTCAACCGGGTTCTCCAGAAAGGAGCCCGGACCAACGGTCAGAACAAGGCAATCGGCATGACGAAAGACTTGTTCCGCCACTGACCCGAGAAGCAGTTTCCCCAAACCTCGCCGACCGTGCGTACCGATCACCACCAGATTCACTTCTTCCTGCCTGATTACTTTTTCCAGCTCTTCCCACACGTTACCTTGCCGGACGATGACCTCGTGACGCAGACCAGCCAGTGCGCCACGTTGAACGAGATCGTCCTCCAACTTCCGAGCATCCCTCCAAACTGCCTCGGTGGCCGCGTTCACTGCATCTGGACCGACGAGCGTGAATCCCAGCGAGGAGACGACGTGCACCAGGTAAAATTTTGCCCCATAGTGGCGCGCAATGGCGAGAGCATGACGCAGGGGTTTCTCAGATGCTTCGGAGAAATCAGTTGCGACCAAGATTGATTTCAACTGAAGGTCTGCGGCGGGCGCGACGAGAGACATGCGAACCTCCTTGTCTCTCCTACCTTCTACATATTGGCACGAACCCGAATAAGACACGGTGATGACGATCACTGGCCTGAGCCAGTGCGGTTGCTCACACGTTCGTTCGGACGCGCCTCCCGTCGAGCACTTCCCAGTCAACCCGACGAAGGACGAATCTCGGTCGGTTTTGCACTACACATGACTCCTTCGCGTTGTCGCAGACCGTAATGACATAGTCGAACTGCTGGCCTGTGAATTCATCCGCTGACTTTGAACGGCTTCCCGCGATGTTAATTCCGATCTCAGACATCGCCGTGACCGCATTCGGATTGAGACCGACGGGACGAGTGCCCGCGCTGAATACCTCGAACTGGTCGCCTGCCATGTGCCGCAGCAAGCCCTCTGCCATTTGGCTGCGAGCTGAGTTACCGGTGCAGAGGAAGAGAACTCTTTGACGCGTGGTTGTGGGCATCAAGTTTTTCCTAGTGCTCGATTCCTACATATTCCGAATACGTTGATCGTGGTTGTTGTAAGGCTGCTTTGCAGGTGCTGCACAGCAACAGCCTGGCTCTCTTAGGTAGAACGATCGTTCGCACCAGCGGAACGCAGCCTGTAACCGGATCGTCGACTACACAGACATGTTCAGCACAGAGCGCAGCCGAGCAATGATGGCAAAGACCAGACGCCTCGCGTTTGATTCCCACGTGCAAGCATTCATAGCATTCCATGGCTTCCTCCCGCTATGAAACGGTCCCCCGTACAGCCAATTCGGGTAGAGTCTTCGGATCTCCGAAGTACCGCCGCTGAAAGTACAATGCGACATTCACGAGAGCGATCATGACCGGTACCTCGACCAATGGCCCGATAACCGCCGCGAACGCAGCACCCGAATTAATTCCGAACACGGCTACCGCTACCGCGATCGCCAATTCGAAGTTGTTCGAGGCTGCAGTGAAGGACAGCGTCGCGGTCTTGGAGTAATCCGCTCCGAACTTCTTTCCCATGTAGAACGAGACCAGGAACATGGCCACGAAATAGATCAGCAGCGGCACCGCAATCCGCAGAACATCGAGCGGCAAGCGGACTACGTACTCCCCCTTCAGTGAGAACATCACCACGATCGTGAACAGCAGGGCGATCAGGGTCAACGGACTGACACAGGGAACAAAACTATGGTCGTACCACTCACGTCCTTTGGCCCGGACCAGTGCCGTGCGGGTCAGAAATCCCGCCAGGAAGGGGATCCCAAGGTAGACGAAAACGCTCTTCGCGATTTCCCCGATAGAGACGTTCACCACCGCGCTGTGCAGTCCCAGCTTGGCAGGTAGAACGGTAATGAACACCCAGGCATACACCGAATACAGGAACACTTGAAATAATGAATTGAAAGCCACCAGACCTGCAGCGTATTCCGTGTCACCCTTCGCGAGCTCGTTCCATACGATCACCATTGCAATGCACCGAGCAAGGCCGATCATGATGAGCCCAGCCATGTACTCTGGATATCCGCGGAGAAACACGACTGCCAGCACGAACATGAGAATCGGACCGACGATCCAGTTCTGAACCAAGGAAAGGCCCAACACCTTCTTGTTGCGGAAGACTTCGTGCAATTCTTCATACCGGACTTTTGTGAAGGGCGGGTACATCATGACAATCAATCCGACCGCGATCGGGATCGAGGTTGTGCCCACGCTGAACCGGTTCAAGAATGGGACAATTCCTGGAACTGCCCAACCGGCAAACACCCCAATTGCCATCGCCGCAAAGATCCACGCCGTGAGATAACGATCCAGAAGACTCAATCGTGACGAAACTCGTTCTGTCATTTTCCTAAGTCCTCGCGGCAGCGCCCATCTTTCCAAGCGCGGAGTATGGCTGCCATTCCGTCCGCGTGCAGGCGCCGTGCTGAATAGCCTCTTTCAATTTGCGGGTATCTTCTGCGAACGACTCCTCGCCCTTGACCGCCTGGCGAAGAAAATCGAACAAATACTTCTTCGCACCCAGCATCGGGTCGGCAAGACGATAGAAAATACGGAAGCCGTCCCTCCGATCAAGGACTAACCCCGAGTTCTTGAGGTATTGCAGGTGACGTGAAATGTTCGGCTGTGACGTATCCAAAACGTATTTAATGTCGCAGCCACACAACTCCCCATGGAGCAGGAGATTGAGAATGCGAAGCCGATTCCTGTCGGCCATACCCTTGCAATATTGTTCCAGTTCCTTCATACGGAGGACCTCCCCACACCACGATTCGTCGTCAACCGGCCTCGATCGTTTCCGCCGCTACAGCAGCGCCCAGACATGTCCCTGCTCGCGACGGGATCAATGCCGTTGAGTCGCTCGCCCTGAGCTGACAGATTTATCGGAAATAAAACACTTGCAAACACTTAGCACCTGCCCGTGCATTACTTCTGGTCGTTGTCCGCCCAAGATTCCAGCGGCTACCATTGTTTGCATATATTCGCGTAGAAGCATAGACGCATGATAGCATGTTCTGCGTTTCGCTTTGTGATGCCGGTCACGCCACCGCGTGATCGCAGGAGGGTAGGAGCATGCCGTCATCGAAACCCAAAGTCCTGTTTCTCTGCACCGGCAATTCCGCACGCAGCCAGATGGCCGAGGGCTATCTCCGTCATGCGGCAGGAGACCATTTTGAACCGCTCAGCGCGGGGATCGAACCCAAGGGACTCAATCCGCTCGCCATCGAGGCCATGCAGGAGATCGGCATTGACATCTCTCACCAGAAATCGAAAGACGTGGTCAGCTTCCTAGGCCAATACATTCCGTACATTGTGACGGTGTGTGACAACGCACGGGAGCGCTGCCCCATCTTCCCGCGCACCTTCACGTTTCTTCATTGGAGCTTCGAAGACCCAGCCGCAGCAAAGGGTTCGCATGAAGACAAACTGGCGGTGTTCCGTCGGGTCCGGGACGAGATTGCACAACGGATCGACAAAGAGCTTGTCGCCACGGCGGTGGCGGAACGCTCCGGCGAATGATCACGAGTACATACTGCCGTCTGTTGACTGTGTGCCTGCTAGCAAGCATGAGTCTCGTCGCTTGCACTCGACACCGGGCGATTTGGAGATCTTCGACACTGCGGGAAATCGAAGAAGTAAGGAACCGAAGTGTTCCCAACGATGGCGCGGTCGTTCGAATGTCGGAACCAGTCAGGAACAATTCGAGCGTTCGCTCTACGTGGGAGATTCAAACCAAGTCCAACAGCGGAGAATATTTTCAGTGGCTCAAGACCGAGCTAGGCCCAGGGTATCGAACTACGTCGCAGACTCTGTCGGCCATTTCGTTGGTGAGGGAGATAGAGGGAGACTCCTACACCGTCACCGCTCGAAGTGCCGAGTCTTCGAACGGCGCACTGGTCGCGGTCGAGTTCGCGGGCTATGGAATTGCTGGCATTTGTAGACCCAGATGGCGCCGCTCAGGGAACCTCGTAAGAAGACTCTCTCAAACGCTTTCACCGGAGCCCACCAAACCATGACGCAGCCAAGGCAAGGCCCACCAAATAACCATCTGTCCACAGGAAACCCGCGTCTCAAGAGATCAACGCGACGACACCCGAACTAGAACAAACAGTGTTTGAACTATTTTGTCGCTTTCGCGAGAAATTTGGGCGCGATCCAGAGACCGATGATCCGGTCTTCTTTGATCCCCACGCGGATGAGCCTACTCCGCTGCCAGAAGAGGCGTTGAACCAGATGTGGGAGCGCCTCGCGGACGCAATGGTATGCCAAGGGGAAATGACAGCCGAAACCGCCTATGCGATGAAGAAAACCGGTCTGCTGGTCACTGAACAGACCGAATACTTGCTAAGCAGGTCGCAGCGCGATGCATGGAAAAGGGGCCCTTACTGACTTCAGGGGAACGACACGGAACAAACTCAGCACGCCAACAGTTCGCCTCAACAATGAAGTTTGTGCTACGGCAGGTCGGCGGAACCACCGAAGTCGCTGAAACATGATTCCGCCGATCGTTCACGAATTCAATTGCAGCAGGTCGGCCCGCAGCAAGCCTTCGCGCTGGTAGGCTTCACGGCCCGAATAAAGGCACTCATGAATTTTCCGTCCACTTGTGGCGCTAGAGTCTCTGCGTCAATACCTTGCTCCGCGAGGAACTCCCGCGCATCTTCTGCGCGATAGACGCGCGTAGGCTCGACTTCAACCTTGTCAAATCCTGCCGCGACTAACTTGCTGCGATATTCATTCTCTTCGAGTGCTCCGGCTACGCATCCCACCCATAGGAGCACGCTCCGACGGATTTCGGGGAGCATTTCGCCGCGAGTGACAACATCGGACACGGCAAAGCGTCCACCTGGCTTGAGAACTCGAAATGCCTCCCTCAATACCTTGTCCTTGTCCGCCGAGAGATTGATAACGCAGTTGGAAATGATGACATCCACGGAGTTGTCAGGAAGAGGGATGTGCTCAATCTCGCCTTTCAGGAATTCGACGTTGTTGACGCCGGCCTTGCGCTTGTTCTCGTTGGCCAAAGCGAGCATTTCATCGGTCATGTCTAGACCGTAAGCTTTCCCTGTCGGGCCCACCCGTTTCGCAGAAAGTAGGACATCGATGCCGCCGCCGGAACCAAGGTCAAGCACTGTCTCGCCGGGATTGAGCTGAGCCAAAGCTGTGGGATTCCCGCACCCCAGCGAGGCAAGAAGAGCCTCTTCGGGAATCTGTCCAGCTTGAGCGGAATCGTACAGATTGGCCGTGATCGGATCACTGCATCCGCACCCGCTGCTGGCAGTGGAGGTCGTACCGCAACAAGAAGCAGCGCCCCCACTCTTCACCCGCAAGGCTGCCTGTCCATATTTTTCTTTCACCACTTCCTTGATGTCTGTGTTGTTCATTATCCTGCCTCCTATTTGCTGATTTGCACGATCTCTTCGGGTCGGATTGCCTTATTTCGAGTGCAGCACTCCGAATACAGAAAACTCATCAACTCTTGCAGTGCTTCGGAATTCGCGGTGTACCGCAAAAAGGTGCTTTGGCGCTGGACGCGTATGAGGTCCTCGTTTCTGAGTTTTTCCAAATGGTGGGAGAGCGTCGAATTCGGGATCTCCAGCTCCTCCTGGATTTCACCAACCACAAGACCCTCGGGATGCGCGGAAAGCAACAGTTGCATGATTCGGAGGCGCGATTCAGTTCCCATCGCAGACAGCATGTCCGCATATCTGGGAACCTGATCCAAAGCTTTCCTGTTTTGCAGTTTTGCCATATTTCGATATTTGCAGAAATATGAGATATTGTCAATCACATTCTTGTACGATGCCAACCGCGCCGCATCCCTTTTTATGGGTCCTATTTAAAGACTGTTGCAAAACAGGCGTTATCACTCATCGACCGCACGTCAGTGAATGTAATCGCGATATTTCGTAAACCATGAATGCTCGCCCTCCGATTAGGAACCCGGAACTGGTGACGCTACTGCTGGATGCGTCGATCAAACCCTGGATGGGCGTCCGTCGCATCATGAGTTGAATTGTTGTCAATCACAGCGTCGGTTGTCGCAGGTCACAGACAGGTGGCGTTGCCCCGCTCTAGTGTGAAGAAAGTTTATCCGGCTGAACGCTGGAGGCCTCTCCCCATGCTGTTACACACTCTTCTCTTCTCTTCTTTCCTGTTCGTATCTTCTTTGCAGTCTCAGAAACTTCTGGCTTCCGATACGCCGATCGCGAAAGGCGCCGCAGTCAGGGTGGCACAAGGTTACGGGAATTTCCCGCTCGTCTTCGAGGCCAATCAGGGACAGACGGATGCTCAGGTCAAGTTTTTGTCCCGCACGCGCGAATACACCCTGTTCCTCACCGGGGATGAAGCGGTGTTGGCGTTACGCGGGAGCAGCGCGAAAAATCCGAACTCATCGGAGCGCGATGGCAAGTTGCGACCCCAGGCAGTCGAGCAGACGGTTGGGCGGGCTTCTGCGCCGACAAATGAACGCACAACAGGCGTTGTCCTCAGGATGAAGCTCCGCAATGCCAACCGCTTACCCAATGTGACCGGCGAAAATCAACTGCCAGGTACGAGTCACCACCTCATCGGCAATGACCCCACGAAATGGCGAAACAATATTCCGACATATGCGAAAGTGAGATATTGGGGGATTTACCCCGGCATTGATCTGGTTTACTACGGAAACCAACAGCAGCTTGAGTATGACTTTATCGTAGCACCGGGCGTGGACCCTCGGCTCATCGCGTTTGACATTCTAGGAGCGAAGCGGATTCGCCGAGATGGGCGTGGCGACTTAGTGCTAAAGGTGGGCGACGGTGAGATTCGCTGGCACAAGCCGGTTGCATATCAGGAAAAGAACGGAACGAGACAGCTGGTAGTGGCCCATTACGTTCTCACGGCCACGAATCGCATAGGATTCGAGGTTGCGGACTACGATGCGGGTAGGCCCCTTTATATTGATCCGCTGATTTACTCGACGTATTTGGGAGGCAGCGCGTCAGACAGCGCCAATGGCATAGCGGTGGATAGCTCGGGTAACGCGTACGTCACCGGAACTACGACCTCGACCGATTTTCCCTCTGTGAATGCATTACAGCTGATCAACGCTTCTAGTCACGACATTTTTATCGGGAAGATCAACGCCGCTGGCACAGCCTTGGTTTACTCCACTTATCTTGGCGGCAGCGGGAGTGACTTCAACCCGACAATTGCCGTGGATAGCGCTGGCAACGCTTACGTCACCGGATACACCGACTCATCCAACTTTCCCACAATGAATCCCCTGCAGCCAGCCTATGGCGGCGAGAGTGACGCATTTGTCGCCAAGCTCAATCCAACAGGATCGGGTTTGGTTTACTCCACGTACCTGGGTGGCGGCTGGGGTGACGTTGGCTCGGATATCGCAGCAGACAGCTCGGGCAATGCTTATGTCACCGGATCCTCCGGCTCAACCGATTTTCCGACGAGGAATGCACTGCAACCAGAGCTTGGTGGCGACCGGTCTTCCGGTGATGCCTTTGTTAGCAAGATCAATGCCAATGGATCAGCCCTAGTCTATTCCACTTTTCTGGGTGGCAGTGGCTATGACAGTGCATCCAGCATCGCCGTGAACGGATGGGGCAGCGTCTACGTTACAGGCTATACCGACTCGACCGACTTTCCGATAACGCCCGGTGCTTTCCAGACGACGTGCAAGAGCGGTGGCGTTTACGGTTGTCTGGCATATGGGGACGCCTTCGTGGCGCGGCTCAACAGCACAGGCTCCGCTTTGCTTTATTCCACTTATCTCGGTGGTACCTACCTTGACCGCGGCTACGGTATTGCCGTGGACAGTGCGCAAAACGCTTACGTCACGGGAGAGACTTATTCCAGCGACTTTCCTACGATGAACCCTTTACAGCCCTCGAATGGCCGACCCACAGATGCGTTCGTGACCAAGGTGAACCCCTCGGGCACAGCCTTGGTTTACTCCACTTATCTTGGCGGCTGGGGATTATACGAGGGTGGTGGAGGTATCGCCGTGGACAGTTTGGGCCGGGCTTATGTCACGGGAACCACCAACTCAATCAATTTTCCCACCGTGAATGCCTTGCAGCCGCACTATCGGGGCGGTGCAGAGGATGCCTTTGTCACGCAGCTCAACCCCTCAGGGTCTGCTTTGCTTTACTCCACCTATCTTGGAGGCAAGGGGTATGACAGTGGCCGCGGCATCGCCGTGGACAGATTAGGCAATGTTTATGTCGTCGGCATCACTAATGCCAACTTTCCCACAATGAATCCCCTGCAGCCAGCAAATAGTGGCGGTGGCGATGCCTTCGTAGCCAAGCTTGATGTTAGGACGCCTACCGCGACTACGCTCTCGTCTTCACTGAATCCTTCCGCATATGGTCAGTCGGTGACCTATACAGCGACCGTCACTTCCAAGCTCGGTGCTCCGCCCGACGGTGAAAGTGTCATCTTCAAGAACAATAGCGTGGGGCTCGGGAGTGGGATGTTGGGCCGGGGTTCGGCTAGTCTTACGACTGCGACGCCGACGGTGGGGACGCATCCGATTACGGCGATCTACGGCGGCGACTCGAATTTGCTAAACAGCAAGTCAAAGGCGTTGACGCAGGTAGTGACCAAGGCCGAGGTCACAATGACCTTGTCCGCTTCGCAGAATCCGTCGACTGTTGGGCAGTTGGTGACCTTTACCGCGAGCGTGACTCCGCAGTTCGGTGGTACGGCAAACGGCAAAGTTACCTTTTACGATGGCGCGACGGCCTTGAAGGCTATCTGGCTAAGCGGCGGTACGGCGAAGTTCATAACCTCGCAGATGGCCGCAGGTGCGCACAACATCACGGCTACTTATAACGGCAGTGGCAATTTCAATGGAAGCTCGGCTTCGCTGACTCAGACCGTGCGTTAGGAATCAGGCGAAGCGCATGTTGCGATCATTGGGGAGTAGATTGTCTCGGGGGCAGACAGATGCAATGGTCGGTTCGTGGCTCCAAAGTCTACTCGGGCCTAGGAGGCGAAATTGTCATGGAATCAATTACACGAACAACCCCTGAGAGAGGCTTTTCAGGTTAGCGCCGGTCTAGGCTTGCTTTTGTGCCTTCCGCCATTTTGCTCATCGAGCTTTCTGAGCTACGACAATACTTTTACGGGCGGCAGGTGACGTCCTGCATCCTTTGTGGACGCGGATCGAAACAACCTTTGCCCCTTGATCTTTGCCCAGAGTCAATGGAGCAGAGGTTACGTGCAAGAAATCCGGCTCTTGCGTTTGTCCGTACGAAACTTGGCACGGCAACACTGGCGGCGGACGTCGGGCGGGGCTCGCTTCCCGCTCTGTTCCGACGGGCCGGTACACATGGAGTAGGGGGAATGTTATGAAGACAAAAGCAATCGCATGCGTGCATCTCGGAGCTACGCTGTTTGTCCTCCTGAGCTGCAGTTATCTGTGCCTCGCCCAGGCCATGCCTGCCTTCTACCAGGCTTACTCGGTTGCGCCCTCCTATGATTACGAGCTGTCTGGCCGAAAAGACAGGGTGGCCGGTTACGTCGTCAGGGTCGATTCGATAGAGACGCTGCCATCGCCGGGATTAGTAATTCTTGTGAGCGGCATTACTCCGGGAGAAGGTTATGCGATGGTCAACGGTCACAAGTACGATCTTCCCGGCCAGATGGGACAAGTTACCGCGCTAGCCCGCGATATAGCCAAGAATCAACCCGGCAAGGAGGGGTGGTATTCCTATTCCAGTGGCGACGAAATTATTGGAAAGATAGTGATACCTCTCGCTCCTTCTCACCTGCGAGCGGGGCTGAATGAAGTCGAATTCTTCAAGAGTTCCGACACGGTCGGATACGAAGTGATTGATGCGCGCCTGGAATCTGTGTCGCAGAGTGTGCCGGCGGTGATTGGCCAGACTTACCACCTTCTGGGCCGGGGAAGATCGGCCACGATTCGTGACTTTGATTTTGTCTTCAATTACAAGGGCGAACAGAAACGTTTGCTCGAACAGATTCCCGCCTGGGCTCGCCGCGGGAAAGTGAATTTCTACCGTGCAGGCATCGACTGGGAGAACCTTGATCGAATGTTCGAGATGTTCAAGGAAGCACACATTAATCTGGTCGCGACCAATGTGCCTAGTGACACTTCGGGCGAGGAATATCGTCGCGTGAAAGCCTTCATCGATCGCTGCCACGCGAACAATATCCGCGTGACTGCTTTCAATTCGCTCGGGGGGATTACCGTTCGGGACTTGTTGCTGCATCCTGAAAAACGAAGTTGGATTAGTGTGGATGAATACGGCAACCTGCGCTGGCGTGCGGTGAACAACAGCTTCGCGGCCGATTTGCAGAACGAGGATTATCGCCGGAGTGCCTTGCAGCAAGCCACAGTCGCCATCGATGCCGGTGTCGATGAACTTTATTACGACTGGTCCATTGGCGGCACGGGCGATGTCATTCGCTTTCTGGGTGAAGTGCGCGAACTCGCTGCCAGCAAGAACAAGAACATTTCGCTCTTCGGCAACTGCAAGGGCAACATCCTGGTCGATGAAGTCGCCGACCTGACCAAAACCGAAGGTACCGCTGAAGCAGGCGTGTGGGACGGCGAATGGGTACACAATATCGCGCAAGCCAGGTTCTATTACGCTTCCGGTTACGGTGTGAAGTCGTATGAGAGCAAGTATGAGGGTGCCGATCCGGGAGTTCCGAATCCCGGCGCACACGATGTGCGCGATGGAATGAAAATGGGATGGCGGAGGCCAATCGCCGAGGCGTCAGCATTCCAATCCCATTTCGCAATCGCCGAAGCCGGTCCAAAACTGCTGCACGGCTGGATCATGCAGGACAATCCCATCGCCGTTCAGACCTGGGCGGAGATCAGGCGATATTTCACGTTCCTGTCGAACCAGGAGGACCTTTACACGGATGTCGCTTCCGTCAGCAGAATCGCAATTGTATCCCCGCCTCACATTCCAAGCTTCGAAGTCTCGCTCAAACGCGACAATCTCTACAATGCGCTGGCAGAGATGAATGTCATGTACGACGTCGTTCTAATGCATCGCATGACGCCCGAACTGCTATCGGCGTACAAGGCGATCGTCATCCCGAACATCCCATACATAGATGCCGAACAGATCGCAGCCATTCGCGCGTACAGAAAAAATGGGGGAAAGGTCTATACCATTGGCAGCAATCGCGAACTGCAGGTTTTAGCCGACTTACAATCCCCGGCGTCGATGCTGGAGAACGTCCAGAAGGAAACAGGTCGCCGCGAATTCATGGTGAACATCAACCAATTGTCTGGCGAGCAGCTGGTTCAA